>CDZB01081247.1_pt1 | contig 12567 bp, 10 predicted proteins | sample 554961 | NCBI WGS metagenome assembly CDZB01 (sample SAMEA3182106, study PRJEB8094) | gut metagenome | biome: human; feature: gut; material: Stool; isolation source: human stools | place: Canada | collected 2013-02-26
GGGGAGAGGGGACCTTTGTCCAGAAAGGTCCCCTCTCCCCTCCTCAAGGCTTAATTCTTTCCAGCCATATCCACGACCCACTGATGAAGACGCAGGTCATCGGTCAACTCGGGATGGAAGGAGGTGGCGAGGACGTTCCCCTGCCGCACGGCAACGGGGAACCCGTTGACCCGGGCGAGTACCTCCACGCCGGGGCCGATCTTTTCAATGAGCGGCGCTCGGATGAACACGGCTTCGAGGGGAGGCTGATCCGTTGGATTGCCGTTCGCTGTGGGGAACGGGCACAGCTCCAGCGGAGTCGTGAAGCTGTCGATCTGCCGCCCGAAGGCGTTCCGGCGCACGGAAGCGTTCAAGAGGCCGATGCGCGGCTGCCCGGGATGATCGAGGATGTCCGAGCAGAGCAGGATAAGCCCCGCACACGTGCCGAATACGGGCATCCCGCTCCGGATCAGCTCGCGCACACGGTCCATCATGCCCCATTCGATAAGGAACTTGCCCATGACCGTGCTTTCGCCGCCGGGAAACACGAGGCCGGAGAGACCTTCGAGGTCTTCCCGCGTGCGGATTTCCACGGTTTCGGCTCCGCAGAGGCAGAGAGAGCGGACGTGTTCTCGGAAGGCCCCCTGAATGGCCAACACGCCGATGCGCGGAGCGGACGTTGCGGCCATCGGTTTACCAGCCCCGTTCCTGCATACGCTGTTCGGGCGCGATGGTCGAGATTTCCAGGCCGGGCATGGCTTCGCCGAGATCGCGGGAGACTTCGGCAAGAATCTTGTAATCATTGTAGTGGGTCACGGCTGCGACAATGGCCTTGGCGCGCTTGGCCGGATCTGTGGACTTGAAGATGCCGGAGCCCACGAACACGCCATCAAGGCCGAGCTGCATCATGAGAGCGGCGTCGGCGGGCGTGGCGATGCCCCCAGCGGCGAAGTTCACCACGGGCAGACGGCCTTCGGCGCGGATCTTGAGCACGAGTTCGAGCGGCGCGCCGTTTTCCTTGGCGAAGTTGGCGACTTCCTCTTCGGGCAGGGCGCACAGGGCGCGGACTTCGCCGAGGACCATGCGGCAGTGGCGCACGGCTTCGACGACGTTGCCGGTTCCGGGCTCGCCCTTGGTACGGATCATGGAAGCGCCCTCGGCGATGCGGCGCAGGGCTTCCCCGAGGTTGCGGGCTCCGCACACGAAAGGCACGGTGTAGTCGCGCTTGTCGATATGGAAGCGGTCGTCGGCGGGGGTCAGCACTTCGCTTTCGTCGATGTAGTCGACGCCGAGGGATTCGAGGATACGGGCTTCGACGATGTGGCCGATGCGCGCCTTGGCCATGACCGGGATGGTCACGGCGTCCATGATGCGGAGGACGATGGTCGGATCGGCCATGCGGGCGACGCCCCCGGCCTTGCGGATATCGGCGGGGACGCGCTCAAGCGCCATGACGGCGCACGCGCCCGCTTCCTGTGCGATTTTTGCCTGTTCGGGGGTGGTGACGTCCATGATGACGCCGCCCTTCAACATTTCGGCCAGGCCGGACTTGAGCTGGAATGTTCCTTTTTCCATGATCTATCTCCTTGAGAAGCTGCTGATTGCGTTGATGATGGACGCAACTTAACAGCGCTCCGGAGAACCGGGGGAGCGATCCGGCTGGTCATGGATCAATCTTTTTGGCGAGCGGGACAATGTGGATTGTCATGGTGACAATGCATGGAGGTAAAAAAGAATGTAAATACAGCTTGATGAAGTGTGACGGATAGTGTGTCACCTCAATGTGTGTCTTTTTAAAAGAGAACCTGTGCTCCCAAAAGGCCTGCGAACAGGGATTCAATAAGCACAAAGCTCTTTGGAAAGAGAGGGGGGGAGGGGAGGGAAAAGTGTGGGGTTCCCCCTTTCTTCAGAAAAGTTTTCCCTCCCCAATGGCTCTACTTGTCTTCGGCCTTGCCTTCCAGTTCGGCAATGCGGAACTCGACATCCTCCCAGCGCTGGAGAGCGGCGGTCTGCTCGTCGTCAAGCTCGGAGATGCGCTTGGCGGTAGCGTTGAATCCGTCGGGATCGCGCGCGAAGAAGCCGGGATCGTTGAGCCGGTCTTCCAGCGTATGCTGTTCGTCTTCCAGCGCCGCCATCTTGCCGGGCAGGGCTTCCAATTCGTCCTTGAGCATTTGAAGCTCGCGCTGTTCCTTGAAGGTCAGCTTGCGCGGGCCGATCTTGGCCGGAGGGGCCAGCGGCTTGGGTTTCGGCTTGTCGGTGTGGGCAGCCACGGGCTCGGGGCGCTGGCGCAGCCAGTCCGTATACCCGCCCACGTACTCGCGCACCTGCCCGTCGCCTTCGAGCGCCAGTGTGGTGGTGACGAGGTTGTCGAGGAACTCGCGGTCGTGGCTGACCATGAGCACCGTCCCTGAATAGCTGGCGAGCAGCTCTTCAAGCAGTTCCAGCGTTTCCACATCCAGATCGTTGGTGGGTTCGTCGAGAACCAGCAGGTTGGAGGGCATGGTGAACAGCTTGGCGAGGAGCAGGCGGTTACGCTCGCCGCCGGAAAGCGTGTGTACCGGAACCCTGAGCCGGTCCGATTCAAAGAGGAAATCCATGAGGTAGCTGGCCACATGTCGCTGCTGCCCGTTGATGGTCACGGTGTCGTTGCCGTTCGCCACGTTGTCCATGACCGATTTTTCAGGATCGAGCGAGGAGCGGAGCTGATCGAAATAGCTGATTTCGAGCCGCGTCCCGTGCCGGATGGAGCCTTCCGTGGGTTCGAGTTCGCCGAGAAGGAGGCGGAGCAGGGTGGTCTTGCCCACGCCGTTGTTGCCGATGAGCCCGATGCGGTCCCCGCGCTGGATGATGGTCGAAAAGGCGTTGAATACGCGGTAGCCGTCTGGGTAGGCGAATCCCGCCTGTTTCGCCTCGATAACCAGCTTGCCGGAGCGTTCCGCCTCCTGCGCGAGCATGGAAACGACGCCCTGACGCGACACGCGGGCCATCCGTTCGGAACGCATGGCCTGCAACGCGCGGACGCGGCCCATGTTGCGGGTGCGGCGGGCCTTGATGCCTTGCCGTATCCACGCCTCTTCCTGCGCGAGCTTCTTGTCGAAGGCCGCGGCCTGTTTTTCCTCGGCGTCGAGGCGTTCCTCCCGGCGTTCGAGGAACTGGTCGAACGTGCAGGCATAACTGTAGAGCTGGGAGCGGTCCACCTCCACGATCCGCGTAGCGAGGCGGCGGACAAAAGCACGGTCATGGCTGATGAAGACAAAGGTTTTGACCCGCCGGACGAGGAAATCTTCCAGCCACGCGATGGTCTTGATGTCCAGATGGTTGGTGGGCTCGTCGAGCAGCAGGTTTTCGGAGGCGACGAGGGCGCGGGCCAGCGCCACGCGGCGCTTGTTCCCCCCGGAAAGTGTGGCGAAGTCCGCCTCGGGATCAAGCCCGAGCTGGTTGATCGCCTCAAGGATGTCGCCGTGGCGTTCCCAGCCTTCCCCGCTCTGGAGGAGGTCGCGGGCCAGCGCCAGTTTGGCGGCGGAGAGCTGATCCTCGCGGCCCGTGGCAATGAGATGGGCGGCGGCCAGCGCTTCGCCTTCCTTGCCGAGCCCTGAGGCCACCACGCCGAAGACCGGGCCGCTCCAATGATCGGGCACGGCCTGCGGCATATGTCCAAACGTGACGCCCGGCGTGCGGACGATGGTGCCGCCGTCGGGCGTGAGGTCGCCGGACAGCAGGGCCATCAGGGACGACTTGCCGACGCCGTTGCGCCCGACGAGACAAACCCGCTCACCCTGCTCCACATGCAGGTCGGCGGTATCGAGAAGCGTCTTGCCGCCCAGATTGAGCGTGACGCCCTGTAAACTCAAAAGTGCCATGAATTCCCTCGCAGGATACGCGAAAACGGATCGCGGGAACGTTTGTTGCGTAAGAAAGAGCGCGGCGGGAACGCTTGGGGGCCTTTCCGGTCGGCCCGGAGCGCGCCGCGCGGCGCTGACGGTACGGATTCTGCCCCGAAAGATATGCCGCTTCCTTAAAAGAAGCAAGGGAATGGCCCTGATGCCGTTCCTGCCGCCATGTCGGGCGTGATGATGCGGCGCTTGTTCCATGATTCTTTTGACACCGAAAAACTCTGAAGAGCGCCCCGCGTTGCCACTGCCTTTTTTTTGAGGTATGGTCATGGCAAATGTCCTTGGCTGTTCTGTGGGGAGTGGCTCTGTTCGGAAGCCGGGGAAACGAACGTTCTCATGGGTGGATGAGGAAATCATGAAAGTGCGCAATCCCTTTGCTGGTCTGTTGGCCCTGTTTTTTGTGGTCGCGTGGTGCCTGAGCGGCTCCGCAGCGTTCGCCAAGCCCCTTGTGCCTCTTCGCACGGCATGGCTCGGCGAGCATGAAACGTTTTTGGTCTGGTACGCCAGAGAAAAGGGATGGGACAAGGCTGAAGGGCTGGATCTCGAATTGCTGCCCTTTGAATCCGGTAAAAACGTCATTGACGAAATGCAGTCGTCCAATTGGGCCATTGCCGGCGTTGGCGCCATGCCCGCGCTGACCGCTTCGTTGAGCAGCCGCCTGTACATCGTCGGCATCGGCAACGACGAATCCGCTTCCAACGCTATTTTCACGCGTGCCGACAGCCCCATCCTCAAAATGAAGGGTTTTAACCCCAACTGCCCGGAAGTGTATGGCAATCCCGGATCCGTGCGCGGGAAGACCTTCATCGTCCCCAAGGGTACGTCCGCTCACTACATGTTGAGCCGCTGGCTGCACGTCCTTGGCCTGAACGAGCGTGACGTCAACATCGTCGACATGCAGCCGTCCGAAGCCATGAAGGCGTTTGCCGACGGCCAGGGCGACGCCATCGCGCTGTGGGCCCCCCAGACCTTTGAAGCCGAAAAGCTCGGCCTGAAGACTGTAGCGCACTCCAGCGACTGCAATGCCCGCCAGCCCATCCTGCTCGTCGCCAATATGGATTATGCCAACAAGCACAAGGGCGACATCGTGGCCTTCCTCCGCGTGTATCTCCGCAGCGTGGACATGATGAAGAAGACCCCCGCCGAGGACCTTGCCGACGACTACATGCGTTTCTACAATGCGTGGACCGGCAAGACCATGACCCGTGAGGAAGCCATCCGCGACATCAAGGATCACCCGGTATACGCTCTCGACCAGCAGCTTGATATGTTCAAGCAGAGCTATGGGACCAGCGAACTGCGTGAATGGCTGCACGATATCGTTTCCTTCCAGAACGAGACCGGCGAACTGGATCGGCGTGACTTGGCCCGCCTTGAGCGCCTCCATTACGTCACCGACATTTATCTGAAGGCTGTGAAGGCACCCGCCAAAAAGTAGTTTTTCGCACCGAAAAATGTTTTTGAAGGTGGTTCCGGGATGTTGCGTTCCGGAACCACTCTTGTTTGAGAAAGAGGGGGCGATTTTTGTGAAGTTCTGTTTGACTTTTTCCGTTTGTTTGAGAAAAATCGCCTTCCGTCTTGTTTCTTCCCGGAAAAACGCAGGCTGCCCGTGTTCTTTTCGCGCGGCCCGTTTTTGTGTGTCCGTTTAACCGGAGCGGCTCCGTGGCCGTTCCGGTTTCATCTGTGTGCCATACGGGTAACAGGTCGGTATCAAAGTATGTTTTTGAAAAATGAAGGGATCTTGAGCTTTTTCATGCCGTGTAGGAATACGGTTGTGGAAAAGTTTTTCACAAGCCAGTGCATAACAAGGGCCCCTCATATGAAAACCCTTGTCTCCCAAGGGTAAAGAAAACATCGGAGAAGTGGCGGTATTGCAAAAAGGCCTGTCATTACGGGTAACTTTTTTATCCTCCTTTGTGGGAAGCCTTTTGCGCCCCGACGGGCAGAAACTCCGCGAATCTGCTTTGTCACAGGACAAGTCAAACGCTAGAAGAATCGGATATGAAAACTCAGTGGCTCAAAATCTGTGAAGATCTGCAAAACAGGCTCAATCCCGGCACCTACAAGGTTTGGGTTGCGCCTCTCACCGCCGACCTTGAAGGGGAGGGGAAGATCCGTCTGTCCGCCCCCAATGGATTTGTGGCGACGTGGGTACGCGATCGCCTGCTGAACGACATTTCCGATGCGGCTTCCGCCATTTTCGGGCGGACGATGGAGATCAGCGTGGTTGCGGGCAATCCTCCCGCCAAGCCGAGCCGTTCCGTTCCGGGGCGTCCTGCCGTCTCCGTTGAGGGTGAGCCCGCTCCGGCCCGTCGTCCCCGTACGGCTCCCGCGCCCCGTCCGGTGGCCGCTCCGTCCCTGCTTTCTTCCGCTGCCGAGCAGCTTTCCCTGCCCATCACCATGCCCGTGAACCAGTCCGTCCCGCACAACTGGCGGTACGCGTTCGACAGCTTTGTGGTCGGCCCCACCAATGACATGGCCTATGCCGCGGCGCGCAACATGGCGCGTTCCGGTGCCGCCGTGGATACCTTGTTCCTCAGCTCCGGGCCGGGGCTCGGCAAGACGCACCTCACGCAGGCCGTGGGGCAGGCTCTGTGCGAGGCCAGCAACCGCTCCAATCCCAAGGTCGAATATCTGACCGCCGAAGAGTTTTCGAGCTGTTTCGTGCAGGCCCTCCAGTCGAGGACCGTGGATCGCTTCAAGGGGCGTTTCCGCGATGTGGATTTGCTGCTCCTTGAGGACGTGCACTTCCTCCAGGGCAAGGAAAAGATGCAGGATGAGGTGCTTTCCACCATCAAGTCCCTGCAGGAAAAGGGGAGCCGCGTCGTCCTGACGAGTTCCTTTGCGCCCTGCGAGCTGCGGAACGTGGACAACAGCCTCGTGTCGCGTTTCTGTTCGGGGTTCCTCGCCGGTATTGAAAAGCCCGACGCCAGCACGCGCCGCCGCATCCTTCAGGAGAAGGCCCGCCAGAACAACGCGCTGTTGTCCGATACGGTGGTGGATGTGCTGACCGAGCGCCTCACCGGGGATATCCGGCAGTTGGAAAGCTGCGTGCATAACCTGCTGCTCAAGGCCAAGCTGCTTGGCTGTACCATTTCCGTGGAAATGGCGCAGGAAATTCTGGCGCAGTACAGCCTTGACGATCCTTTTGTGGATGTGGATTCCATTATCCGCAAGGTGTGCGAAGGTTTTGGGCTCTCGCCCGAGCAGTTGGCCTCCCGCAGCCGCAAGCAGAATCTGGTGGTGGCCCGCAACACGATTTTTTATCTCGCCCGCAAGCACACCGAGTTATCCTTGCAGGACATCGGCGACAAATTTTCCCGCCGTCATTCCACGGTGCTCAAGGGCATCGCTTCGGTTGAGCGCGAGCTGCGCCGCGAGTCGCCCCTCGGGCGTCAGATTGCCGGCACGCTGGCTTTGCTGGAGCGGCGTTAGGTTGTATTGGGAAACCGGGGAAGGGAAAGTCTTTCTGAAGAAAGGCTTCCCCTTCCCTTGTCCGGCTTCCTCCCGCCCTTTCCAAAGGATTTTGACTTTATCGAATTCCTCATTGAGGGGGTCGGGTTTCGTGAATGGTTTTTTGAAAAGACAAGGGCATCCCGTTGGATGCCCTTTTGCGTTACGGCGTTAGTCGATTAAGGGAGCGAAACGACCGAAACATGCAACCACTCGCTTGCGGGTAGCTGCTGATTGGAAAACGGAGGAACTCCCTTCAGCCTTGCCTCCCCATTTTGTAAAAAAGCCTTGGGAAGGAGAGAAGAGGGGGGAGGAAAACCCTTCTCCAGGAGGCTTTCCTCTCCCCTCTCCCGATTTTCCTCTTTCTTTTTTCACTCCACAGGCGGATTCCAGCCGCTGTCGCCGCCCGTGCCGGTGGTGGTAATGAAGCGGACTGCGGAGACCCTGCCATCCGGGGCGACGCGGGCCATGATGCGGAAGGTCGTGGGCTTGCCGTGCCGCCGTACCTGAATATCGTCAACCCAGCCGATGGTCGAGCCGAAGCGCAGATCGCTGAATACGTATTCTGTATATCCCTCAAGGGGCCCCTCCAGCGGAATTTCAGCCTCAAGGGCGGGGTAGAGGGCAAAGCGCTCGTACGCGCGGAACATGCGGTCCTTTGCGGCAAGCTCGGCCCAGAGCGGCTGCGGCGGCTTGGCGTAGGCAATGAACGTCTGAGGCTCCTCCGTGAATACCGTATAGCCCGCCACATCCCAGACGCTCCCGCGATCCAGAATGAGCTTCCAGTGGAAAGGCGTGAAGGCGTCGGGTACGAGGTGCACGGCGCGCACATCATCCCAGAGGCCCTTTCCACGTTGCCCGGGAGCCAAATCCTCACTGAGAAGCTCTTGGGTGAAAACGTCGGGCGTGTAATGGCTGTCCTTGAGATGCGCTTCAAGGCCCACCCGTATGGCCAGCGAGCCGAGCGGATAGAGGATGGTCCAGAGCAGCAGGCCTATCATGACGGCGCGCCGCTTCCGCCAGAATATGAGCCCAAGGGCCAACGGCAGGAGAAGCAACGGGTCTACGATAAACAGCGCATTCAAACGTACCCTGTAGTCGCTGAACGGCAGAAAGACCTGCGTGCCGTAGGAATTCATGCAGTCCAAAAAAATGTGATGCAGAATGAGCAGGTAGGCCGTGAGCCATGCCAGCGGCAGCGGCCAGCCGAATGGCGGAGAGTCGTCGGGGACTTTTGGGACGCGCCAGCGGTTCATCAGCCAGGGGATGAGGGCAAGGAGCAAAGCGAGCCCCAAACCGCCGACGAACGAATGGGTGATCCCCCGGTGGTATTCAATGTATTGCAGCGGGGTGCGGGTAAAAAAGACATCCATATCGGGAGAAGCCGCTACCAGCGCCGCCCATGCCGGAAGCCACCAGCGGCGTTTTCCCGGCAGGGCGTAGCCAATGACGGCTCCGCTCAAGGCATGTGTGATCGGTTCCATAGCGTTCCTTATCTTGCAAAAAAGAAGGGGAAGGGCTTTTTCCGTGAAAAGCCCTTCCCCGGTGTCTCGCCAAATGGTGCGGCGTATCACAGCGTTTTATGCCGAGCGCACGTGCCGCATCCAACAGGAAAATAGGCTCGGATTGCCCTTGCGCAAGCCGCTACCCCCAGAGAGCCTGCCAGCGTCAAAAGCGACTAAGGGAGTACGGGGGATGCGTTGTGGGCGGCGTTGTGGGAATACGGTTTTTCTAGAAAACAAGCGCCATTGCGGACATCAATGTTACGAAAAGGCAACGCTGCCCTGACCAAGCAGGTCGTGCATGTGGACCATGCCGAGCAGGCGGCGCTCTTCGTCGGCGATGGGCAATACCGTGATCGCTTTGCTTTCCATGAGTTCAAGAAGCGTGGCGACCGTATCGCTTTGGGTCCCGCAGCGGGGAGAAGGCGTCATGACGGTGCTGACCGGGGCCTCGGGATTGAGCGTCCCACGGCAGACGGCCCGCCTGACGTCGCCGTCGGTCAGGATGCCGCTGATCCTGTGTTCGTTATCGAGCAGAAGCACGGCTCCAAGCTTGCCTTGATCCAGTTGGCGCAGGGCTTCCGACAAGAGGCTTGTTTCGGAAAGCTGAGGAAGGCCCTCGGTCCGCATGACTTCGCTGACGTTGAGCTTCAGGCGTTGCCCCAGGCTGCCTCCGGGATGGTAGCGCAGGAAATCTTTTTCCGTAAATGATTTTAGCTGCATCAGACAAACGGCCAGCGCATCGCCGAGGGCGAGGACCGCAGTGGTCGAGGCTGTGGGGGCAAGCCCGTGCGGGCAGGCTTCACGGGGGACGCCCGAATGCAGCGTCACGTCGGCAAGACGCCCAAGGGTGGAGTCCTCCCGCCCCGTCATGGCGATCAGGCTGGTGCCGAGCGATTTCAGCGCGGGCAGGATGGCGTTCAGCTCCGCCGTTTCACCGGAATTGGAGATGGCAATGATGACGTCGTCTTTGCGGAGGCTCCCCAGATCTCCGTGGGCTCCTTCCACGGGATGGAGAAAGAAGGCCGGCGTACCGGTCGAGGAAAAGGTGGCGGCAAGCTTGCGGCCGACCAAGCCGGATTTGCCGATGCCGGTCACGACCACACGCCCGGTGCACGCCGCCAGAAGCCCCAGCGCAAGGACGAGGGGGGCTTTTTCCGGCGTCCGGGCGTTGAGCCGGTCCCGCACGGCGGCGAGCCCGGCGATTTCGGTATTCAGAACGTCCTGCGCGAGCTTGATGAGCGCGGCGGGTCCGGTATGGGAACGTACGGATTGTGTCATGGGAAAACGTCCTTGAAGCGGCATGGCGTGCCGCCGTTACAAGAGAAAAAGAGGGCGAACAGGAAGCATAGAAAAAGAATGGCCCGCAGGCAAGCTGGCGGGGGCGGTCATCTCTCATGTGGAGAACAATATTTCTCAGCCTGTTGACGATATAAGTCGGTTCACGTACTCACGAAAGAGGCTGTTCCGTCCGTTTTTCCCCTCCTCGCATCCTTCTTTTACGATATGGAAGCCTTTCACAATATTGCAAGGCGAAGCCCGTTCGGGTATCCACCTCTCTCTACCATTTCATTTGGGAGTCCCCTATTATGGATATTAAGGAAGTCCGCGCCAACGCCAAAGAGCGCATGAAGGGTTTTTGCCGTGTTTGTCCCGTGTGCGATGGGCGCGCCTGCGCAGGCGAAACGCCCGGTATGGGCGGCATCGGAACCGGGAGCGCGTTCAAGAACAATGTGGCCGCGCTTGCTGGCGTCCGTCTGAACATGCGTCTGATTCATGAGGTCAAGAAGCCCGTCACGGAAACGGAGGTGCTCGGATTCAGGTTGCGCCTGCCCGTGCTGGCCGCTCCCATAGGGGGGACCTCCTTCAATATGGGCGGGGCCCTTTCCGAGGCGGAATATGCGCGGGCCATCGTATCCGGCTGCCGCGAAGCGGGCATTGTCGGCTGCGTCGGCGACGGCGCGCCGGATGAACTGCACGAAGCGGGGAATGCCGCCATCACCGCCGAAGGCGGCTGGGGGATTCCGTTCATCAAGCCGTGGGAAGGCGAGGAACTGGAGCGCAAGATGTGCAGGGCCGCAGCCACCGGAACCCGTGTGCTCGGTATGGACATCGACGCAGCCGGGCTGATTGCCCTGGCCCGCATGGGACGCCCCGTGTCTCCGAAAACGTGCGCCGAATTGTCAGCCATCGTGGATCGTTCGCATGAGTTTGGTATGAAATTCGTACTCAAGGGCATCATGACGGTCGAAGATGCCATCGCCGCCGAGCGCGCCGGATGCGACGGCATCGTGGTTTCCAACCACGGCGGGCGGGCTCTGGATCATACGCCGGGGACCATCGAGGTCCTTCCCGCCATCGCCGCGCAGGTCAAGGGCCGCATGGCCGTTTTGATGGATGGCGGCATCCGTGACGGGCTCGACGTGCTCAAGGCGTTGGCCTTCGGCGCGGACGCCGTGCTGATTGGCCGTCCCTTCTGTCTCGCCGCCGTGGGGGGCGGTTCCGAAGGCGTGAAGCTGACGGCGGATCATCTTTACAATCAGCTTGTGCGCAGCATGGTGTTGACAGGCTGCCCGTCCGTCCGCGAAGCCGGGCGCCACCTCGTCAGTACGGCCCCTCTCGCCTAATCCATACGGAGTTTTCATGAAAGTCAGTTTGCCTCAAAGAAACAAGCTCGCTCAGTCCATGTTGTGGAACCTGTTCCTGCTGACTGTCGGCGCTGTTTTCTTTTCTCTCGGCGCGCAGGCTGTGGCTGCGCATCACGGCTTCCTTACCGGGGGGATTTTCGGTGCCGGTCTGCTCGGCTGGTATACGACCGGGCTGTTTACGCCCGCGATCTGGTACCTGTTGATCAATATACCGTTGTTCTTCGTGTCGTGGTTCCAAATCGGGCGCCAATTTTTCTTCTACAGCCTGTACGGAAGCCTTGCGACCACGATCATCAGTGAACTTATCACGTTTCAGGTCCCGATTCAGGATCACTTCTACGCGGCGATTACGGCGGGCGTCCTTTGCGGTACGGGTACCGGGCTCATGCTGCGGACGCTGGGGTCCGGCGGCGGCCTGGATCTCATCGGTGTTATCCTGAACAAGCGCTGGAACATCGGCATCGGGCGGTTTAATTTCTGCTTCAACGCGGTGATGTTCCTCGCTTCTATGGCGACCATTTCCCTTGATATGGTCATCGTGTCGTTCATTCAGGTTTTCGTGGCTTCCGCGACTATCGAATACGCGCTCCGTATGGGCAGCCAGAGGAAGATGGTCTACGTGGTCACCGATCGGGGCGAGGCGCTGTGCGAGGCGATCATCGCCGAAGGCTACGGCGGCGCGACCGTGCTCAAGGGCAAGGGCGCGTACAGCGGCGGCGACCGCGAGATCATCCTTACCGTAACCAACAACATCATGTTGCGGCGTCTGGAAAACCTTGTTTTCGCCATTGACGACAAGGCCCTCTTCATCGTGGAGAATACCTTTTACGTTTCCGGCACCCGGTATCCGCGGAAGTCGATTATTTAGGAGAACCCGCCTTGGGAAGGAAGATGCCTTTTTTCAAAAGGGGCCCTTCCTCAAACCACACCTCCATCCTCCTCAACCTTTTGTAATGGCAGATGATGGTTGCTGTGACGCGGATGGCGGCTTTACCGGAGTCCCCCTGTTTTGCTCCAGAAGAGAACCATTTTCCGGATGCCATAAACAAAAGAGCCCTTCAGGAAGCATCCTGAAGGGCTCTTTTCATAAAC
>CDZB01052211.1_pt1 | contig 12471 bp, 9 predicted proteins | sample 554961 | NCBI WGS metagenome assembly CDZB01 (sample SAMEA3182106, study PRJEB8094) | gut metagenome | biome: human; feature: gut; material: Stool; isolation source: human stools | place: Canada | collected 2013-02-26
CACCGGTGTTTTGAAAACGAATCACCGGTGTTTTGAATTCAAATCACCGGTGATTCGCACCATAAAGCAGCAGGCTATATATAAAAGCAGATCACAATCCGGAAGAATCGATCCATGAACATGAAAAGATTAATCGACTCTATTCGACTCTAATCGACTCCGCTTTTTTATAATACCATATATTTGCAGGGTAATCGATTCACAAACGCTCTTTGAAATATTTACATATAGCCAACCGTTCCCACAAAAAAAGGCTACCGGAACCCGATAGCCTTTTAATGGATATTTCAATTTTCTTATTCAGACAATGCAAATGCCGGCTGACGGTGAATCCACTGTCCACGAGTAAAGTCGGGGAAGTCTACCAATGCGCCGCCACGGGCGATAGACATCTCGGACAAAGCGGAAATAGCGCTCCATGCAGCAGCATCGTAGCAGTCCATAGGAGCCGGTTTCTTGTTATGGATAGCGTTGATCAAGTCGAACATCATCACGTAGTCCATACCACCGTGTCCGGCCTGAGCAGCTTCGGCTTCATGTTTGGACCACAATGTATGGTCGAACTTCTTGAACCATTCTTCCGAATCATCCCAACGGTGAGGTTTGGATTGGTTTTCAACGTATACGTGATCGCCATCGTTCATCCATAAACCTTCGGTTCCCTGAATGCGGAATCCCAAAGAGTAAGGACGGGGGGAATTCGTATCATGCGTAACGATAACCGTCTGTCCGTTCGCACACTTGATCATGGAAGTCACGATGTCACCCAAGTTGAAGCGGACTTTTGCCAACGGATGATTTTCACCGCCATTGTCCACGATGAACTTATGCAAACCGCGAGACTGGGTTGCCATAGCAGACAAGGAGAGAAAACGGTTACCACGGTTGATGTCTAGGCAGTTTGCCACCGGTCCGATTCCATGCGTCGGATAGACATCGCCGTTACGGCGGACAGAATGGTTCGTACGCCACTGGGCTTCTGCAAACGCATCTTTACCCATGCGCAACTCACCGCCTTTCTGGTAAGTATAATGTTTACCATCATTGAATTTGACATCGCGCAAATCATGTTCGTAACCGCAAGTCGCATGCAGCAATTCACCGAACAGGCCTTTGCGGACCATGTTCAACGCAGCCATGCAGTCGCGACGATAGCAAACGTTTTCCATGATGTTCAGATGGCTTCCCGTAGCTTCCGATACGTTGACCAGATCCCAGCATTCTTCCAGCGTATTGGCGGCAGATACTTCCACACCGACATAAGGGACACCGGCTTTCATGGCTGCAACCGACATCGGCACGTGCCATTCCCACGGGCTGGCGATGATGACACAATCGAATTCTTCGTTGTTCAACATTTTTTCAAATTCACGTTCGCTGCCTGTATATACCTTCGGAGCCGGAACATTGAACTTGGCGATATGATCCAGCGTACGCTGGATCGGACCAGCTTGGATATCGCAGATAGCCACGATCTTGTTTCCGGGGATAGACAACACGTTGTTAATATGTTCGTGACAACGAGAACCTGTACCGATAAAACCGAAGCGTAATTTGCCATCGTCTTTGCCGGCGGGTTTCTTTTTCTTCTCTGCACTAGTTTCTGTTGTAACCGTAGCAGCAGCATTGCTACTCAATGCAAGACCGGCCGTACCGATTCCGGCAGCGGTCATCTTTTTCAGGAATGAACGACGAGTGTTTTCCATTTTTCAATTTAGAATTTTATGTTAAGTGGGCAAATGTATAACATTCCATGCATATATCAAAGGAGATAGCCCATTATTTTGCAGCCGTTCTCTTCTTATTCCGCCAAAAGCTGCCATCCCGTTTGCTACCGAACATATTCCGGCGCTTGGACTCTTCTTTTATCGCTTTTTTCTTCTCGGCTACCGCTTCCTTTACCTCGACCGTCTCGAACATATGGCCTCCTGCAACCGGCACTTCTTTACCGATCAGCTTCTGGATATCTTTCAGATACGGAACCTCTTCCACATCGCAAAAGGAAAAAGCGATCCCGCTACGGCCGGCACGACCGGTACGGCCGATACGGTGCACATAGGTTTCAGGTACATTCGGCAAATCATAGTTGATGACATGCGAAAGATGGTCGACATCGATACCGCGGGAGGCGATATCGGTCGCGATCAAGACACGGAGCGTATGATCCTTAAAACTGGATAAGGCACGCTGACGGGCACTCTGCCCTTTGTTTCCATGAATGGCTTCCGCACCGATCCCGGATTTGTTCAGGACACGGGCAACCTTGTCGGCTCCGTGCTTCGTACGAGTAAAAACCAAGACGGATTCCAGTGAGCGGTCTTCCAGCAGATTCTTCAACAGGTTGATCTTTTCCACTTTCTCAACAAAATAGACAGACTGGTCGATCGTATCGACGGTTGAAGAAACAGGAGTCACCTCCACTTTCTCAGGTTCATGAAGGATCGTTCCGGCCAGGCGTTCGATCTCCGGCGGCATCGTTGCAGAGAAGAACAGGGACTGGCGCTTTCGGGGCAGTAAAGGAAGGATGCGTTTGATGTCATGGATAAATCCCATATCCAGCATCCGGTCGGCTTCGTCCAAAACAAAATATTCCAATGTGTCCAGGCGGATAAAACCTTGGTTGATCAAATCCAGCAGACGCCCGGGAGTTGCGATCAATACGTCTACACCCCGTTCCAATGCATCTGTCTGCGGCTTCTGCCCCACGCCACCGAAAATAACGGTATGTTTTACGTGAGTATAACGCCCGTATGCCGTAAAACTTTCACCTATCTGGATCGCCAATTCGCGTGTCGGAGTCAGGATCAAGGCTTTGATGCCCGGTTTACGTCCCCTCGAAATCCGCTCTTCGATCTTTTGGATGATAGGGATGGAGAAAGCTGCCGTCTTACCTGTTCCGGTCTGTGCGCAACCTAATAAATCAGATCCGTCCAATACTACGGGAATGGCTTCGGCTTGTATGGGAGTGGGAGTTGTGTACTTTTCTTTTTTGAGAGCCTTTCGTATCGGCTCGATTAGTTCCAATTGTTCAAATGTCATATAATAAGAATGAGCCGTCACGGCTCGTTAAATAAATAATGGTGACAAAGATACACAAAAATCCGGCATCTCTGCAATAATTTGCTATATTTGCGTGCTTTTTAAAAATATTCAGTTCTTTTTGATTCTCATGAAAGAATTATTGTCACTACTCAAACGGTTCTTCGGATACACTTCATTCCGCCCCTTACAGGCCGAAATCATACAGCGCACCTTGCAGAAAGAAGATTCGCTGGTCCTGATGCCTACGGGTGGCGGCAAGTCGATCTGTTTCCAGCTTCCGGCGATCTATATGCCGGGAACCGCCATCGTAGTATCTCCCCTTATCGCTCTGATGAAAGACCAGGTCGAAGGACTGATCGCCAATGGCATACCGGCTGCTACGCTCAACAGCATGATGCCGGAGGAAGAACGCCACCGGGTACGACAACTCTGCATACAGGGAAAGGTGAAACTGCTTTACATCTCCCCCGAAGGGATCATTAGCGAACTGCACTGGCTCCTGCCCCGCATCGACATTTCGCTGATCGCCATCGATGAAGCGCATTGTATCTCGCATTGGGGACATGATTTCCGCCCCGAATATACCCAGTTGTCCGTTCTGAAAGAGAATTTTCCGAAAGTACCGATCATCGCCCTGACAGCTACGGCAGACAAAATCACCCGGACGGACATCCTGAATCAATTGAAACTGCGTGATCCTAAAACATTCATCTCGTCTTTCGACCGCCCGAACCTGTCGCTCACTATCCGCCGCGGGCTGAGCAAAAAGGAAAAGATCGCAGCGATCGTCCATTTCATCAACCGGCATCACCGGCAGAGCGGTATCATCTACTGCATGAGCCGTAACAGTACGGAGTCTTTGGTCGAAGAACTGTCTGAGTACAGCATCCGGGCAGTCGCCTATCATGCCGGGCTAAGCTCCGACAAACGCGAGAAAGCACAGGACGATTTCATCAACGACCGTGTTAATGTAGTGTGTGCAACGGTCGCATTCGGGATGGGGATAGACAAAAGCAATGTCCGCTGGGTCATTCATTATAATATGCCGACAAGCATCGAGAACTACTACCAGGAAATAGGCCGTGCCGGACGGGACGGAATGAAAAGCGACACGCTTCTGTTCTATTCCGTGGGCGACATCCTGCTCCTTCGCCGTTTTGCAGAGGAAAGCGGACAGAAAGACGTCTGTTTACAGAAGTTGAACCGGATGCGCAGGTATTGCGAGGCAGACATCTGTCGGCGTCGTATCTTGCTGAGCTATTTCGGAGAAGAAACGGACAAGGACTGCGGGAACTGCGACGTCTGCAAGAACCCTCCCCAACGTTTCGACGGGAGCATCTTGGTACAGAAAGCCCTGAGCGGTATTTTTCGTACCGGGCAAACAGCCAATATGCACCTGCTAATCGATATACTCCGGGGAGCCGAAAAGGATGAACTGAAGGAAAAAGGATACGACAAGCTAAAAACCTATGGTGTTGGCAAAGACCTCAGCTACAAAGAGTGGAAAGAATACTTATATCAGATGCTTCAGCTCGGTTATATTGAAATCGACTATATGTCGGCCGGTCACCTGAAAGTGACTCCATTAGGACGTAAAGTCCTTTTCGGCGAGCAGCAGGCGCTCATGACCATTTACCAAAAGATCAAAGATTTTGCCCTGCCGACCAAGAAAGGCGGCTACAAATACCGTCCGATCCGTCCGATCGAATCCACTTCCGTGGATGAAACATTGCTCGACTCCCTGCAACAACTCCGTAAGCAGATTGCCGAACGCGAACATACCCCGGCTTATATCCTCTTTTCGGATGACGCCCTCGAAGATATGGTCCGTAAGAAACCGGTTACGCTCGACGAGTTCAGCGAAATACGAGGTGTCGGACAGCTCAAGCTAGACAAATACGGCAAGGTATTCGTCGCCCTGATCCGCTTTGTCCTTCGTTTGCCTAAAAAGGAATAAAAAAAGAAAAACAAACAATCGTTCTATTCTTTTGTTTATATTTATATAATGAATAGAATGACAGATACAATGAAAACAGTTCCCATACTCTTGTTGCTTTGCCTTTCCACACTGAGTTTCTGTACGACAAAGCCAGGAGAGCCGCAAGGACCTGGTTTACCCGGACTAGACACTCCCGTTGCAGAAACAGTACCGGAGGCGGCCCCTCCCCTCATTGAAACCGTTATAGAAAAGGAACTGCTTTACGACCAGCATACGTTAGCCGATACTTACCCATACAAGGATACAATGCGGGAATTCCAATGGGATAAGATCCGTGCCGGTCTCCGTCTGCTCGATTCGCTCCGGCAGAAGCCGTCCCGTTGGGCGATCTTTCAAAACTACAGGAACAAGAACGGGGAAGCCCCGCTGGTCCGGAAGTTTCATCGCGATGCTTACAAGCGGGTTTCCGACACTTTAGGTATCGAACGTTACCAGTCTGTCCCGCTATATCTGCCGGAAGATACACTGACTGCCGAACGCTATGGCCGTGACGGTGCTCTTGTGAAATTGCTTGATGACAGCAACCGCCTTTTCCGTATCCAAACGATCTATACAAACGGGGAATGGCTGGTTCCCGGAAAATATGTCAAGCCGATAGCCGATAGCGTCACGTTCGACAAGGCCATATTCGTCGACGTCACCAACCAGAACATCGCAACACTCGAGCATGCAGGTTCCAAATGGTTGGTCAGAAGCATGAATCCGGCCACAACAGGGCAGCACCGTCCTCCATACGCACAGGAAACGCCATTAGGCATATTTGTCGTTCAGGAAAAGAAGGCAAGGATGATTTACCTCGTAGACGGCAGCAAAGAGACAGGCGGATTCGCTCCTTATGCCAGCCGGTTCACCAACGGAGGTTATATCCACGGGGTCCCGGTAAACGCGCCACGCAAGTCGCTGATCGAATACAGCCCAACACTTGGAACGACCCCACGCTCCCATATGTGCGTCCGGAATGCGACCTCTCACGCCAAGTTCGTTTATGATTGGGCACCTGTAAATGAGACTATTGTTTTCGTTTTTGATTAAAAGTCTTATCTTTGTGCGACATTATTCAATCTTATGTTATTGCGTATCTGTTTATACTTGTTTTTATTATTTCTTCCGGCTAATTATACGACAACCAGAAGTTCGTCTCCCCTGATTCCGGCTGATCCCGCGGCGGCCATGTCTTCGGTATGCCGACAGCTCTATGCTGATATGCAGCTGGATAGTATGGTGGACTATACCGCTTTCGAACAGGCGATAACCGGAGCACAGGCAATCGAACGGCGTAACAAGGATATCATTACCCTAATCGACTTCACAAAGCCTTCCACAGAAGAACGGCTTTACGTCCTGGATATCCGGCATAAGAGACTCCTGTTCTCCTCTCTCGTCTCACACGGAAAAAACAGCGGAGGAAATTACGCCACTTCTTTCTCCAACAAAGTCAATTCTTACAAAAGTTCATTGGGATTTTTCGTTACGGAAAATACCTATCAGGGCAAAAATGGCTATTCCTTAGTCCTGAACGGCTTGGAAAAAGGAATCAACGACCGGGCAAAAGAACGGGCGATCGTAGTGCACGGGGCGAATTATTGCAGCCCGTCTGTTGCCGTCTCGACGGGCCGCTTAGGAAGAAGTTTCGGTTGTCCCGCCCTACCCCCGTCGCTTGCCAAGCCGATCATTAACACCATCAAGGACGGGACCTTACTCTACATCTATGCCAACGACAAGGAGTATCTGAGTCAAAGCACGATCTTATCAACCGGAAGATCGATTTCCCCGAACTCGATCATCGCATTGAACAGCCTGATACGGGAATAGCCCGGCAAATCCTCCGGACGGATATCACCTGCAACCAGCTCTCCCTGATCCAGCAACGAAGCCCTCTTCGTCCCTGCCAGCAACGGTGCGGAGGGAGTGATCCATTGTTTCCTGTTCCAGAATGCCACGTTGCAAATAGAGGTGTCGGTCAACAACCCTTTCCGGACGACCAACACATCATCTTCTGTCTCGCGACACGCGAACAAGCGGTTCAGCACACTCCGATCTCTGCTTTTATACCGATAGTCGGCTTCGTCATCGACAACCAACCGCAAAGAGGATACTGGGCGGAAGTGATAGGCGGCATACTCCACGTTCCGGATATCCACATCATATTCGACCCGACACTTCGTCCGCTCCCGATAGTTCACAGGGCGGATGTAATCGTTCAAATCAAGCACATCGGTTTGACATAGCACGTTCCGACGTGTCTCATTCATACGCCGGTTATGGTAGGATAGGTTATGAATCCGCCCGTTCTCGATCCGGATTGTTTCAATAAATAGGGACATATACTTTCTGCTTCATTTCATTATATTCGCTTGTCAAATCACTTTGGGAAGTGATTCCCCCTCCACTCTTAAAGATCAACGAGCCATCCGCCTGCTGTTCCAAAAAGCGGATCATAACGGCACTGTCCAGGCTATTCCCGTCAAAATAGCCCATGACACCCGTATAAAACCCCCTTTCGTAGGTCTCGGCTTCCGCGATAATCTCCATTGTCTTCTTTTTGGGCGCCCCGGTAATGGAACCTGCCGGAAGGAGCCGGAAGAACAAATCTCCCACTTCGGCCTGCCAACCTCCGGCAAGACGGCCCCGGATCTCCGAACTGACCTGCAACAAAGCCCCCAGATGTGTCGGTAGTTCGTCTATGTAGCGATAACGGGTCACCATCACCTCGGTCGCCACCATACTGAGGTCATTGCGGATCAGGTCGACAATCGTAGCATGTTCAGCCGTTTCCTTCGGATCCTCTAATATCCGCCTGCGAGCATCCGGCAATGTAGCATCGATCGTCCCTTTCATCGGATAGGAATAGATATGTTCATCCCGAATCTTCACGAATATCTCAGGAGAGAAAACGACAAAACAGTCTTTCATCCAGAGCTTATACCGGGCTTCCGAACTGACAAAAACGTCCTTCAAGCTCAGATCGGTCCGAACAGGAGTGGCGCAAGTCAGATTGACCAGGTAGGAGTTTCCGGCCCGGATATGTCCGACCACCTTATGAAACGAGTCGGCGTAGGCCGATTGTGTGATAGGGAATGTTTCCCATCGGATCGCAGAAGTTCGGTTCTCCCGATCATTCATACGGCTTGCAGTCGCAACATTCGTCACACCGTCCAGATTGTAGAGCAATGCCTCCGAATCGATCTGATCCGGCTCTTCCACAATCACCTGCTCTTGCTTGTAATCGATCACAAACAGGAAAGGCCGCCTTTCCGCACCCAATCGGTTCATACGGCAGACGGCCTCTATGCGGTTATAGAATCTCATATCAGAAAACGTTCGGTCAAACCACCAAAAGCATCGATACGGCGATCTCGGAAGAAAGGCCACCAACGGCGGACATTCTCGCTACGCGTCTTGTCGATCTCCACAATTCGTATTTCTTCATCATTATTGGAAAGTTCGGCCAAAAGTTCACCCTGCGGACCAGCGACGAAACTGTTTCCCCAGAACTGAATGCCATTCGTTTGTCTGGACGGATCGGCCTCGTGTCCTACCCGGTTTACCGTAACGACCGGAAGACCATTGGCTACGGCATGCCCCCGCTGAACAGTTACCCACGCTCCTAACTGGCGTTTTTTCTCTTCCTCCGTGTCACTGCTTTCCCAACCGATAGCTGTCGGATAAATCAGCAGTTCCGCTCCTTTCATCGCCATTAGGCGGGCTGCTTCGGGATACCACTGATCCCAACAAACCAATACACCCAATTTACCAACAGAAGTCTCGATCGGCTCAAATCCGAGATCACCGGGAGTAAAATAGAACTTCTCATAATAGGCCGGATCATCCGGAATATGCATTTTACGATATTTTCCGGCAATAGCGCCGTCTTTCTCAATAACGACAGCCGTATTATGATACAGACCGGGAGCTCGTTTCTCAAACAAAGAAAGTACCAGTACGATCCCCAGTTCCTTTGCCAACGCTCCGAAGCCCTCTGTAGAAGGTCCTGGAATCGGTTCAGCCTGATCGAACACTTCGGTATTCTCCGTCTGGCAAAAATAAAGCCCGTTATGCAACTCCTGCAAAACGACCAATTCAGCTCCTTGCAAAGCACAAGCCCGAATATTTTGTTTCAGTTTCTCAATATTAGCAGCCCGATCACTGCTATTCGCCTGCTGCACCAGCCCTAACTTCATGATTTATGATTTATAATTTATGATTTAGATTTGAAACCTCAATTGTCAATTGACACGACTCCCTCCGGGTACTGCATCGTCACACAATGTAGCGAACCATGTTGTTTAATCAACGGCAAGCAATTGATTCCTATAATCTCACGCTCCGGAAAAGCCTGTTGCAAAGCTTTCTTCGCCAGTTCGTCCTTCGGAGATTTATAATAGGGTAACAACACAGCCCCGTTGATAATCAAAAAATTGGCATAAGTGGCAGGAAGACGTTCTCCCTCCCATTCCACAGGGTCCGCCATCGGCAAGGCGATTAACCGGTAAGGTTTGCCGTCAGCCTGTCTGAAAGCCTGTAACTCCTGTTCCATCGCTTGCAGCTCCTCGAAATGTTCATCCGACTCATCCTTGCACTGCACGTACGCAATCGTATCTTCGCTACAGAACCGTGCCAGCGTGTCGATATGGCTGTCCGTATCATCACCGGCAAGATAACCATTTTCCAGCCATAAGATGCGTTCAAAGCCGAAGACATCCTTCAGATAGGCTTCCAACTCTTCCTTTTGCAGATATTCGTTCCGATTCTGAGACGAAAGACATTCGACCGTCGTCAACAGTGTTCCCTTGCCATCCGATTCGATACTGCCGCCTTCCAAGACAAACGGTTGCATATTGATGACCTGAACCCCGCCGGCAAATGTTCCCTGTACCGACAGGTTACGCGTAACCAGGTTATCCAGATTCGCCGCGAACTTCATCCCCCACCCGTTGAACACAAAGTCATACACGACTGGTTCTCCCTGGTCGAATACAGTAATACCGCCATGATCACGTGCCCAGGTATCATTCGTCGCCATCTCCCTGAAAATGATCCGGCTGTCATCCACATCGCCCAATTGTCTGCGTACTTCCTGTTCGTCCGGACAGACAATCAAGAGCTTCTCATGTTTGATCACCTCCTTGGCAATCGATACGAAACAAGGAATCACCTCGTCCAGTATAGGCGCCCAATCCGTTTCCTCATGCGGCCATGTCAACTGGACGGCACTTTGCGGATACCATTCCGCTGGTAATATGATTTTATTTTCCATCTGCGTTTAATAAAATATGCGATTGTATTGCGGCACAAATATAGGCTTATTTTCCATCATTCTTAATACAAAGATTCTATCACCTCTGTCAACTTGCTGTTTTTCTTCCACGTCTCAAGCAAACAAAGAAGCGGTGCGTATGTCACCTTCGGCCAGTTATTGACTGTTTGAAGTTCCGCAAAAACTTCCAATAACCGCTTTAAATCCTTTACCGGATTTTCCGGCAGGCAAGACAAGAAAGAGACAAACAGCACAGACAGTTCTTTGTTATGAAAAGATGATCTATTTATCAACATTTCGACAACCAAACCTGAAACTCTCTGCGCAGGAGCCCATTCCAACGCTTGGATCTTCCCCAACACCCGACCTAATGCCACATTGTCTATCAGGTCTTTTTCCACAAGTTCGCCCCAAAGATTCGCCGCACACAAACGAATAGGACGATCAATGCTCAACAGGCACACCGCCAGGTATGTCAAAGCCATCCCCCCTCTCCACTCCAAATCAAGTTCGCGCAGGGTATCAAGAGCAACCAGGTTAAGCCTTGCCAGTTCCAAATCGTTCCAATAAGCATCCCTTACGCGATCCCGCACCAATAAAGCCAACCAAATCCGAGGTGCATTCGGAGAAAGCAACAAAAATCTCTTCAGGTCCTTCTCCCGCAAAGGAACCTTCCAAAAAGTCTCCACCAAAAGCGGAATACGGGAACAAGGACGATAAGCCATATATAAGGCATAACCTCCAAACCTCCACTTTATCGCAACATTCTTACTTGCCGGCGGAATCAACTGCAAGATACGATCGACTTTCCCAAACGGCTTTTCAAAAGTAAATACATCGCATGGAATATCTCCCGTCAGATAGGCCCGGTTCACAGCAGAATAAGGAAAATCCTTGAACTCGTCATAGACGGTATCAGGACTTTTGACCAAAGCGGCGGTCATCCAGACAGCCTGAAACGTAAAAGGACCATTAGGGCGTGCTTCCGGCTTGAACAAGAAAAGCAATAGCTCGCGATATTCGCCCGCCAACTCTTGTTCGGCTAACCGGACAGCCTCTTCCGTATCATCCAATGCCACACGCGAAAGTGCGATTTGAAAGTCCAGACTGTCCGGTTTGATTCTCTTTTTCTGATATGCAGACAACCGGGAGACAAGCACGGACGGATCGATCCAAGCCGGACGGTGGGTCGGTGTCGATAGCAAAGGCAGCGTATTATAATCTTTTATCCGGTTAAAAGCCAATTTTACAAGATCCAGATAGGGTTTATAGTCCTGAAATGATTGTTGTTTCGAGCTTTTGACACGTCTTTCCGATCCGGTAAGCATTTGAGCATAATCAAGAAGAAAAGACGCTGCCAGCACATCCAATTCTCCTATCCCGTCTTTTCCTTCCTCCACAACGGTACGGGCCATTTCGAAAACCGGAACCATACGTTCCACATCCTCCTGCTTTACAAACGGATGCATACGGGACAAAGAAGCCAAAAGTAAATCGATATGGAAACTCTCTTCGTTATCCATCGACCGGCCCATCAGAGAAACCAGCCCATCCATATTCGTGACATCCGGAATACGCATTTCTTCCCGAATGAAGGGTTGTTTTTCTATTCTTTCCATACTACTTCAATATTGTGCGATACAAATATACGGAGAAAAATACACCCATCAGACAAAGTCTCCATTTACCCTTGTGTTTTCCGGTATTCCATGGGGGTCATGCCATATTTGTCTCTAAAAATGCGCTGGTAGGTTCGCACATTGCCAAAACCGGAATCGATAGCGACAGCCTCAATCGTATAATGCTTGAAATCTTTCAGCAGCACAAGCGAATAATCGAGTCTCAACCGATTGATGTATCCGTTGAAATTTTCGCCTGTGAAAGTCTGCAATAACGGAGAGATACGATTTTTCCCAACAGGTGTCCATCAAGACGATGATCCTACGCCGACGGTTGTTGAAGAACCCGATTGGAAATTGGAATTGGTGGAAAACGATCCTGAACCGGAATGGGAAATGCCGGAAAGCGGAATCTATAAGGCTTCCGAATCTTTCCCCTTCATTGATGAAGGAGTGAAAGGCACCGAAGAAGAGCCGTTCACGATATCTTTACAACCTGTTGTAAATTGACACTAAACTCCAATAAAAAGAAGGTGTGTCGTAATACCCGATGC
>CDZB01080027.1_pt1 | contig 12430 bp, 10 predicted proteins | sample 554961 | NCBI WGS metagenome assembly CDZB01 (sample SAMEA3182106, study PRJEB8094) | gut metagenome | biome: human; feature: gut; material: Stool; isolation source: human stools | place: Canada | collected 2013-02-26
GGCTTGGTAAAGAAGTTCACGATCATGTCGCCGAAGCCCAGTGTGTCGCCGATCTCGCCCTCCGTGATGGTGTAGTGTCCGTCCACGAGCGGGAAGATGCGGCAGACGATATACATCAGGATGCCGGCGATGGCAGCAGTGACGAGGAACGTGGCGATGGTTACGCCCATGATCTTGCCGGCGCGCTTGACGCTCTTCATGTTGGCGATGGCGGAGGCGATGGAGCAGAACACCATCGGTACGACCACGCAGAACATCATGTTGATGAACAGCGTGCCGAGAAATTTGATCTTGCCGCCGAAATCTGGGGCAAAAGCGCCCACCAGACAACCGGCCACGATGCCGGAGATCATGAAGATCAGGAATCCGTAAGTCTTAAAGAAAGACTTGGAACTGTTTGCCTTGGACATAAATGCAACACTCCCAGTGCGTAGTTTGCGCCGAAACAGCGCTTTGGTGACAGTATATAGAGTTTTTTCTTGCAATAATTGTACAAAAATGCTATCATACATTGCAAAAGATGCTTTCTTGGAGGCGAGCTATGCAACAGACTGATTATGAGCGCAGGGGATACCTGCATGAGGACTACCGTCTGTTCCATCTGAGCAGTGCGCTGGCTGAGGATACGGCCTTCCACTATCACGAATTTCATAAGCTGGTGTTCTTTCTGGCCGGGCGCGGAAACTATATCGTCGAAGGGCGCACACATGTGCTGCGGCCGTATGATGTGGTGCTTGTGCGGCAGGGCGCGATCCACAAAGCGCAGATCGACCCGAACGAGCGCTATGAGCGCGTGATCCTCTACATATCACCGGACTTTCTGCGCGCGCAGTCAACGGCAGTGTCTGCGCTCGACGCCTGTTTTCATCTGCCGGCAGATGGGGAGAGCTTTGTCCTGCGCCCGGACGTTGACCGCCGTACTGCGCTGCTGCGCACACTGGACGCACTCGAGGCGGAGGAGCAAAGCACGGCCTACGGACATGATCTGCTCTCACGCGCGCAGATGCTGCAGCTGCTGGTCATGCTCGGCCGCGGCCTGAATGACGACGGGTCGAGCTATGCCCCCTCGGAGCACTGCACCGAAAAGACTGCCGCTATCCTTGAATACCTCAACACGCACCTGACCGAGGACATCAGCATCGATGCGCTTGCGGACACCTTTTATCTCAGCAAGTATTATATGATGCGCCTGTTTCGTGCCGAGACCGGTTTTACCATCCACGGCTACCTCACGGATAAGCGCCTGCGCGTGGCGCGTGACCTCATCGCGCAGGGGATGCGCACGACGGATGCCTGCTATCAGTGCGGGTACCATGACTACTCCGCGTTTTCACGGGCGTACAAAAAACGGTTTCAGGTCAGCCCCCGTGCCGACCAGACGAAAGGAGCGCAGTGACTATGCAGCTGCATCCGCAATATTATTATCAGCAGCTTCCGCCGCCGGAGCGCGCGGCGTATCACGGTATGCTGACCTGCCTGCGGGAGCTTGCGCCGTCGGCGCGTATCCCGCGCCTTTCGATGGAGACGCTCGGCACGATCTTTTTCCAGCTGCGGCTGGATCACCCGGAGATTTTTTACGCCGTCGGCTTTTCGTGCCGCGCCGTGCCCGAGGCGGAGTTTGTGGACTTTTGCCCCGAGTATCGGTTTGACAAAAAACGCATCCGCGAGCACCGTCAGGCGATCGAGGCACGCGCGGCGCGGCTGCTGCGCCCGCTGCGCAGCCTGACTCCGGCGGAGCAGGAGCGTGCGATCCACGATTTCATCCTTGAAAACGTTCGCTACGATAAGCTTGAAAAGCCGTATTCGCACGAGGTCATCGGCCCGCTGACCAACGGCGTCGGCGTCTGCGAGGGCATGGCCAAAACGGTCAAACTCCTGTGCGACGGGCTCGGCCTGCCGTGCATGATCGCGATCAGTGACCGCGACCGTGCCAACGGCGAGCGCTACCTGCACGCGTGGAACATCGTGCAGCTCGGCGGGCAGTGCTATCACCTTGACGCCACGTTTGACAATTCGCTGAGCAAGCACGGTGTGCTGCGCTATGACTACTTCAATCTTGACGACGCAAAGATCTTCCGCGATCACCGCAAGCTTCTGTATCCCGCGCCGGCCTGCGCGGACGGCGGTCAGTTCTATTATAAGGTACAGCACCTGTCGTGGACAAAGCCGGAGGAGGTTGCGCGCCGGGTTGATCAGGCGCTGCGAAAAAAGCAGCCGGGGCTGGTGTTTCACTGGCGCGGTGGCTATTTGACGCGCGAGGTGCTGACTGACCTGTGTACACAGATTGATGCAGCGGCGCATGCGCGCGCTCGAGCGGCTGCCATTTCGGTCAATTGGCCGCAGGCGGTGCTGCAGGTGCGCTTTGTCGAGGCGGCGCAGCCGGTGGAGACGGAGACGTTCGACGATATTTGAGAGGAGATTTGTCCGTTCCGTGCAAAATGACGGAGCGGACAGACAATTTTGCAGTGCGTGTGCATGGAACGGCAAAAGTGTTTTTGCCTTCTTGACATGGACTCGAGCGGCTCCTACAATGGGTGCAATTTCAGTTTTCGCAGGGAGGAATTCCAATGAAAAAAACGTTTGTCTCCGCAGCACAGCTGGAGCAAATTGCAGCGCAGTATCCCACACCGTTTCACATCTATGACGAACAGGGGATCCGGGAAAATGCCCGCCGCCTGAACGCTGCTTTCTCATGGAATCCGGGTTTTCGCGAGTATTTCGCGGTGAAAGCGACGCCTACGCCTGCAATTATGAAGGTTCTGCAGGAGGAGGGGTGCGGATGCGACTGTTCATCGCTCACGGAGCTGATGATGGCCGAACGCATCGGCTGTGTCGGTGAGCATATTGTGTTCTCTTCCAATGAGACCCCGGTCGAGGATTACCGGCTGGCTGCAAAGCTGGGTGCAGTCATCAATCTGGACGATCTCACACACGTGGACTTTCTGGAACGCGCGATCGGCTATATCCCGAAGAAGATCGGCTGCCGCTTCAACCCCGGCGGTACGTTCTCGCTCGGTGAGACACGTGAAGGCTTTCAGGTCATGGACAATCCCGGCGATGCCAAGTACGGCATGACCCGTGCGCAGATCGCTGAGGCGTTCCGGCTGCTCAAGGCAAAGGGCGCGGAGGAGTTCGGTATTCATGCATTTCTGGCCTCCAATACGCTCTCAAACGAATACTATCCCGCGCTGGCGCGTATGCTTTTCCGGCTGGCGGCGGAGCTGCAGCAGGAGACCGGTTGCCATATCACGTTCATTGACCTCTCCGGCGGCGTCGGTATCCCGTACCGGCCGGATGAGCCGGCCAATGACATCGCCGTCATCGGCGAAGGCGTGCGCAGGGCGTATGAGGAGATCCTTGTGCCGGCCGGCATGGGCGATGTGGCGCTGTACACCGAACTCGGCCGCTTTATGCTCGCACCGTACGGTCATCTCGTGACGCGCGTGATCCACGCAAAGCACATCTACAAGGAGTACATCGGCACAGATGCCTGCGCATGTGACCTGATGCGTCCGGCCATGTATGGGTCGTATCACCATATCACGGTCATGGGCAAGGAGGACGCGCCCTGCGACCACAAGTACGACATTGTCGGCGGCCTGTGTGAGAACAATGACAAGTTTGCCGTCGACCGGATGCTGCCGGGCATTGACATCGGCGATCTGCTTGTCATCCATGATGCCGGTGCACACGGCCTTGCCATGGGCTACAACTACAACGGCAAGCTCCGCTGCGCAGAGGTGCTGCTGCAGCCGGACGGTTCCACGCGCCTGATCCGCCGCGCCGAGACGCCGGAGGACTACTTTGCGACCATGGTCTGGGACGATTGAGACACAGAAAAAACCGAGGGAGTAGCTCCCTCGGTTTTTGTATGTTGTTTTGCCTCAGAGCACACGCACGCAGTCGCGCGTGATCTCGCCGAGCGTGTGCACGCCGCACATGGCCATCGTGTCGCGCAGCTCGCTGCCGATCTTTTCGATGTACGTCGCCACGCCCTGCGCGCCGTCGCCGTAGACCATCGGCACGAACGGACGCCCGATGAGCACGGCGTCTGCGCCGAGCGCCAGCGCCTTGAACACATCCGTGCCGGTGCGGATGCCGCCGTCCACGAAGATCTTCATGCTGCCGCCGACGGCGTCGGCGATCTCGGCGAGCACTTCCGCGCTGGCCGGGGTCTGACCGAGTACACGGCCGCCGTGGTTCGAGACGATGATCGCAGCGGCGCCGGCCTCGGCGGCCTTCTGCGCGCCGCGCACGGTCATGACGCCCTTGACGATGAACGGCATGGCGGCGTAGCGGATGATCTCTGTCAGCTCCTGCACGGACTTGCTGCCGGCCGGCGGCGTCAGATTTTTCAGGAAGGGGAGGCCCGCGCCGTCAATATCCATGGCGACGGCCTTGCAGCCGCTGGTTCTGGCCAGATCGAGCTTCTCAAAAACCAGCTGCTGGCTCCACGGCTTGATCGTCGGCACGCCGACACCGCCGGCTGCGCGGATGGCTTCCATCGCGCCCTGGAACACCGCGGCATCCACACCGTCACCGGTGAACGCGGCGATGCCGCTGTCGGCGCAGGCGTTGACGAGGATGCTGTTATATTCACGGTCGTTGTACTTGTCGCCATAGTGCATCTTCATCGCGCCGAGTGGGGCTGCAAAAAACGGGTAGCGGTACATGGCGCCGAACAGCTCCACAGCCGTGTCGACCGGCTCGTTCGGGCAGATGGTGTCCATGTTGACGCAGATCTTCTGCCACGCATCGTAGTTGCGGGTGAAGCCGTTGCCGGGGGCTTTTGCGCCGGGGCCGGGGACCTGGTTGCCGCAGGCCTTGCCGTTGCACACCGGGCAGGCCTTGCAGTACGGGCCGATACAGGTGCGTGCGCTTTCGAGAATCTCTTTGTACTCCATGAGGGTACCTCCATATATCTTTACTGTAATGATGGATTTGCTGCCGAAACGCCCGTGCCGTCAAACGCCGGGATCATGTCACCGGTCGCGGCATCGAGATCCTGATAGAAACCGTCTGTGATGGGGCTGTCCATCAGGTATTCGTACATGGCATCGTTGAGTGCGGTGGAGACGGGGTGCTGCAGCTCCGGCCACTGCGCCAGATCGCCGACGGGCGTGTACTGGCTCATGAGACTGAAGAGCACCTGCCCGGGCGCAAACGTCTGCCCGACCCAGTCGATGACGCGGCGGGGGTTTTCGCCTTGATGCGGCAAAATGAGATGCCGGATGAGTACGCCGCGCTGCAGCATCCCGTCGTCATCGAGCTGAAACGGACCGGTCTGACGGTACATTTCCAGAATGGCGGCGCGGGCGACCTGCGGATAATCCGCGGCGGCGGAGTAGCGTGCTGCCGGTCCGGACAGGGCGTATTTCATGTCCGGCAGGTATACCTGCACGAGCCCCTCGAGCATACGCAGCGACTCCACACACTCGTAGCCCGAGCTGTTCCACACGACCGGGATGCCAAGGGACAGACCCGTGAGCGCCTCGGCGATCTGCGGCGTGTAGTGGCTGGGGGTAACGAGGTTGATGTTGTGCACACCTTCGTCCCGCAGGCGCAAAAAAATAGCGCGGAGCTGCGCGACGGTGATCTCTTTTCCGTGTTCGCCGCGGCTGATGTCGCGGTTCTGGCAAAATACGCACCGCAGATTGCAGCCGGAGAAGAAGACCGCGCCGCTGCCGCGTGTGCCGGATATGCACGGTTCCTCACCGAAATGCGGCGCTGCGCGCGCCACCATGGGTGCATCCGGAACTGCACAAAAGCCCAATTGTCCGCCTGCGCGGTCAACACCGCATCCGCGCGGACAGACGGAACAAAGTTGCGTCATAGTACCTCCCACGCATAGAATCTTGCGTGAAATCGATAGATTCTGTGGATATTATAAAGTTTTTTCATCCATTATGCAATGGTCTTCGGCATGTTTCACGAAAAGTTCAGAAATGCAGCGATTTCCAGTGACAGCTTTATTTAAAAGGGAGATTGCAAAAAAAGCAGCAAAGTAATACAATAACAGAGATATAATCGGCTGCGAATTTGAAAAAAATAACGAAGAGGAAGCATTATGGTAGATATCGTTTTGGTGGAGCCGGAGATCCCGAACAACACCGGCGCCATTGCGCGTACCTGTGCCTGCACGGGTTCGCGGCTGCACCTGATCAAACCGCTCGGGTTTGATATTTCCGACCGCGCCGTCAAGCGCGCCGGACTTGACTACTGGCATCTGGTCGATATCTCGGTGTATGAGAACATCGACGAGTACTTCGCCAAAAATGGGGATGAAAATCTCTGGCTGCTCACGACAAAGGCAAAGGTGAGCTATGCCGACGCCGATCTCTCTGCGCCAAAGGTGACGCTCATGTTCGGTAAGGAGACAAAGGGCCTGCCAGAGTGGCTGCGCGAGCGCTATGCCGACCACTGCCTACGTATCCCCATGCGCGCGGAGGCGCGCAGCCTGAATCTGTCCAACTCTGCGGCGATCTTGTGCTATGAGGCGCTGCGTCAGCAGAATCTGCTCGGACAGATCGATCTGGATCTTTGAATACCATATCACACACCCGTGTGAAATCACAAACCAGGAGGAAGCAAGATGAACTACAACAAACAGACCGTCAAGGACGTCCCGCTTTCCGGAAAAAAAGTGCTCCTGCGCTGCGACTTCAATGTCCCGCAGGACAAGACGACCGGTGAGATCACGAGCGACAAGCGCATTGTGGCCGCACTGCCGACGATCCGCTACCTGCTCGATCACGGCGCTGCTGTGATTGCCTGCTCGCACCTCGGCAAGCCGAAGGGCACGTGGAAGGAAAGCCTCACGCTCGCGCCGGTGGCCAAGCGCCTGACAGAGCTGCTTGGTATGGACGTGCTCTTTGCCAAGGATATCGTCGGTGAGGACGCCAAGACCAAGGCGGCCGCGCTGCAGCCGGGTCAGCTTCTGCTGCTGGAGAATCTGCGTTTTGATCCCCGCGAGGAGAAAAATGACCCCGAATTCGCAAAAGAGCTCGCGAGCATGGCTGAGCTTTATGTCTCCGATGCGTTCGGCACGGTGCACCGTGCACACGCTTCCACTGCCGGCGTCGCGGCGTATCTGCCCGCATATGCCGGTCTGCTGATCGAGAAAGAGCTGTCCGTCATGGGTAAGGCGCTGGAAGATCCGAAGCGCCCGTTCGTCGCCATCCTCGGCGGCGCGAAGGTGTCGGATAAGATCGGCGTCATCAATAACCTCCTGGAAAAGGCCGACACGATCATCATCGGCGGCGGCATGGCCTACACGTTCGTCAAGGCGCAGGGCGGTGAGATCGGCACGTCTCTGCTCGAGGCTGACAAAATGGACTATGCGCTCGAGATGATCCGGAAGGCGAAGGAGCGTGGCGTGAAGCTGCTGCTGCCCGTTGACACTATGGCCGGCGATCAGTTTGCTGCCGAATGCGCGCGCAAGGTCGTGCCGACCAATGCCATTCCGGCTGACTGGATGGGGCTGGACATCGGCCCCGAGACGATCAAGCTGTTCACGGATGCCGTCAAGGGCGCCGGCACGGTCGTCTGGAACGGGCCGATGGGCGTGTTTGAGTTCCCGGCCTTTGCCGCCGGCACGGAAGCCATTGCTGCAGCGCTGGCGGAGTCCGGAGCGGTCACGATCGTCGGCGGCGGCGATTCGGCGGCTGCGGTCGAGAAGCTCGGTTTCGCCGATAAGATGACGCACATTTCCACCGGCGGCGGCGCTTCACTGGAGTTCCTTGAGGGCAAGGAGCTGCCGGGCGTTGCGTGCCTGCTGGATAAGTAAGCGCTGGAAAGGAAATTAGGATATGAATATCAAAGAGAGAAAAGCAATCATCGCCGGTAACTGGAAGCTCAATAAGCGCGTGGCCGAGATCCCGGCCTTCGCGCAGGAGCTGCAGGCGAATCTTCCGGCAGAGCGCTACTGTGACGTGGTCATCTGTGCCCCGTACCCGCTGATCGGTGCGCTGGAGGATGCCGGTCAGTGCTGCGCTCTCGGCGTCGGTGCGCAGGATGTGTCCGAGCATCAGCACGGTGCGTACACCGGCGAGGTATCCGCCGAGCAGCTCAGCGATCTCGGCGCACAGTACTGCATCGTCGGTCACAGTGAGCGCCGCAGCTATCATGGCGAGACCGATCTGCAGGTCAACGCCAAGACGAAAATTCTGCTGGAGAATCACATCATCCCGATCATCTGCGTCGGCGAGAGCCTTGCGCAGCGTGAGCATGACCTGACCGAGACCTATGTTGCCTATCAGGTCGCGGCTGCTTTCTCCGGCCTGACGGCGGAGCAGGCAGTGCGCTGCGTCATCGCCTATGAGCCCCTGTGGGCCATCGGCACCGGCAACACCGCCACGAGCGCACAGGCACAGGAGGTCTGCGCCTCCATCCGCGCCACGCTTGCCAAGCTCTATGACGCCAACACGGCGAAAGCGATCAGCATCCTCTACGGCGGCTCGATGAATGCAGGCAACGCAGCAGAGCTTCTGGCGCAGCCGGACATCGACGGCGGCCTCATTGGCGGCGCGTCGCTCAAACCGGTCGATTTCTCGAAGATCATTGCCGCGACGGCGCAGGGAGCCTGCGAATGAGCAACAGAAAAGTCGCACTTATCATCCTTGACGGCTACGGCATCGGCGAGCCGAATGCGGGAAACGCCATCTATATGGCCAAAACGCCGGTGATGGACAGCCTCCTGCAGCGCTGGCCGCACACGAAGCTCTCTGCCTCCGGGCTGGACGTCGGCCTGCCGGACGGACAGATGGGCAACAGCGAGGTCGGTCACACGAACATCGGCTCGGGCCGCGTCGTGTTTCAGGATCTGCCGCGCATCACCAACGCCATTTCCGACGGCTCGTTTTTTGAAAACCCCGTCTATGGCGCGGCGCTTGATAACGCTGCAAACGGCAAGGCGCTGCACATCCTCGGTCTGCTGTCTGACGGCGGCGTGCACAGCCACATCCAGCACATCTTCGCCGTGGTGAAGATGGCGCATGACCGCGGCATCGAGCGCGTCTACCTGCACTGCTTCCTCGACGGACGCGACGTTGCACCCACGAGCGGCGCGGGCTATGTCCGACAGCTGCGTGACTATTGCGCCGAGCTCGGCACGGGCAAGATCGCAACGCTGCAGGGACGCTTCTACGGCATGGACCGTGACAAGCGCTGGGACCGCATTGAGTCGAGCTACAACGCCATGGTCTGCGGCGAGGGCGTGCAGGATCCCGACCCCATCCACGCGGTGGAGGCGAGCTATGCCGCCGGTGTGACGGATGAGTTCGTCAAGCCGGTTGTCTGTGTTCCTGATGGGAAGATCTGTTCCGGTGACAGTGTCATCTTCATGAACTTCCGTCCCGACCGCGCCCGGGAAATGACCTATGCGCTCACGCAGAGCGATTTTGACGGCTTCGCGCGCAAGGTCGTTGCGCAGGACCTGCACTATGTCTGCACGACGCGCTACGACGAGAAGCTCACCGATCTTCCGATCGCATTCCCGCCCGAGGAGCTGCACGACACGCTCGGCGAGATCGTCAGCGCACACGGTCTGCGCCAGCTGCGCATCGCGGAGACGGAAAAGTACGCACACGTCACGTTCTTCTTCAACGGCGGCACGGAGACGCAGTATCCCGGCGAGGATCGCGTGCTCATCCCGTCGCCGCGCGAATTTCCGACCTACGACCTCGTCCCCGAGATGAGCGCCGTCAAGGTCAAGGACGAGCTTGTGGCGCGCATCCGTACCGGTGCGTATGACATGATCGTCTGTAACTTTGCCAACTGTGACATGGTCGGCCACACGGGCGTGATGCCGGCTGCCATTCAGGCGGTCGAGTGCGTGGATCGCTGCCTCGGTGAAGTCGTTGCGGCGGCGGAAGAGATGGGCTATACGCTGCTCGTCACCGCTGACCACGGAAACGCCGATCGCATGGTTGAGCCGGACGGGTCAACGAACACGGCGCACACGACGAATCTTGTGCCGCTGGTGCTCGTCGGCAGAGAGCTGCCGCTGCGCGCGCAGGGCCGTCTTTCCGATATCGCACCGACCATGCTCGAGCTGATGCACATCGAGCCAAAACCCGCAATGACAGGCGAGAGCCTTATCGAAAAATCATAAAGGAGTATTGACATGAAGGACTATTTTGAAATTGTGGATGTAAGTGCCAGAGAGATTCTGGACTCCCGCGGCAATCCGACCGTGGAAGTCGAGGTCACGCTCGACGACGGCACTGTTGGCCGCGCTGCCGTTCCGTCCGGCGCTTCCACCGGTATCTACGAGGCTTGCGAGCTGCGCGACGGCGATAAAAGCCGTTACCTCGGCAAGGGCGTGCTCAAGGCAGTTGAGAACGTCAACGTCGAGATCGCTGAGGCGCTGCAGGGCATGAACGTCCTCGACCAGACCTCCATCGACAAGCTGCTCATCGAGCTTGACGGTACCCCGAACAAGACCCGTCTCGGCGCCAATGCTATTCTCGGCGTGTCCCTCGCGTGCGCGAAGGCCGGCGCGCTGGCGACCGGCCAGAGCCTGTATAACTACATCGGCGGCTGCAACGCCAAGACCCTGCCCGTGCCGATGATGAACGTGCTCAACGGCGGCGCGCACGCCACCGGCAGCAATGTTGACATCCAGGAGTTCATGATCATGCCCGTTGGCGCGAAGAGCTTCGCCGAGGCGCTGCGTATGTGCTCGGAAGTGTTCCACGTGCTCAAGAAGGTCGTTCCGGCCTCCGGCGTGGGCGACGAGGGCGGCTACGCTCCGAACCTCGACAGCGACGAGGACGCGCTCAAGGCGCTCGTCAAGGCCATTGAGCTTGCCGGCTACAAGCCGTATGACGATTTCATGATCGCCATCGACAGCGCCTGCTCCGAGTGGTTCAACGCGGAGGACGGCTGCTACCACCTGCCGAAGCGCGGCACGGTCATGACCCGCGAGCAGATGGTCGATATGTACGCCGACTTCGTTGAGAAGTACCCGATCATCTCCCTCGAGGACGGCATGGCCGAGGATGACTGGGAAGGCTGGCAGATGCTCATGGATCGCCTCGGCAAGAAGATCCAGCTCGTCGGCGACGACCTGTTCGTCACGAACGTTCAGCGCATCAAGAAGGGCATCGAGCTCGGCGCGGCCAATGCAGTGCTCATCAAGCTCAACCAGATCGGCACGCTGACCGAGACACTCGACGCGATCCAGATGGCGCACCGCGCCGGCTGGACGGCTGTCGTGTCTCACCGCTCCGGCGAAACCGAGGACACCACGATCGCGGACATCTCCGTGGCCGTCAACGCCGGTCAGATCAAGACCGGTGCTCCGAGCCGCACCGACCGCGTTGCGAAGTACAACCAGCTGCTGCGTATCGAGGACGAGCTGTTCGACGTGGCGCAGTATCCCGGTAAGGACGCATTTTTCAGCATCAAGTAATTTTCCAAAGCGGTATAAAAGGTGTTTGCGTGGGTGACAATACCCATGCAAACACCTTTTTTCTTGGAGGGAAATACGATGGAACCGAATCAGGACAAAAACCCCGAAAAAAGATCTGTACGCTTCATCGAAGGCAAGGGCTTCTACATAGCCCTCGTCCTCTGCGCGGCGGTGATCGGCGTCTCTGCGTGGTCACTGCTGGCAGATACGAAGACTATGGATGATGAGCGTGCACAAAGCGCGGTGCTGGAGGTCGTGCCAACACCGGTCGTACCCGTGCCGGAAACACCGCAGCCGACGCCGGAGCTGTCGCCTGAGCCGAAAATTCCGGCGGAGGAAGCTGCAGAAACGGCGGCGCAGGATGTGTACCTCTGGCCGGTCGATGGCGCGGTGACGCGCGCCTATGCAATGACGGCGCTGGCCTATGATGAGACAATGGCTGACTGGCGCACGCATGACGGCATTGATATTGCGGCGGATTACGGCGCGGTCGTCTCGGCCATGGCGTCGGGCACGGTGACGCAGGTGTATCACGACGACCGCTACGGCATGACCGTCGTCACGGAGCGCGCTGACGGTTTGCGCTGCACGTATGCGAATCTGGAGTCGATCCCCACGGTGAACGTCGGCGATTCGGTCTCGGCAGGGGATACGATCGGCTCGGTCGGCGATTCCGCCGGCTGCGAATCGGCGCAGGAGAGCCATCTGCATCTGTCGGTTTCGGTCTCCGGGCAGAGCGTTTCACCTCTTGATTATTTACCGCAAAAAAATTAAAAAAGTGACGCAAAACTTATTGACAAAGGGAGCATTGTTTGGTACAATGCTCCTTGCGTTTAGCGGTTCGCGAGACGCTCACAACATGGCGGCATAGCTCAGTTGGCCAGAGCATTCGGTTCATACCCGAAGTGTCCCCGGTTCGAATCCAGGTGCCGCTACCAAGGGGATGCTGCACTCGCAGCATCCCATCTTAGGCCCGTTGGTCAAGTGGTTAAGACACCGCCCTTTCACGGCGGTAAC
>CDZB01068167.1_pt1 | contig 12422 bp, 6 predicted proteins | sample 554961 | NCBI WGS metagenome assembly CDZB01 (sample SAMEA3182106, study PRJEB8094) | gut metagenome | biome: human; feature: gut; material: Stool; isolation source: human stools | place: Canada | collected 2013-02-26
CCGTCCCATACATGAACCGTGCTGCCGACGCTGTGACGCAATCCGTCCGCACGATAGGTGTAATAGGTATACCCTACATTGTCCGGCGTGTAGCTCGTCTGATAGCCGAACAGGCTATAGGCATACGTTCCCGCGGGATTGAAATTATACAACGCCACAAGCTGATTTCCGTTCGCATCATAGGTGAACGTTTTCACGTTCAATCCCGTCTGCTCCGCCGTCATCCGGTTGTTCGCATCATAAGTATACGTCGTCACGATGCCGTTCTCCGTCATCGTCGCGCGATTTCCGCGGCTGTCATACGTATAGCTTATCACATCCGTACCGCTGCCGTCAACCGTCGTTTCCGACACCAGCCTGCCGAGACCGTCATAGGTATAGGTCGTCTGCTTGCCGATGGATGCGGGCTCACTCTGCGATCCCGTATCCGTCACCGCCCACGGATCCTGAATTTGATTCGGCACGGTAAGTCCCGAGGGAATCGCAAGCGCATCCTCCGCGTCATACTCCGTCACGGTATACACATTCCCGTCGCAACAATAGGTGTAGAGATATGCCGACTGGACTGCACTATCTCTGATATGGTAAAGCTCCGTCACAAGATTCGCCTTATTATAACGGTAGCACGTCACCGTCCCGTTCGCATTCTCGACGCTCTTACGGTTCCCGTTCGCATCATAGGTGTAAATCGATAGCAATGTTTCCGTGTCACCTGCCGATACCGGCGCCGCAGCCACCGACAACGTCACATAACTGTTCGCCGCAACCGATACCGCGCCATCACCGATATAAAGCTGGATTTTTCCGGTCAATGCGTCATCGGCACCGACTACCACTGTGCTGCGAATCACCATACTATCATCACAGATATAAAAAGCAATATAATAGAAAGCATCGGGGCTCATTGACGACAAATTCTTCACTATATATTCATCAAGCATCAGCTCCGTGCCGCCGCGTCCCTCATAGTGACCATCCACCGTTCCCGAATAGCTCCCGCATGTATTGGTCACCGTTCCCGTAAACCACGGCGTCAGCGTCGGATATTCCGGGAAATAGACGCCGTAGCTGACTCCGTTCTCCACATACAAAAGATCATAGTCGTCATCCGGATTCGCTACCATTTTGAACGGATGCCAATTCTCGCCGGAAAGATTTCTATTGTCATACACTCCACAGGTAAAGCTTCTCAAATATTCCATCAAGCTGGGATCCGGTTCTGGCTCCGGATCAGGATCAGGTTCAGGCTCTGGTTCGGGGTCAGGTTCTGGCTCCGGCAAAATTGCATTCAGTCCATCGTCGATGCTCCATACGGCCGTCGAGGCATATACCTTCGTCAGTCTGCCAAGGGCGTCATATTGATAGACCTCTGAAAGAATCTCCGTACCGGCACGCGCCACCGCATACCGTTCCCGCTCGTCCGTGACGGTATAGGCATAGCGGGACACCGTCGCGACGCCCGAGGCAGTTTCCGTCTCCTCGATCATGCGGCCGAGACAGTCGTATTTCCGTGTCAGCACAGCCGTGCCGTTTGATTCGCTGACGACCGCTCCCGTCAGCGAATAGGCATAGCTGTTTTGCTCGGTCTTATTTCCCTTTGCCGCGGTTTCGGTGAGCACCCGGCCGAGGCCGTCGTATGTATAAGTGAACGTCGTGCCGCTGCGGTCAGTCTTTGTGAGCAGATTCCCGTTTTCATCGTAGGTATATGTCTCACTCTGCCCCATCGCATCCGTCACCGAGGTCAGCTCTCCGCGCGTATTGTAAGCATAGGTCGTCGTGCTTCCGCCCGAGGTCGCCGTGAGCACCTTGTCATAGGCGTTATAGGTATAGGTATTCACAAGCGCCGCGTTCTCCCCGTCATAGCTTGTCGTGGAGATAAGACGATCCATGCTGTCATAATTCGACACCGTGCGGGAATAGGACAGCGGCGCCTCCGGCGCACTGTTTGAGACGCGCTTTTCTATGACGTTTCCATTCGCGTCATAGCCGTATTTCGTAAGCTTTGCATCACTTGCCGTCAGCGGCACGGATTCCGTCAGCAGTCTGCCCAGCACGTCATAGGTATAGGTCACGGCCGTGCCAAGCGCGTCCGTTGCCGTCAGCTTCCGGCCAAGACTGTCATAGGTATAGGAAACCGTTTGATCCAGCGCGTTTGTCACGGTCAGCACACGACCTGCAAAATCATAGGTATAGGTCGTCACGGCGCCCTTTTCGTCGGTCTCCGTCAGGAGATTGCCCCTCATGTCATAGGTATAGGCTTTCACAAGCTCCGCGACGGCGAAGATCCGTGCCGTGCGGACGGTTCTTCCGTATCGGTCGGTGTATTCCACCGTGACAACGGACGGCGCGGCCGTATCGCCAAGCACAGTTTTGGTAGTTTTATGGTAGACCGCGCCGTCCAGCGTGACGACATCGTAAGCATAGGTCTCTCCCGCCAGCATGACGTCATCCTCGTCATAGGTATATGACGAGATGACACGGTCAAATGCGTCATACGCATAATTTTGGGTATGGAAAGTCTCCCCGTCGCTCGAGTTGCTCACCGTGGAAAGGCGTCCGCGGCTGTCATAAGTACGGGTCTCCAACACCTTGCCCGTACCGCTTTCCGTCACGGTCAGAAGGTTTCCCAGTCCGTCATAGGCGTAAACAAGAATATAGCCTGCCCGGTTCCGCTCCGTCACCGTGTTCTGTGAAATGTTATAGGATGCGGTCTCATACGTTCCGTCCGGATAATCCGTCCGCGTCAATCTCCCCCGTATATCATACGTATAGGTGGTCACATTGCCTGCCGCGTCCATCCGGTACGTCTCTCTGCCGGCAGTATCGTATTTTATGACGGTCGTCAGATTTTCCTTGGCAGCGCCGTCCGCATCCTGAATGCCGGAAACGGTAACGGAGGTGCAGAACAGTCCGTCTAAATCCATGCCGGGACCTCTTTCCATATCGTCCGTATAGGAATAGGCTGTGACACAGCTCTCCGTCCCCGGCAGGATATAGACGGTTTCCGTCAGAACATTCCCATGCGTATCGTAGGTATAATCCGTGCGTGCGCGAAGCGTTTCGCCCTCCTCCTCATATACGCAGACGGAGGCGATCGTTTTACCGTCCGCAGAAAGAGAATTGACCGTCGTTACGCCGTCCACGCTATGCGTCAGCATAAATCCATATTCGCCGTAAACGGCGCTTTCTTCATATTCGACGGTATGCGCGGCGTCCATTTTTTGCAGACACGTCACATTGCCGTCGGAATCATATTCCTTTTTCGTGAGCACTGAAATCCAGCTTCCGTCGCTGCCGCAAGTCACCTCATATAAGCCGATGACACAGCTCCCCATATACAGCGTTTCGACTCTGCTGTGCTCCGCCGTCCCGATTTTTTCGACGCTCTTGATACAGCGCTTGTTGGGGTTGAACGTGTATACCGTCGTAACGCTTCCGCTCGTCACCACAGTGGTATATGAGCCGAACATGCCAAGCTCGTCGCCGACAACACCGTAATCGCTCCAAAGCGACGGCGCGGTAAGCGTTCCGTCCTGGAGCTGCTCGCGCTGCTGGATGATATAAGCGGAATAATCCGTTCGGTAGTTTCCGGAATAGGAATAGCTTACTTCATTCTTTTTCGTTCCCGAAACCATATCGTACCGCCCGGCAATCTGATAGAAATACTCAAGGCTCGCATCGGGCATCCACGCGCTGGTCTTATTGTATTCGTATACGGTGGTGTCCCCGTTCGGATGCGTAACCGAGGTCAAAATATGATAGGGGATATAAGTCGAGCTCCCGCCTTTCGTGCCGTACCCGAACTCCAAATTCACATCGGAATAGGCAAACGTGGTCGTTTCATTTTGACCGCAGGTAATATAAGAGGAACCGATAACGGCACGGCTCCCGTCGCAGCCCGTCACGGTGATGGCGCTTCCTGACCAGCTCACGGAAATCCTGCGTCCAAAGCTGTCATGGATTTCGGCAAGCCGTCCAAATGGATCATATTCATATAAAATCTTGTTGCCAAAGCGGTCTTCCTTCCCGACGCATAAATCGTCGGCGTCGAAATAATACTTTGTTCCATCCTTACAGTAGAGGATATGCGCCGCCGTCTTTTCGCCAAACGATTCCGTCGAGGCAAGGAAGCTATATCCCGGGTAAATCAAGGTTTGATCCATGATAGCATCACCGGAGGTCCATTGCGTTTCATCGAATGAATAGTCCGTCAGATTAAAGCTCTCGCCCGTGTCGAGCACAAGAAGCTGATGCGTATAGGAAAGCGTGTTGTACTCGTCATAGCTCGGGATCTTCTCGATATACGGGATATTGAAATGCCAGCCGGCGAAAAGGCCATTCCCCGCCGCGTGCGGAAGCCGGTCGATCACCGTGCTGTAAAAACGATAGGAAAGAATCGAACCGGCATCCAAAACACCCACATGGGCAATCATCCGATACCGTGTGCCGCCGATGACGACCTCAGATTCAGTTGTATCGTCAATCAGCTGATTGATTCTCGCCTCGACCTCCTCAGTAGTCGAAAACGTCTCCGTATAGGTATTGTTTTCATCGATGGGAATGTAAATCGCATTTCCGCCGTCCAATGGGATAAACTCCGTCCAAGGACCACAAATTAAATAATATCCGGTCACCGTCGTCTCATAGTCCGTGTAACCTTTTTCCTTCGTATTGGAATCGGAGGAATTGTAAGTGACGGAAAGACACAGATCCATTCCGCCCACACCCTTCATATCCACCAAATCATAGGTCAGATTCACCGAACCGGAATTGATGTCGATATACTCATTGGTGCTGTTTGCAATCGAAAACACCGGATAACTTCGTCTGAGCGCGGAGGACATATCCGGAACAGAGCCTCCGGAGGAAGCGAGCGTCAGCGCCGCCGCTCCGCCCGTCATATTCTGGGGCACGCTGACGATCCCGCTCGGCGCTGTTCCCGTCTGCCATTCTCCGGCAGAGAGATCCCCCGTCTCCTCCGGATCAAGAAGAGAACCGCCGTGCTCCAAGTCTTCACCTGTCTGCGCCTTGTTCCGCTCCCGCAATATGTCCGATGCCGACGCGGTAAACTGCGTTACACCCGGAAGCAAAAACAAAGTGGCGAGGACAAGCATCAGTGATAAGCTTCGTTTTACTGCGTCCATTTTCATTTGCATTCTCCTTTGATGATTTTCCTTTTCATTTTCTCCGCTTTACATCGCAGAACTTTTAAACATATACTGTTTTTTCCATTTTTTATTATATAGAATTGTGATATAAATGTCAATATGTTTCTTTTCCTCACCATGTGTTTTCCAAGCTCTTTGATTTCTTTCAAAAAACCGCAATTCGTTTTAAATCGTCATTTTTCATAAATCATCATATTATTATAGACACATTTTTTCTTTATTCTTCGTATTATTCAGATTTTTAGTCAAAATGTGACATTTTTTTACAGTATTGTTATGATATACTTATTTTATAAAGCATTCAGACATGCCCTTGTATCGCGATGCTTTGAATCCATATCAAAAGGGGAAAATAAAATGATAAGCTTTAAACGCACAGTCGATAAGTTAGGCAGACTCGTGATACCCAAGGAGCTCAGAGAACAGTACGGCTTCGGCGAAAACACACCCGTTGAAATTACCCCGGTCACAAAAAATATGTTAACCATCAAGCTGATGAACAACAGCTGTTTGTTTTGCAAAAATGAAAACGATTTGGTAGAATTTCATGATCATTACGTCTGCCGGAACTGCATCAAACAAATGAAAAAAAGGAATTGAGGGCGTTCTGCCCTCTATTTTTGTATATATCTCTTGTATTTTGGTTTTACTTGCGCTATAATAAGAATATATATTTCTTTTTTGACCGTATTTTTTAAACGAAAGGGACTTGAAACCATGAAAAGGACAACGATAAAGGAGCTGTACGCATCTCCGGGAGCCTTTGACGGAAAAGCGATCACGGTCGCCGGCTGGATCAAAACCATGCGTTCCAGCAATGCGTTCGGCTTTATCGAGCTCGGAGACGGCAGCACGTTCCCAAAGCTTCAAATCGTACTGGAGGCGGAGAAGCTCGCAAATTACACGGAGATCACAAAGCAGAACGTCGGCGCCGCCATCGTCGCACGCGGCACGCTCGTCCTGACGCCGGAAGCAAAGCAGCCGTTCGAGCTGAAAGCGGAAAGCATCGAGGTTGAAGGAGCGTCCACGCCGGATTTCCCGCTTCAAAAGAAAAAAACGTCTTTGGAGTTTCTGCGCACGGTCCCCCATCTCAGAGCGAGGACCAACACCTTTCAGGCGGTATTCCGCGTCCGCTCGGAGGCGGCGTTTGCCATTCATAAATTCTTCAACGAGCAGGGATTCGTGTATGTGAATACCCCGCTCATCACGGTTTCGGACTGCGAGGGCGCCGGCGAGATGTTCCGCGTCACCTCGCTCGACATGGACGATCTGCCGAAAACAGAGGACGGCAGAGTGGATTTCACAAAGGATTTCTTCGGCAAGGCCGCGAATCTCACCGTTTCCGGACAGCTCAACGGCGAATGCTTTGCACAGGCGTTTGCGAAGATCTATACGTTCGGGCCGACTTTCCGTGCCGAGCGCTCCAATACCCAGCGTCATGCCGCCGAATTTTGGATGATCGAGCCTGAGATCGCTTTTGCCGACCTCACGGATTATATGGACCTCGCCGAGGCGATGACGAAATACGTCGTTTCCCACGTCCTCAATACCTGTCCTTATGAGCTGGCATTCTTCAATCAATTCATCGACAACACACTTCTCGAACGCCTGCATAATATAGTCACGAGCGATTTTGCCCGTATCTCCTATACGGAAGCCATCCGGCTTCTGGAAGAAAGCGGCAGAGAATTTGAATACAAGCCCTATTGGGGCTGCGACATGCAGACGGAGCATGAACGCTATCTCTGTGAGCAGGTGTTTCAAAAACCCGTCTTTGTCACCGATTATCCGAAAGAGATCAAGTCCTTCTATATGCGCCTCAACGACGACGGCAAGACCGTCGCCGCCGCGGATATGCTCGTCCCCGGCGTGGGCGAGCTCATCGGAGGCAGCCAGCGCGAGGAGCGTCTCGACTATCTCGAAGCGGCCTACAAGCGCTGCGGCCTCGATGAAGAGGACTACTGGTGGTACACGGAGCTTCGGAAATACGGAAGCACGCGCCACGCCGGCTTCGGGCTTGGCTTTGAACGACTGATCATGTATATCACAGGAATATCGAATATCCGCGACGTCGAGGCCTTCCCCAGAACGACCGGAAACGCCGATATCTAAATCAAATTCAGCAAATAAGAAAGGTGGATACGGCCGTGTCATGCGATTTTCGCACCCTATCCGGCGAAGAGCTTCACACAGTATGCAAGGCGCTTCGCGCACAATATGAAACAATCAAAGAAAAAGGACTTTCCCTCGATATGTCCCGTGGAAAGCCCAGTCCATGCCAGCTTGGATTTTCCGATGCGATGCTGACCGCACTTGCGGACAGCGGGGACTGCAAAACCGACGCGGGCTTCGATACGCGCAATTATGGGCTTCCGAACGGCGTTCCGGAGCTTTCCCGCATCATGGCGGAACTTCTCGGCGTCCATGAAAACGAGATCGTTCTCGGCGGCAATTCCAGTCTCACAATGATGTATGATGCGGTCTGCCGGGCGATGTTTTTCGGCACAGACAGCGTTTCGGCGCCGTGGAAAGATCAGGGCACCGTCAAATTCCTCTGCCCCGCGCCCGGCTATGACAGGCATTTCGCCATCACCGAACGATTCGGCATCGAAATGCTTCCCGTCCCCATGACGGGTCACGGTCCCGACATGGATATGGTAGAAGCGCTGGCACAAAGCGATGCCGCCGTCAAGGGCATGTGGTGCGTGCCGAAATATTCCAATCCGACGGGGGAGACTTACAGCGAGGAAACGGTTCGCCGCATCGCCTCGCTTCGCCCCGCGGCGCCGGATTTCCGGGTCTTTTGGGATATGGCATACGCGCTCCACGATCTCGACAGCACGCCTGACGAGCTTCTCAACATCTTCGCGCTCACAAGAGGCACCGAAAATGAAAATCTTGTTCTCGGCTTCTTTTCCACCTCGAAGATTACATATGCCGGAGCAGGCGTCGCCATGATGATCTCCGGCGCGGACAACGTCAAACGGGCAAGAGCGGAGATCGCTTATCAGACGATCTCGCCGGATAAAATGAATCAGCTCCGCCATGCAAGGTACCTTGCATGCGCGGATAATGTCCGTGCGCTGATGAGGCGGCACGCTTCCGTCTTAAAGCCGAAATTCGATACGGTCACGCGCGTTTTTCAGAAAGAATTTTCGGACTGCGGCTTCGCCTCTTGGACAGAGCCGCACGGCGGCTATTTCCTCTCCCTCGACGTGCTGCCGGGAACGGCACGCCGCACGGTCGAGCTCTGCAAAAACGCCGGCGTGACGCTGACGCCCGCCGGCTCCACCTATCCCTATAAAAGAGACCCGGAGGATAAAAACATTCGGATCGCGCCGTCCTACCCGGAAATTCACGAGCTGGAAACGGCGATGAAGGTCGTCTGCACCTGCGCAAAGCTCGCGGCGGCGGAAAAGCTATCGGAACAAGCAAACGCATAAAAAACCGCTACATTCAAGTATAAAACAGGTTCCGTCTGAAAGGATGGACAACGGAGGTCAAAATTGGAACGAAACCGGTATGAAAGCGCATTCTCGGGACGCTACGCCAGCCCCGAAATGCAGCATCTCTTCTCTCAGGATATGAAATTTTCGACATGGAGACGGCTTTGGATTTCCCTTGCAAAAGCGGAAAAAGCGATGGGACTCGACATCACCGACGAGCAGATCGCAGAGCTGGAGGCTCACGCGGACGACATCAATTATGAAGCCGCCGAAGCCTATGAAAAAAAGCTCCGTCATGACGTCATGGCGCACATTCACGCATACGGCGACCTCTGTCCGAGAGCGCGCGCCATCATCCACCTCGGCGCGACCTCCTGCTATGTCGGCGACAACACCGACATGATCATTATGAAAAAGGCGCTCTCACTCGTGCGCGAAAAACTGCTCGCCGTGATCAAGAATCTCCGCGATTTCGCGGATACTTATAAGGCGCTGCCCGCCCTCGCCTACACACACCTTCAGCCGGCGCAGCTGACGACTGTCGGCAAGCGCGCCGCGCTTTGGCTGTATGAGCTGACGCTCGATCTGCACGATCTCGATTTTGTTTCCGATTCGCTGGCGCTTCTGGGACAAAAGGGCACCACCGGCACGCAGGCAAGCTTTATGGAGCTTTTCGAGGGCGATACCGCAAAAATCGACAAGCTGGAAGCGATGATCGCCGCCGATTTTGGCTTTGAAAAGGTCGTGCCCGTCTCCGGTCAGACCTATTCGCGCAAATTCGACAGCCGCGTTATGAACGTGCTCTCCGGCATCGCACAGAGCGCTTACAAATTCGCAAACGACATGCGCATCCTGCAATCCTTCAAGGAGATGGAGGAGCCGTTCGAGAAAAATCAAATCGGCTCGTCCGCGATGCCGTATAAGCGCAATCCGATGAGAAGCGAGCGCATCTGCGCGCTTGCGAGATACGTCGTTTCGGATTCGATCAATCCCGCAATCACCGCGTCCACACAGTGGTTCGAGCGCACGCTCGACGATTCCGCGAACAAGCGCATCGCCATGAGCGAGGCGTTTCTGGCGGTAGACGCGATTCTGAACATCTACATCAATGTCACCTCCGGCCTTGTCGTCTACCCGAAGGTGATCGAAGCGCGCGTCATGCGCGAGCTGCCGTTCATCGCAAGCGAAAACATCATGATGGATCTCGTCAAAAAGGGCGGCGACCGTCAGGAAATCCATGAAAAGATCAGAGTCCACTCCATCGCGGCAGGCAAGCGCGTCAAGGAGGAGGGACTCGACAACGACATGCTGGAACGCATCTGCGCCGACCCCACGCTCGACATCACGATGGAGGAGCTGAAAGCGATTCTTATTCCGTCAAAATACATCGGACGGTGCGTCGAGCAGGTGGAACGCTTCCTTAAAAACGACGTCGATCCCCTGCTCGCAGACGGGGATCATACCATGAAAGTCGAGCTTTCGGTCTAAAATAAACGGATTGGCAAATACGCACCTTCCCGCTTTCCGAAATTTATTTTAGCCGCCGCCGTGCGGCGGAATGGAGCTGTCTTATGAAAATCACCGTACTCGCGGGGGGCTTTTCCCCCGAGCGCGACGTTTCCCTGCTTTCCGGCGCCCTGATCGCCAATTCCCTCTGCCGAAGCGGCCATCTCGTCGCGCTCACGGACGTCTTTTATCCTTATCGAGGCGCGCTGTCCGACGACGCCTTCACCTCGGACGGAAACTTTATGTATACCATTCCGAAGGAACCGCCGGATATGGACGCGCTGCGGGCTGAGGTGCCCGGAGACGCGCTCATCGGCGACGGCGTCCTCGAGCTCTGCCGGCTTTCCGATATCGTGTTTCTCGCCCTGCACGGCGGCATGGGCGAGGACGGAAGCATCCAGGCGACGCTTTCGTCGATGGGGATTCCCTACACCGGCAGCGATTTCGCGGCGTGTCTTGTCGCCATGGACAAATCGCTCTCAAAGCTTTTGTTCCGCGCGCACGGCATTCCGACCGCGGATTTTACTCTTCTCAAAAAAGGAGACTCCACGGAGAGCATACCGCTCCCGTGCGTCGTCAAGCCCTGCTCCTGCGGCTCCTCCGTGGGCGTGTCGATCGTCGACACAAAGGAAGCGCTCGCAGGTGCGCTCGAAACCGCCTATCGGTATGAAGAAAAGGTCCTTGTGGAAGATAAAATATGCGGCCGAGAATTCTCCGTCGGCGTCCTCTTGGGACGCGCACTGCCGGCCATTGAGATCCGTCCGAAAGACGGCTTCTATGACTATGAGCGCAAGTATCAGTCCGGCATGACGGAGGAAATTTGTCCCGCAGACCTGCCGGAAGAGGAGGCCGCTTCCCTCGGTGCGCTTGCACTCAAAGTACACCGCGCGCTAGGGCTCGGCAGCTACAGCAGAATTGACTTCATACGGGAAGAAAAAACGGGGAGATTCATCTGTTTGGAGGCCAATACCCTCCCCGGCATGACGCCGATGAGCCTGCTCCCCCAAGAAGCAGCGGCGGCCGGAATCGGCTATGACGCGCTCTGTCTTGCCATTGCGCAGGCGGCAAAAAACGGACAAAAATAAAAAATCGGCGGGCTGCGCGGCGGCGCCGCCGTGAAAGGCAGCATATGAAAACGATCATCGGAATCGATGTGGGAGGAAGCACCACAAAAATCGTCGGCTTCCGAAATGAAAAGATCATTGCGCCGCAGTTCGTGCAGGCGACCGATCCGCTCACTTCTCTATACGGTGCGTTCGGAAAATTCACGGCGGAAAACGGCATCGAGCTTTCCGACATTGAAAAGGTCATCCTGACCGGCGTCGGCTCCTCTCATGTGTCAAAGCCGTTATACGGGCTTGCCTGTGAAACCGTCAGTGAATTTGAATGTGTCGGACGCGGCGGCCTCTTCTTATCGGAGCTTTCCGAGGCGATCGTCATCAGCATGGGCACCGGCACCGCGATCGTCCACGCCAAGCGCGACGGATATCTGAACTATCTCGGCGGCACGGGCGTTGGCGGCGGCACGCTCACCGGACTCTCCAAAAAAATGCTCGGAATCGAACGGATCGACCACATTGTCGAGCTTGCAAAGGATGGTTCGCTCGATAACGTCGATCTCAGAATCAAGGATATTTCAAAGAAAAAATCCGCGCTCTCTCTGCCTGAGAACATGACGGCCTCCAATTTCGGAAAGCTCTCCGATATCGCCTCCGCCGGAGATATCGCGCTCGCCATCATCAACATGGTGTTCGAGACCGCCGGCATGCTCGGCATCTTCGCCGCACGGGATAAGGGACTGCACGACATCGTGCTCACCGGAAACCTCACGACGATCCCGCAGGCAAAGGATATTTTTGAATCGCTCAATACGATTTTTGATATCAACTTTATCATACCGGAGAATGCGCAGTTCGCAACAGCGATCGGTGCGGCACTGGCATAAAAAACAAAAAGGAAGCATTTATGCTTCCTTTTTCCTTTGCCAAGGAGAAGAATGTGTCGTTTTCTCACCGACGAGAAAACGACGAAAAGAGTCGCCGAGACTTCCGTCTCGGACTCTCATGCTTCTGCTGAGAAGCGTATACACACGGCTCGAAAGGTGTTGCAGTGCTCGCAGAGCTCGCACAGGCCACCATCCGCCGTGCGGAGGCTCTGTGCGTCTGAAAAGCCTGCGCCCGTAGGCGCAAGGCGCGCGCCGTGTGAGCGCTTCCCGGCGCGATGTCAACGAAAATGGCGGCGGTTGACGGATCACGCGAGATTCGCGAGCGTGGATGCCGTCTTTCATAGCCGCCACCGAACC
>CDZB01028074.1_pt1 | contig 12393 bp, 8 predicted proteins | sample 554961 | NCBI WGS metagenome assembly CDZB01 (sample SAMEA3182106, study PRJEB8094) | gut metagenome | biome: human; feature: gut; material: Stool; isolation source: human stools | place: Canada | collected 2013-02-26
GAAACAGATAATCCCTATTTCTATAAAGCAGAACAACCGACAACTTTTCATATTAGATTTGAACAGTTAAAAGACGAAAATAACACAAAATATTCTAAAATCGCGCATCAAATGCCGTTTGCAAGGAACTTGTTTCAAGAATGGTTACGGCGCAAAACATTACCTTCTTTGGAGAATTTATTGTCTCTTTCAGAATACTTTCATGTTTCAATCGATTATCTGCTTGGACGCACAAACGATAGAGACTAACAACAAAACCGCCCGCTCAGATAATTCGAGCGGGCAGCTTTTCATTAAATTTTATTCAATGGGAAAGATTTTTATCTTTTTCACGTCTGATTTACCATATAATAATTTACCATATAATAAAAAATCAGAGACTTTCCAAAAATCCTTTAAGGCGTTCGGCAATCCTTAATGCACCAGCATCGGTCGGATGAAGACCGTCTCTCATATATTTTTCCCGAAGAATCGGCACGGCGGGTTGAATACCGCTTACCGCATATAAGTCGAGGACGGGTAAAGAATAATATTCGGCTACTCTCTTCTCTGCCCGAACAAATTCGTGCAAGTTTTCGCAGGGAATGCCCAGCTCATTTATCGTTCTATCCTCTCCAAGCCGATGCAAAGGAGTTAAAACTACAATCGTCGCTTCGGGATACTTCTCTATCAATGAGGAGTATAAAACGTGACAGGCACCGTAGAAAGTATAGGGATCCCTATCTTCTAACTGCCCCAAAGGAGCATCGCCATGCGCAAAGTCGTTGCTCCCCCCGAAAACAACGACAATATCCGCCCCAGTCATTTCCGGTACGCGAGAAATAAAATCCCGATCGTATTCCCTTCGTGCCGAGGGAAGTTTTTTCTTGGCATACCTGGTCCCACTGACTCCGTAATTTATACTTCTACACCCCGTCATCGCAGCAAAGACGTCGGAATACCGTTTCTCCATAGAGGATACCCCTATCCCCGCTGTAATACTATCTCCGAGAAATACTATCGTTTTATCCTTTAACTGCATCGTACCGCTCCTCAAATTTGTCTCCCAAAATTGTTTTTAATATTACCTGTGCATATAGCCTTGCGCCAAAGTCGTTCGGATGATTCACATTATTCACAGTCACATCACGAAATCTCTTTCCCGCTTCAAACAAGTATTCAAAGATATTCGTTATGTCCGCACAGGCACAGTAGTCGTATTCGCTTTCAAGACCAATAAGCTCGTCCGCAAACTGCACTTGATTACCATACCAATCCGTTTCATAATTGGGCGTCATTGTCGATACGAGAAGCACCTCTCCCGATGGATTTTTTTTATGGAAAGACTCCGCCATCTCCTGTATCAAAGATTTATAGCGCCCACCGTTAGTGTTTTTATCATTCATGCCGAAAGCTAAAACGAGTAAGTCTACGCCTTTCCGATTGACCGAAGCTTCAAAATTCTGAGCGCCCTGGTTCGTCGTATATCCTCCCACGGCTTCATTGATATAATTCACCCGAATCCCGCATTCTTTTTCTAGATATTTACAGACCATTACTGGCCATATATCCGCCTTGGGAGAAATTTGCTCGAACGCGCTGGATTGTGCTCCCGTCGTAATACTGTCTCCATAAAATAAAACGGTGATCTCTTCTTTTCCATTTATTTTGGCAAGTAGATTCTTCAATTTTTCCTCTTTGCCAGCCGGAACAGGCCCCTCCCACCGCTGTTTATGCCGATAACAAACGGAAATTTGTTTATCCGTGATCTCGTTTCCCTCGAAAAAATTCAACCACCGTTCTCCTTCCAATTCAAAAGGAACTTTGCTTTTATCCACTTTAATCACCTTATCGTCCGGCCGAACTAAATAATATTCGTCCAACGCAAATCGGGGAATCGTGCTGTTTTCCGTGAGACATAATTTCCCGTTCGATACGATATAATCCTTCCCTTCCTCATAAGAAATATTCAAACCGTAGTTTTTTACGCTCAAAATGTCTTGCGCCTCATATAAGAGCGGCGCTTGTATCTCGCTTTCAAGAAACAGGACCGTCTCCTGATAAATCTCCCGGGTATACCAAAACGGAAGCAAATAAGTATCTATATCATATCGATTCATTTCCATCAGAGTCCGAATCGGAGCGAGTTCCGCGAAAGATTCCCCCGAATCGGAAATCGGGGGAGGAGACGTCGTACAGCTCCCGATCAGAAAAGAAAGAGAAATCAGAAAAACACTGCATTTCTTTTTTATCATAACTGTTCTCCCCTCAATTTTTCAAACAAATCGTTCATTAAGGAATCACGGTGGATTTGATATACATAGAACATCTCCGCCTGTAACGGCGTCTTTTCATAAGAAGGCGAGCCATAGTTCGGAAGCCTTCTATTTTCTATGCGCCCGGTCATAAATCGCCCACCCTCGTCGAGAAGAAAAGCGGGCACTACCACGTCCCAAATGACTTTACTCCATGCCTTGAATTTACTGCGCGATTCCATATACGCCACGCTGTTTTCGTATAGAAAATCGCATATATCATTTTTTCCTTTCAGCCAATGTTCCAACTCGATACCCGTCGTTAGCAGCTCCGAGGTAACGCCCTGCGCGGGAATCTGCACAAACTGCACGGCACTTTCAATGAGCACCCGAGCCGCCGCGACGTCCTGCCTCATGTTATATTCGTCGTTATGCCACCAATTCAGTGCCGCGCCGCCCAACCATACAACGCAGATTCGATCGACGATGGAAGGTTCAGATAAAATGGCCGATGCGATATTTGTAGCTGCGCCTGTAGCCAATATATACAGCGGAGAAGAACGGCTGTATTTTTTAGAAGTTTCTATCAAAAAATCTACCGCGTTACTCCTTACAGGCGTCTTTTCATCGGACAAAAATTGCTCACAGCCGACACAAATTCTATCGAAAAATTTTTCTTCTCCGCTCAACTTCAAAATCTTTTTGACTTCCTCATAGCTTTTTGCCATTCCTTCACTTATGTTCTTGGCACGTGTTGCCTTTCGAAACGGTGCACATGTAAAGCCTTTAATATTCAACCTGTCTTGATTTTTCAAAGCGTATGCAATCGCAAATTGATCGTCTATTTCGTTATATGTATCCGTATCTAAAATTACGTCCGCTCTGCGCCCCGAAAAATGAAATCTATTCAGCATTTTCTCCTCCGATATCCTTTCGATTTTTTATTTTGCCTATCTGCCGCCGTTAAAACAATTCCTCGAACTTTATCTTATTGAGATAATGCCTGATTCCGTTTTCATAAGCGAGATATACCGTCGCAGTCTCTGTTGAAACGCTTACATGAGGATAGAAAAAATTTGCCTCGTCCTCCTCCGGCTTGCAGACAATTCGCCAATGTTCGCCGTCCTCGCTGGCACGAATTTGCAAATGCGTCCGATTTTTTAATCCTTGCGCTTTGACAAAGTTATTTACGAGAAAAACCGTATTTTCTATCTTGAACAAAGTGAGTTTTGTATGCGCGTTCTCGATATCCGTCACTATCGGACATGTCCATGTCCGTCCATAATCGTAGCTATCGGAACGACGAAGATACTCCTCATTATTGGAACGCATCAACAGCATGATATGTCCCTGCTCCAATTCTATACAGTTAGGTTCCCAAAGGCTTTTAGGGCCGACGAGATAACCGTAACGTTCAAACGTCTCGCCCCCGTTTCCGCTAATCGCTACACCGCAGCGAAAGGGATATCGTTCCCTGTTCTCATGCTGCCCGGAGGTATTCTGTGACCAATCAAAATCGTATTCGACTTCCTGCCAATACAGAGGAAACAACCATTCTCCGTTCGACATTACGATTCCTTGACGAAGGCTTACGCCATTCAGTCCGCCTTTAAAAGAAACAGGTTCTCCGCTCATTTTTCCGTCCGGAGTCAAGTATTGCTGAAACGTCTGCAATTCCCTGTAATGTTCTACCCGATAGTCGTTGGTATTATAGGTATGCACTACTATAAAGGGACGGTCGGTCTCCGTGAAAATCTCAGTGGCCCAACAGCCACGCTCCGAATGTCGCACTGCCGTTTCCGGCTCCGACCATGTTCTCCCATCGTCAAAACTTCGGGAAAGACAGACCACATTCTTATTCTGCGGCTCCGCCGTCCCTCCCGTCAGAAAAGAGCAAACGAGAATTCCGTTATTCAATCTGCGAATGACGGGCTCACGACCGTAGAGGTTTTGACTAAAATCATAAATCAAATATTTTTCCATTTTTTCTCTCTCCCGTTCGGGAAAGCGCCGCGATATTGAAGCACTTTCCCGAATGAAGTCCTTAAATTTCTTTTTTGCTCTTTTTCAACAGGAAACAACCGCCCACAAGCAAAATCAATATTCCCGACATATGGGCACTGCGCCCTGAACAACCCGAAGAACAGCCGCTTGCCGCCTTTTCATAGGTCAATTTAATCGTATAATCGTTCATAATCGTCAAATTCAGGTTTCTCGAAGATTCTTTGAATGTATATCCTTTTATTTCAGGCGCTTCAAATTCGCAATATTCTCCGTAATCGGCAAACATCTGTGTACGCTCTGCGATCTCGTTTCCCTCCGTGTCCTGATAAATAAAAGTAATTGTGTGCTTTATTTTTGCATACGTCAGATTAAAAGACATCGCCGAAATATCGGCATCTTCCGCAATAACGCCCGTAAGCTCTTTATCCGAACGCTTAAACTCATAGCCTGTAAATTCTGGCGGCGTTATCGAATACATCAGGCCGTCCTCCCCGTACATGACTTTTGCGTATCCGGAAACTCCGAGGGATTTTCCGCTTTCGTCGATATAATTTACGGGAATTTGTTTCATGCTGGTACGACCGTATTCGATGAGGTCAATCGTGCTTCTGTCGTCGTCGGGGAGATAGTTTTTCACGCTGATTGCTGTACACCATTCGTGCGTATTGTAGACGCGGCTGCCCTTCGCGATATCCGATATATTGACGTCGGCCGTTCCTTCGGCATCATAAGTGTAAGAGAGTTCCGTAGTGGAAATTCCCTCCACGACCGTAAAGGAATCTCCCGTTTCCTGATAAGTGGCAATACATCCAATACTGATTCCATTACCGATATTTTCATAGGCGCTCGCATGACTCACGTCCGTCCAAATCAAGATCCGAAATTCGGGGTTTTCTATACCTTCCAGCTCTCCATGCGTATTGTCGAGAATATCCGCCCAACGAATATTCCACGTACCCGAAGTGTTCCCCGGAATCGTCGCTGAATATTTTGAATCAGACTTCTTTACGGAAATGCTTCCGATTGCCCCGTCCTCATAAATCACTGTATCCGTCCTGCTTTTGGGGATTCCGGAAACCACACTGTAAAATCGGTTGTCCGTTCCCTTCACGAATATCGTGACATTCGCAATATAGTCCACATAACCGATTGTACTATACTGAATTAAAAGTCCTCCGTGCTCCTTGTCGTGAATCGTATCGGAGAGCTTAAATTCGGTGACGGCATTATTGAATCCGTCGGGAAGCTCAACTCCGCTCTTTATTCCGAAATAAAGGGCCCCCTCCATAGACTTATCGAGCCGAAGCCCCGCAAACGAGCCGTCCGCTTCGTCTACTCGCGTAAAATATTCGTCATATTCGCCATAGCGATAGGCATACATCAGTTTCAACGCAATGACTTGATTTTCCTCCGTCACCTCGGATTTCTTTATAGTACCCGAAAGCGGTCCTTCGGCCTGTACAAAACGATAATCCCCGATAAGCTCTTCGGGCATCACTGCATAGGTATATGTTTCCGTCTCCGCGTCGTAATCCAAGTTCAGCGTGACACTATTCTGTAAAGTCCTGCCGTTCGGGTCGAGATACTCGATAAATAACTGCGGTTCAAAAACTTTTTTATAAATAAATTTGGCTGTCATCGTTTGAAAATCGTTCTCGACGGAAAGAAAATTCAGTCCCGGCAAAACGGGAACCCCGGCAATATTGACAAAATCATAGGTATATCCGTTCTCGTCGCACGAAATATTCCGAACATTCAAATACTCGGACGGACGCACTTCAATGCCCTTTTCGTCTACGTATTCCGCCTTGATTATCCTGCCGTATTCCAGCATATCGATTGTAGTACGCTCCGCGTCCTTTGCGTAGTTCTTCACGGAAATCGTAGAGGTCCATTTCTTCGTATTGGAAACGACAGCCCCTTTCGCAATATCCGAAAAGTCCACCTCGGCCCCTTCCGTTACGTCGTAAGAATAGGAAACTTCCTCCGCGCAAAATCCTTCTACAATCTTATAGGCATCTGCCTCCTTTCCATAAAATGAAATAGATTTTAAGGCGATCCCCGAGTTCGCTTTTCCGCCCTCCTTGGTCACGTCCGTCAAAACAGCGACTCGCCAATCGTTATACTGAGAAAATAAATCATGAGCCCAACCGGCACTGTCGCTTCCGCTCTCCGTCATATCCTTCCATGGAATCGTCACCGTCCCTGAAATTCCGGGGTCTATCGTACAGATATTATTGCTCTTGACACCTTTGAACTCTCCGACCTGCTTTCCACCGTTCAAAATGGGATACGTCTTGGAGCCTTCCGCACCGCCGCGCGCAAAAAATAAATTACCCGAATAACCATTCGCAAAAACATATATCCGAGTTCTCGACAGCGAGATATTTCCAATCGTACTCAAATGTAAAATCAAACCGCCATTTTCATAGTCAAAAAGCGTATTCGTCCCTATTTGAAATTCTGTGACCGCATATAAAAATCCGTCTTTTGACAATACTGCATCCGGCTTTACGCCCACGTACAGCGCGCCTTGCACTGACTCCGAGGTATCAAATCCCGCCAAAGAGCCGTCCTCTGCCGTCACGGCGGTAAATTTTTCCGTTCCCTCCGCTTTTGCTGCAGACCGGAACATATTCAATGACAGGCATATCGCGCCGATAAAACACACCGCGACCAAGCAGAAAAGTATCCATTTTATTCTAAGTTTACAATATTTCATCGTTTTCTACCCTTTCAAGTAATATTTTTCTCTTTTTATAGAATCCCGCCGCGAGAACAGCAACGAGCGCTGTCATAAACATTGTCGCCGTACCTCCCGAAAGAGCACTTCCGCACCCACCTTTCTTCGTCAAAACTACCTCAAAACTGAGTTTATTGAATCCGTCTTTCAATTTAGCGGGCAGAGAGTCCGCCACGATAAAATAAGCCCGATAGGTCCCCGCTTTCTCTTTATCGTAGCCTGAAACTCTGTAAGTGCCGGAAATTTCATAATTTTTGCCGTTGTCATCCGTCACGGTAATCGTCTTAGGCTTTCCCGCCAAAATATCCGAAAGCTCCGTTCCCACCTCGTAGTATTCCGCGCCTTCAAATGCGCCATTGACAGAAACGATATCTCCGTATTCGTTATCCTTCTTTGTAATGCTTATCCCCTGTCTCGCTTTCTCTGTATAAAACTTTCCTGCCTTTACATCGTCTTCGGTAAAACAATGTAGGCGGATTCCTCCTTCTCCGTAACGATCGCGGTCATGAACGAGATAGATTGTTCCGTCATCTCCCTGATAAAAGTCAGGATAGGAGCTCTGCGTCGGATCGAGTTGCAACGAGTACGGCCAGCTTTCCCCGTCATCCTCGGACAGCCATACGGTCATATCCCGCCGATCCGTCCCCCGTCCCTGCATATTAGTGACGAAAAGGAGATTTCCCGATTTCAGCCGCGCCATATAAAATCGGCTTCCTGGCGTATAAAAGGGTGGAACGGGAAGATCGTTCGTAGCTTTTGTCCAAGTCCTTCCGCCATCCGTTGAAAAGGATTGTTCTATTCCCATAGCATATTCCAGCCGACGGAGAGCCCAAAGCGTCCCATCTCTTTTTTCGACGATGGAAGTTTCCGCATACACCCGATATTCGTTATCCGTTGTCGATTTTATCGTAGAATAGTCCACGAAAGTACGTCCGTTATCCGTCGAGCGAACGATGACGGTATCCGATGTCCCGCCCTGCCCCAACGTCGTTCCGTAAGCCGACAGTAGGGAGCCGTCGGAAATCAGCGTGGGCTTACAAGCAATACTCATCGGCGGACCTGTTTTGACGGGAGCTGTATAAGTAATTTCGTCGAGCGGACCCGCAGGATCGTAAAACTTTATCATCTGCGTTCCCGTCATTTTGTTATCTCCATAAGTGAGGCACAATTCCCCCAAAGCATTATAGAAGAACAACGGCCAAACTAATCCTCGGGGAGAAGCTGTAATTACCATCCAAGGATTTTTCCACGTCTGTCCCAAGTCTTCGCTGGCGGCTACAGAAATATAATTGTCGTCGTCGGGTTCTCCCTTTCCGCCTGTATAATAAGCGATAAACAGATTATTTCCCGCCTGAACGACCGTCGGTATACCGTTCCAATTCTTGTTTTCTGGATAAAAGTCCTCCTCGGTGTCGGGACCGATTTTGACGCTCAAATCCGTCGTTTCGTCTATAATCGTTATTCCTACCATTGTTCCGTTATCCGTAACCGGAATATCCTGCACGGAAAGATCGTGATTGACGGGTAAAGCATCGGTATGCTCCGCGGAAGCGCTTTTCCCGAAAGTCAGGAAAAAAGTGCCCGTTCCGGTCGAAAGGCCGAGAAACACCGCGGCCAGAAAACTGCAGACGAGTCGTAAAAATCTACTCTTTGTCTTATTCATTCGGCAATACCTCATACACGTATTCCGGACGGAAAATGGTCTCGTATAACCCGCCGAGTAGTCTGACTTCGGGCGCGATGTAATCGCTCCGATTCTTGGGATAGGCGAACTCTACCCCCCGACTCTCCTTATAGCGCTTAAAGTAGGTGTTTCCCGTTTCCAGCCATTCTGCCGCGCCCTCCTCGTAGCTCTTTGCAAGCGCAGCATCGTACAGAGCTTTCTGCTCCTCTTTCGTCGGTGCCATAATAATTTCCGCTATGGCACCCGCCCACACCTCAAAGATTGCAGCCTCCTGATTCGCATAGGTATTCAGCGCCTTTCTGTCTATATCATCAAAATAGAAATCAAATTCTGCTTTATTATATGTATAGCCAAAATAAGTGCATTTATTTTGATATAAAATCCAATCTACGGGGTGTTTGATTCCGATAAAGTCATCTTCTTTCGAAACGAGTCGACCGTAAGATGCGCTCGCGAACGCCGACACTCGTCTCAGTCCCAGCGCTTGGGAACCCGTCTTGAACATGTTCGGGATTTTATCCTTTAAGGTCTTAGTCGTCTTTATGACCCCGTACATGCTCGGTTTTCCCGTGTCCGGATCGATTTCTCCGGGCTCTACTTCAAATTCGTAATTTTCCTCCGCGCCATAGGCTGCCTCGCGCTGTCCCTGCTCACTCAAAAGATAGTCGAACACCTTGATAATTCTATCTTCCCGCTTGCAGTTTTTCGTAATCATCGTCTGATAGACGCCCTTACCACTGTAACTGGAAAGGAGCGGAGCCTCTCCCTCCTCATTCGTCAAAAGGATCGTCTGATATTGATATTCTTCCGGTACAGTATTCGTTTCGGGATCATAGGCATTCAATTCCCGGCTTCCCTGCTGAAAATGCGTAAGCTGCGTTGCACCGATGATACAAAACGGGTTTCCGTTCTTCACTTCCGTACCGATTTTCGACGTATCCCAACCAAAATTCTGCGAAGAGACAAATCCACTGTTATAAAGCGTATTCATAAAGTCAAGCGCCTCGTAAAACTCTTCCGAGCCATAAGTATAAACGAGATTTCCCTCCTCGTCCTCCGGAGCAAATCCAAACATTTCAAACAGCGCGGTAATCGCACAACTCAGTTCGTCTCCCGTCATGTTGAACGGAGAAAAGATGACTGTGGGATCAGCTATCGTGTACCCATAAGTCTCTTTGACCCAAGAACACATTTCGATAAATCCGCTCGGTTTGGTAATCTCCTTATTTTCGTCGAATGAAGGGTCTTGAGCCTTTCTGTGAGCTATGTATGCATTCAGCATATCCTTCCGCACGGCAATATCCCGACTTGCATATTCGTGCGCGCCCAAAGCCTCCATTTCCTCGATTTCCGCGTCGCTGTAAAAGTTACTGCTCAACGCATACGTGTTTCCGTCCGAAGCGGAGTATTGCTTCCAATGGTCTTCGGGGACCGTCTTTAACATGCTCGGCGCATAGTACTCTGCCAAAACATTGAGAGGATAACAATATCCTTCCTCCGCCAGCTGGATTCTCAACGATGTATCGCTGAGAGTAACCACGTCCGGCAACATATCCCCTGCAATCATTGTATTAATTTCCTCGTGATTGTTTGATGTGGCGCTCTGAATATTCACATTGACGCCTGTGCGCTGATAAATCAAATCCTCTAAATTCTCATCCGCAATTCCGTAATCGAAAAACCACGTAATGGTTACGTCTTCATCGGCCGGATCGATCTGTTCCCAACTATTGATATTTGGGTCATAATTGGTGTCGAACCGCGGAGTGTAGACAGGCAGTTCTCCCCCCGTTCCGGACGTACAGGCCGCCAAGGCCATACTTGAAGCGAGAATTACGGCTAAGAGAGAAACGACCGCTTTCTTCATTGTAAAATTCCTCCTTAATCTTAATTTTTTTTATCTATCCCTTTATTGAACCGAGTGAGATTCCTTTCGTAAAAAAACGGGATAAAAACGGATACAGAATGACAATTGGCAAAGATGTTATGACAATCGCAGCAAAAGAGAGGGTATCGGCGCTCACCGCGGATACGTCCGCACCTCGCCAATCGGGAACGGCACCATCACGAATCAGTCGCATGAGATAGAATTGCAACAGCCACATGTCTTCCGTTCGATTGGTATAAATCATCGTAGGCATATAGCTATTCCATTTTCCCACGATTATCCAAAGCGCTATTGTAATCAGCGCGGATTTGGACAGTGGGACGTAAATTTGCAACCATATTCGATATTCGCTGGCTCCGTCTAATACAGCCGCTTCGTAGAGTCCATTTTCTATACCTTTGAAAAAGCTCTGTAAGATAATCATATTAAAAACGGAATATGCGGAGGGAATGACATACACCCAAAACGAATTGAATAGTCCAATGCGTAAGATGACGATATAATACGGAATCATGCCTCCATTAAGAAACATCGGAATCAGGTTAAACACCCAAAGGGGCTTTTTTGCCTTCAAGTTACGGCTAGCAAACGCATAGGCCGCACCGCTCGTTACGAAGAGCGCCAGAATTACGCCCAAGACCGTAGATAAAAATGTATTCAGCATGGCGCGATAAAGTCTGGTATCCGCCAGTTCGACGATATAACTGGCGAAGGTGAATTTTCTCGGAATCAGCCACACGGGGCCATATTCCAAATCCTCTGCGTGATTGAGGCTGCCTGCTAGTGTATAGATAAATGGATATAGTGCAACCAGCGTAAAGAGAATGAGGACTGCATAGATAATAATGTCAAAAACATTAAATTTTTGTTTCAATTCCGATGATTTTTCCATTAGTATAAAATGCCCTCCCCTGTCCATTTTTTTGCGAGCCAATTTGTAGAAAAAATCAATAGCAGAGAAATTGCCCCCTCACACAGCGACAGTGCCGTTGCGGTAGAGTATTTCCGATACGTAAACCCCAAATTATACATATACGTGGCAAGCACGCGGGTCTTGGAAAGATTTGCAACATTTTGGAACACATAGAACTGTTCAAAAGAGTTCGTTAAAAGGTTTGAAACGTTGAGGAGCAAATATACTAAAATGGTGGGTCGAATACTCGGAAAAGTAATATGTAATGCTCTCTTGAATCGATTCGCCCCATCGATTTTTGCAGCTTCATACAAGCTTTGATCTATTCCGGCAATTGCGGCGATATAGATAATTGCTCCCCATCCCGTACCCTTTATGATGCTTGCGATGATGATTTTCGGATAAAAATAGGGAGCCAAGTTTAAATCCACGGGATTTTGCGGCGTAGATAGTCCCAAAAGCTCTAAAATCGGATTGACAATACCTATATTCATATCCGTCATCAGCAAGACAATGCCCCCGAATACTGTCCATGAAATAAAATGTGGGAGCGTCGATATCGTCTGAACGGTTTTTCTCAGCCAAGGGCAGTTTATTTCATTAAGCAAAAGAGCAAAAATCACAGGCATGGGAAAATTGAATAACAGGAGTAAAAAATTAATTTTGATGGTATTAAAAAATACCTCCCAAAACTCCTCGTCCTCAAAGAGAGCAGAAAAATTATCCAGTGTCCATTCCGCGCCAAACATACCTTTGAGGACATTCAACGAACCATCTCCGTCTTTGAAGGCAAAAATGAGTCCGAACATGGGAAAATAGTTAAAAACAATCAAAAAAAGGACGGACATGCCGATGAGGCTAAACAATTGAAAGTCCCTTTTTGTAAATTTTTTATGTTTTTTTGCGATTTTTTGTCCTACCATAATT
>CDZB01044303.1_pt1 | contig 12387 bp, 9 predicted proteins | sample 554961 | NCBI WGS metagenome assembly CDZB01 (sample SAMEA3182106, study PRJEB8094) | gut metagenome | biome: human; feature: gut; material: Stool; isolation source: human stools | place: Canada | collected 2013-02-26
GGGAATAACGCACTCCCGCCTGTGCCGCCAGATTACATACAATGTCGAAGTGTTCCGCATCAAACAGCGCAGCCAGCAAGTCACGGTCTGTGATATCGCCTTTCACAAAACGATAGTTGGAATATAATGTGCTGACAGTAAGTCGGCCTTCCTCTATATTCTCCCGCTGGATGCCACATAACTCTTTCAGACGGCCATACTTCAGATTGACATCATAATAATCGTTCAGATTATCAATGCCCACCACTTCATTGCCTTGCTCTGCCAATGCCTTCACCAGAAAAGAGCCGATGAAGCCGGCTGCTCCTGTCACTAATATTCTTTTCATCATCTTATTCTTTTATTTTCTGACTTTTATGACCAATCATCAAGTTGCGGATATAGGACAAGAACCCAAAGGATTGTCCCAAAATCAAAATGGGGTCATGGCGCAACACACCATAAATCACTATCATGCAAGATCCTACGAGGCTGATTACCCAAAAGGTAGGCGGAAGCGCCGATACCTGTTTACGGCTGGAATAAATCCACTGATAGATGAAACGGAAAGTAAAAATAAACTGTCCCGCAGTGCCGAATACAATCAGCCACACAGGTATATCTTCATTCTTCAAAAAGTTCTCAACAAAATGGCTACTGTCCTGCAATGTACCGATAGCTGCCAATAAAGGAGTGACTGCCAACAGTATCCTGAACAGGACGGGAATACGCCGCCACACGCCTTTCAGACGCAAATTGCCGATATAGATATAAAACGAAATGAACTGCCCCACGATGATAGAAAAATCATTGCGCAACCAGCCATAATAAAACATCAAATAGGAGCCTATCAAACTGAACACCCAAAACAGTGTCGGCGAAATGACCTCATGTTTCTTTTCCGAAAGAAACCATTGTATCAGGATACGGGCGGAAAAACAAGCCTGAGCCAATAAGCCGATACAGAAAATCAGTATACTCATAGGTTATTCTCTCCCACTTGGTAGTTGATATATCGATGTGCCATCCAGCGGAAAGCAAAACAGTCCTTAAACGGCGAAATCAGTCGGTTCCACAGATGATACTTCGACACGCCTGCCTGACGCGGATAATGCCTCACCGGTATCTCATAAAACTTGCCTCCGTCCTGCAACTGTATCAATGCCGGAAGGAAACGGTGCATGCCGGTAAAGAACGGAACACGCTTTGCATAGTCGGTATGAAGGATTTTCAGCGGACAGCCCGTATCGGTCGCTCCGTCGTGCGTCATCATACGGCGGAAGGAGTTGGCTATCTTGGACTGCATCCGCTTGAACGCAGAATCCTTGCGCCGGGCACGAATCCCCATCACCAAGGGATACTCAGGAGCATACTTCAATAACAGGTCAAAATCACGCACATCGGTCTGCATATCGGCATCCATATAACCGATATACTTTGATTCGGCCGTATCGATACCTGCTTTCATGGCGGCAGACAAGCCTCTGTTTTGTTTCAGACTGATATAATAAAAATGCGAAGTGTCCTTGCACGCTTCCTGAATAAGTTCCAAGCTTCTGTCCTTAGAGCCGTCATTCACAAAAAGTGCACATGCAGGCACGGGACATGCCGGCAGATAAGCACCAACTACTTCCTGCAAACGTTTTATATTGTCTTCCTCATTATAAACAGGAATAACAATAGTCAATGAATAATTTGCTGTCTTGTTCATTTTTTCTTCAATAAAGTTATATGATAAACAAACTTATCGTTGTAGCGGCTACTGCTTTTTGCCCAGCGATTATCATCATATTGTCCAATATATATTGTATCAATACTTCTCAAAAGTTTTACCGGCAATTCTTCTTCCGCTCTGCCGTGAGTGAGTATGGCACAAGGCAGAACCGATTTTACAGAATCCGCATGTGCCATATCCAACGGACGAATCTTCCGTCCGGCGGCATAAACGAGCTCTATTCTTAATTCATCCTTTTGATTATAATAGAAAGGAACATCTTTCAGTTCTTCCAAATCCCGCGTCCGGGAGACACTCTTCATCTCCGGGTTGTTAATGACATTTCCCAATAAAGGAAGCATAAAGCATTCTGCCGACAAGAACAGAATCAGCACTCCGCCAACCAGTTTAATCGGCTGTAATCTTACTGCCGACCGGATAAGGCAGGCAGCTATCCCCCAAATCAGAACCGAGAGTACAGCCAGCGTCGGCAAGGAGACATAGCCGGGACGATAGACAAACCAATATCCGGCTATCGGCAAAACAGCCACCACCACTGCCACCAGCCATGCATTGACCCGATACACCGCTTTATCAGCTTTCGATGCTTGCGGAGAGCGCAACCGGTCTGCCCAGACTATAATCAGATACCCCATTGTATAAGCAGCCGACATTAATACCGGTAACAAATACCTGTTTTTCTTTTCCGGCAACAACGACAGCAGGACAACGGTGGAGAGCATCCATAGCAAAGGGAAAAGATATTCTTTCCTTTTTCTGTCTTCTTTAGACCATAACGGGAGAAACAGGGAGGAAAGCAATAGTATTGCCCATACTCCGGTTTCGAGGAAAAAGCTCCAATAGTAATACCACGGACGGACATTCCGGTTAATCCATGCTGCCGACTCCTTATCTGCCACGTATGACATGGCATCGCCATGAAACAGATAGATAAACGCATACCACCAGCAACCAACAATCAGACAAACGGCAATCATCACCGCAAGAGCTTTCCACTTCCCTTTCATCGACGGCCGGTAGATATAACAATAAGAAATGAGGAACGGCAACAACAAGGCATAGAAGGAGACAGGACCTTTACTCATAAACGACAGCCCCATAAATACGCCTGCCCAAGTAAAGTCTTTCCAAGAACAGGCTTTGGCCGCAAATGCCCTGATAAGGAAATAAATCGCCCCCATCATAAATGCATGGCAATAAATGTCCCACGAGGCCGTACGCCCCATCAGAATAATATTGTAACAGGTGCAAAGCAAAATGGTGGAAATAAAGGCATAACGCTTATTACGCATCACTTGCACAGCCGTGAGATAGAAGAAGGCAACCAGCAAGATGGCTGCAAAACCTGCCATCGCACGCTGAAGAGCCAGATTGTCGGGCGAAATCATCTCCGCCACTGCAGTCAGCCACGTCGGTAAAGGTGGTTTCTCCAAACGCAAATCTCCGTTCATGGTCGGTACCAGCCAATTGCCGTCATGTACCATTTCACGGGCGGTTACCATGTTGCGTGCTTCCATGATATCCGGCACAACAACCCGATTATTAATAAAAAAGGAGATGATACATATCAATAATATCACCCATCCTTGCTTGCTTAGCAATTTATCTTTCATGCTCTAAATCAAGTTCCAAGTTGAGATGGGTACAAAATTAAGTAAAAATACAGAGACTTCTCAATAGTCTGCCTAGAAAATAAGATAGAATAACAATCAGACGGATAAGTCCTTTATCAGACGGTACATTCTCTCTTTGGTATAAAGCGACAAAAGTATCTGCCTGTTTTTCAACTTCGTTTCACGGTCTAAGGGTGTATCCAGCTCTTTTTGTGACAGTTTCTCCAATTCATAAACAGTCAGCCCGTGAGACTGTGCCCATTCATAAACCGGATTTACATGCGAAAGGAATACTTTTGCTCCCAAATAAAGTGCTACAATAATATTTCCGATAGCTTCCTGCCGCCAATTGCCGAACAAGGCAACACTGACATCCGACTGAAGACGATTATACTCGTCCAACGGCATAAAATCCAATAACGGCGAAAAATTCTCACCCAAAAGCAATCTGCCTGATTGAAGAACATGGTCCACATATCCTTTCTTACCCGAATAACTCAACGGAACAATCACTCGTCGCGAACCGATATCCAGCTTAGACAGAATACGCATCACATACTCATGGTTGTTAGTGCCGGAAGCGGAGTTGCCAATCATGATGCTGTTGCCGCAGACTTCGCTATTCATCAGCTCTTTACCCAAAATAATGTCCAAAGGATAGTAAAAGAAATCTTTCCAAGGCTTTGATTGCAATTCCGGATAATAGCGCATTAAATACTGATAATCGTTTTCTGTCGTATCAGTAACAATATAATCCACTTTCTGCTTGATGAAGCGTATTGTCTTTCGGGCATTCCATTGCTGTTTCCATCTGTCAAACGGACGCCACAACATATTCTGCCGATTTTTTCTTTTATAATAGGAAGTAGTGGGATCAATCATACGGAAACCTTTGGGGACCAACAGCTTATTATACAAATCCATCCCCCATACAATCCAATAGACAACCACTCCCTGCAAATCCAGTTTATTAAGAACATCCATCTTACGCTTATTGAGCAGATGAATATAGACCTCAGAGAACGAAAACTCATCCTTGCGGGCAAAAAATTCTGTCCGCGAAAGTACATTGGTTTCCTTTCTTACCCATTTAAAGGAAGAAGTGCGATTGGTCACAACAAACAGATTCTCTCCCGGAAACACTTCTTCGAAGGCATCAATCGTACGATTGATAATCTTCTCATCGTTCACCAAATGAAGCTTCATCTCTCTGATGTATAAAAAGACTTGATTTGTTCACAGATATACTTCACTTCATCGGGCTCCAAAGCATAAAACAACGGAAAACGCACCAGGCAGTCTGTGTATTTATCTGCCTGTGGCAACTCTTCTACCTCCCACTTTTGATTCTTCACAAAATCACTTTTGTGCAGACTCAAATAATGGAATACAGAATAGACACCATGAGATTTCAGATAACGGATTAATGCCGTTCTTTCTTCGGGAGTGGCACACACAGCATAAAAGGCATGGGCATTATTCGTTGCATAATCGGGCAACACAGGCAACGACAGGCTCGAAATGCCTTGCAGGTTCTGATAATACATATTCCAAATCTCTTTCCGCTTCTGCTGGATGGAGTCCAATGCTTCCAGCTGTGCCCACAAGAAAGCAGCCACATACTCGGGCGGAAGAAAAGAAGAGCCTGTATCCACCCAGCCGTATTTATTAATCTCACCCCGGAAAAATTCGGCACGGTTCGTTCCTTTCTCCCAAAGGATTTCGGAACGCTTCACAAAGCGGGGATCATTAATGGCCAATAAGCCACCTTCGCCGCACTGGATATTCTTTGTTTCATGGAATGAGAAAGCGGCCAAATGACCTATACTGCCTAACGGACGCCCTTTATAGAAACTATCTATTGCCTGCGCCGCATCTTCTATCACCAGCAAATTATGGCGTTCGGCCACTGCCAGAATAACATCCATATCGCAAGCTATTCCGGCATAATGTACAGGAACAATGGCACGGGTACGAGGAGTTACCAGGGCTTCCAGCTTCTGCTCGTCAATACAGGGGTTATCCATACGGCTATCGGCAAAAACAATCCTGGCTCCCTGCCTCACAAAGGCAAGGGCTGTAGAAACGAAAGTATAAGAAGGCACAATAACTTCATCACCGGGCTGAATGCCGGCCAGCATAGCACACATTTCAAGTGCATCAGTACAAGAGGTGGTCAGTAAACATTTACAACTTCCAAGCTTTTCCTCAAAGAAAGACTGACATTTATGAGTAAAGTTACCATTGCCACATGTTTTTCCTTCTGATAATGCCTGAGTTATATAATTTTTTTCATTACCGGTCAGCCATACCTTATTAAAAGAAATAGTTTTCATTATATCTTTTTCTAGTTTATTAGTTCTCCCATATTGGCTTACAGGCAACAAAAGTAGTAAAAATAAGTAGAACCCTTTATTCTTTTCAAAGAAATAATCTATCTTTGTCCACATTATATCATAACAATAAATCATGAAGCAAACTTCTGCCTACAGTATCGGAGTAATTATCTCTACTTACAACAACCCGGCATGGCTTGAAAAAGTCCTCTGGGGCTATCTTTTTCAAACACATCCTGCGGATGAAATTGTCATTGCCGACGATGGTTCCAAAGAAGACACCCGCCGGCTGATAGAAAGTTTTAAAGACAAACTACCTATCAAGCATGTATGGCATGAAGATAACGGCTTCCAGAAATCACGAATCCTGAACAGTGCTATTCTGGCTTCCGAATCTGATTATCTGATATTCACGGATCAGGACTGCATTCCGCGCAAAGACTTTATAGCCACACATGCCGCATACGCCGAAAAGGGTTATTTCCTATCGGGAGGCTACTTCAAATTGCCGATGGATATCAGCAAACAGCTTACTTATAACGATATAAAGAGTGAGAATGCCTTCTCTCTCTCCTGGCTGAAAGAACAGCACATGAAATGCAACTTCAAATGTACCAAGCTTATTAAGAATAAGACTTTTACGCGTTTTATGAACGCCATCACCCCGACCAAAGCCACATGGAACGGTTGCAACGCCTCCGGATGGAGAGAAGATATATTCACCGTCAATGGATTTAACGAAGAAATGCATTATGGCGGACAGGACAGGGAGTTCGGAGAACGGATGTTCAACTTGGGAATCAAATCCAAACAGATACGCTATTCTGCCATCGTACTCCATCTGGATCATAAACGCCCTTACAAGACAAAGGAATCGATAGAAAAGAATATCAATATCCGTCGTAATACACGTAAAACAGGTATCACGGAGACACCGTTCGGAATCAAACAATTACATTAAAAAAGCTGCCGGGCCCTCATGTCCTACACATGGGTACCGGCACTCCGGAGAAGGAGGAGAAAGGATAACAAACCGTTTATCGTCTTCCCAAATCGTCGTATACACTTTGAAGAATTGCTTTGCCTTTGTCTATACGGGTATTGGTTCCGGCAGGTTCCTCCAGCAATATATTTCCCGAATTATTATCAACCACTGTCACTCCCGTACTGTCACGGAAAGCAAAGCCATTATTGAAACTATAAAAAGCAAACGGGTAGGTGTAATCACTGCCCAACACATTACGGCTGAAGTTGAAAGAAGAATGATCCAAACCCAGTTGCCCCAACAAAGTAGCGGCTAAATCGGCCTGATTCATAATCTTGTCTATTTTTACCGGTTGCTTCACTGCTCCTCCAAGCCACAGCATGGGTATGTGATAGAACCGGGGGGAAGTGTTCAGCCCTTCACGGGGATAATAAAAACCATGATCGGGCAAACAGATAACCAGTAAATCTTTCCACACCGGAGTCTGTTTCAATTTCTCTATAAATTTGCCCAGGCAATCATCTGTAAAGGCAAAGGCATTGGGAATCTGTTCGTCCAAGCGATGATAAGGAACTTCAAACGGTTCGTGACTGCTCAGAGTAAGAAAAGCCGTGTGCCACGGAGTTTCTTTTCTATCTTTCAATTGATTGTACAGATACTCAAATGTAATATCATCATTTACTCCCCATGCATTACTGGTCTGTTCGGCTAAAGAGAAATCTTTGTCGGCAGTAAGACGCTGATAGCCCTTACTCAACAAATAGCTCTTCATATTGGTAAAGTTGATATCTCCTCCATAAAGAAAATCGGTCTTATACCCCGCTTTCACCAATTCCTCTGCAATGGAAGGCAAAGTGCGGCTCTTTGCCGGGATTTTCATGACCGAGGCCGTCGGAAGTCCCAGATATCCACTGAAGGTACAGACAGTACCGCGGTCAGTCCGAAAACTGTTGGCATAACAGTTGGTAAAGAAAACGCCCTCTTCTGTCAAGCGGTTGAAATGAGGAGCTACATCGGGAATACCGCCCAGAGGTTCGATAAAAGTACCTCCATAACTCTCCATCAAAATGATAAGAATATTGGGGCGCTTTGTATTCAACACCTCAATGATACTGTCTCCATCTGTCGAAGGATAAAGCCCGTCAAACAACCCGGCGCGTTTTTCTTCTTCGAAGAAATTAAATTCAGAAGCAAAGTCCTGCGATTTCCCCATAGAAGAAAGCAAACTGAAATCAGGATTGACAGCCGAATGATTCAAAAACTGCTCGCTGCTGAAATACACCTGACCGACGTTGGAAGTCGACTCGGTAACTCCCCCACGGATAATGATAAACAATACGCCGCCTATCAGCAACATGGCTCCTGTGGCTGCCACCCTCTTCCGCGCAGCAGTTAATACCGAAGGAGTTATTTTCAGCAATATCCACGTATTCAGCACAATAAGCAATACTATCGCCAGCACCCGCAGCAGGATGAAACCAATCGAAACACTTGCCAAAGCCTCTTTGGGAGAATCAATATAAAGGAAAACAGAGGCATCCAGTTTAAAGCCCCAGAAAGGATAAAGACCCATGTCTGCCACAAATATAACAGAGACAAGAGTGGCAACAAACGCATAATATCCCCAAAGGATTTTCTTCAACGGAAACCGCCGAAACCAAATACTAATTAATATAAGAAGGAAAGGAAATGCGGTCAGATAACCGGTCATGGCCGCATCAAGACCGGCCCCGTGAATCATCACGTGCAGAAAATCAGTAAAGCCGAATCCTTTTTCAATAGCGCCATTATAAAGCATAAATAATGGCTTCTGCAAAATAAATATCAGTAAGACCGTAAAGAAATACAGGCTGATATAAGCAATCCGTTTCTTCATATCCTTAAATTATTATAGATATCTTTATTTCCGCCCGAAGTCTGCGGGAACCTCTCCCCACCGGTCGGTCTCCCATTTCAACAAGGGAGTGGTATAAGCATTATTTTTCAACCAATTCTCGGCCCGCTCTATCATCTGAAATAGTTCCTCGGTCTTTGGCGTACGTTCGAGCTTGGTCTTGCATTTTTTCTGTTTCACCCAACTCAGGGCATTCCGGCTATCTGAGTAAACAGGCATATTGATGTTTTTTTGCTTCATCAATGCCAATGCATGCACAATGGCAAGAAACTCACCGATATTGTTGGTTCCATATACAGGACCGAAATGAAAAATTTCCTGTCCGGTAAGAAGATAAACCCCACGATATTCCATAGGACCGGGATTTCCGCTGCAAGCGGCATCGACAGCCAAACAATTCATATCAAAGTTCTCGGGAAGTTGCCGGGGAGTTTCTTCTTTCTTCACCGCATTCTTTCCCACATAATGGAACGCAGAGGAAGCAAATGCTTGTTCTGCTTCTTCCCGGGTGTCAAAGGATTTGTAGAGTGCACCTTCATAACCCTTAATCTGTAACTGGCAATCAGTCCAGGAATGATATACCCCCGGACTGACTCCTTTCCATACTACATAGTATTTTTGTTTTTTTGCCATCTGCTTTGAGATTACACCCTGCGTGCGAGCTGCTTACATGCGCTCCGGCACTTCAATACCCAACAGACCCATCGCACTCTTTACAATCTTACCCACATTGGCGCTCAATGCCAGACGGAAAATCTTAAGTGCTTCGTCTTCTTCACGCAAAATGCTGAAGTCATGATAGAACTGATTATACTCCTTCACCAAATCGTATGTATAGTTGGCAATAATAGATGGGTTATAATCCGTACCTGCTTGCTTCACAACTGTCTTAAAGTCAGCCAACATCTGAATCAAGCCTTCTTCTTTTGTACTCAGTTGCAATCCTGCCGGAATCACTTCGGGAATAACGATACCTGATTCGGCTGCTTTACGCAACACCGACCGGATACGGGCATAAGTATATTGGATGAAAGGTCCTGTATTGCCATTGAAATCAATGGATTCCTTCGGATTAAACGTCATGTTCTTACGTGCATCCACTTTCAGGATAAAATACTTCAAAGCTCCCAAGCCTACAATGCGGGCAATATCATCGGCTTCTTCTTTAGACAAGCCATCCAGCTTACCCAGCTCGGCTGAAGTTTCTTTCGCAGTCTCAATCATAGCTTCCATCAAATCATCGGCATCCACCACGGTTCCTTCACGGCTCTTCATCTTACCTTCCGGCAATTCTACCATACCGTATGAGAAGTGAACCAATCCTTTGCCCCATTCAAAGCCCAGCTTATCAAGCAAGATGGACAATACCTGAAAATGATAATTCTGCTCATTTCCCACTACATATATCATCTTATCGATAGGATAGTCCTGAAAACGAAGTTTGGCAGTACCGATATCCTGAGTCATATACACCGAAGTTCCGTCTCCACGGAGCAGCAGCTTGTGATCCAATCCTTCCGCAGTAAGGTCGGCCCATACCGAATTGTCTTCTTTGCGATAGAAGAAGCCCTTTTCAAGACCTTCCATCACTTTATCCTTTCCTTCCAGATAGGTATTCGATTCGTAGTAAATCTTATCAAAACCAACCCCCATCATCTTATAGGTCTCATCAAAACCGGCATACACCCAATCATTCATCTTTTTCCAAAGCGCACGGATTTCGGGGTCGTTAGCCTCCCACTTACGCAGCATTTCGCGGGCTTCCTGCATCAAAGGTGACTCAGCCTCAGCTTTTGCTTTAGCTTCTTCCTCGTTCATCCCTTCTGCCTGATATTGAGCCATCAGCTCTTTTACTTCCGCTTTGTAATGCTTGTCAAAAGCCACATAATAATCGCCAATCAGGTGGTCGCCTTTCTTGCCTGACGATTCGGGAGTTTCGCCATTACCATATTTCAGCCAAGCCAGCATAGACTTGCAGATATGGATTCCACGATCGTTCACAATATTGGTTTTCACCACCTTATTGCCATTTGCCGCCATTACATTTGCCAACGCATTACCCAACAGATTATTGCGGACGTGTCCCAAGTGTAAAGGCTTGTTCGTATTCGGAGAAGAATACTCAATCATCACCAGCGGAGAGTTTTCAGTAGCTTTCTCGATGCCATATTCCGGTTGAGCCTGAATGGAATTCAACAGCTCAATCCAGCAATCCGAGGCAATAGTCAGGTTCAAGAATCCTTTTACCGCATTATAAGCAGATATCAGCTCAGGAGCATTTTGGCACAAATATGCACCGATTTCCTGTGCAGTCTGTTCAGGGCCTTTCTTAGACATTTTCAAGAAAGGGAAAACAACCAATGTGAGGTGTCCTTCAAACTCTTTCTTGGTCTTCTGGAGCTGTACCATTTTTGCTGGTACTTCCTGTCCGTACAGCATGTTGATAGCGCTGATAATGGACGCGGTAAGTTTTTCTTCTATATTCATAGCGTGTAAGTACTTATTTGTTATTGAGTTGCAAAGATAAACATTTTAGATGAAATCTTTTCTATCATCCTCTATTTACTATACCAACGTTGATAAACCCGTTCAGTTCTTCTTCAAGCTTTCGGGAGATACCAACTTATAAAGCTTGTCGCTGGGGCGTATCTTTTCGGGAACTTTAAATGAAACATGCTGACCTTTCCGCACCACATCTACCGGCTTCAAATCGACTCTTGCCTCATCCAATGTGAAGAATACGGCACCTGTGGTAGGCCCTGTTATCAACAACTTGTCACCCACCTTCATTTCGGCCGCCTCCACCAGAAACTCAGCCACACCGATATTGGAGAAGTATTTAATGCCTTTTCCCACATATACTTTACGTTCGGTGGCTTCGGAACCATAATTCCTGCTCCATTCACCCAATCGCTGTCCCAGATAATAACCATTCCAGAATCCGCGGTTAAAGACTGTTTTCAGGCGCTCATCCCACTTCTGTTTCTTTTCCTCTGTAAACGTACCTTCCAGATAAGAACGGATAGCATCTTTATAACATTCCACCACCGTGCGTACATACTCAGGGCCGCGGGCGCGCCCTTCAATCTTGAACACACGCACACCGGCCTCAATCATTTCATCCATGAAATGAATGGTCTTCAAGTCTTTGGGAGACATGATATATTTATTGTCTACTTCCAGCTCTATATCACTTTCTTTATCCTTCACTTCGTATGCACGGCGGCAAATCTGCATGCAAGCGCCACGATTGGCAGACGCATTCATCTCATGCAGACTGAGATAGCACTTGCCCGACACTGCCATGCATAACGCTCCGTGACAGAACATTTCTATCCGGACCGGCTCACCTTTCGGCCCTTTTATCTGTTCATTCCGGATAGTATCATAAATCACTTTCACCTGTTTCAGATTCAATTCACGTGCCAGCACCACCACATCGGCAAAGCGGGCATAGAATTTCAGAGCCTCTGCATTGCTGATATTCAACTGAGTGGAGAGATGTACCTCCTGTCCAATCTCATTACAATAAGCCATCACCGCAACATCGGCAGCAATCACAGCACTGATTCCGGCTTCTTTTGCCGCCTCCACAATTGTACGCATCAAGGCAATATCCTCGTCATAAATAATAGTATTGATGGTCAGATAACTCTTGATGGCATGCGCATCACAAATCTGCGCTATCTCGCGCAAATCATTAATAGTAAATGTATTGGCAGACCGGGCACGCATATTCAGGCTTTCAATACCAAAATAAATGGAGTCCGCACCTGCCTGTATAGCGGCAGCCAACGACTCACGCGAGCCGACAGGAGCCATTATTTCAAAGTCTTTTATAGAAG
>CDZB01030609.1_pt1 | contig 12381 bp, 12 predicted proteins | sample 554961 | NCBI WGS metagenome assembly CDZB01 (sample SAMEA3182106, study PRJEB8094) | gut metagenome | biome: human; feature: gut; material: Stool; isolation source: human stools | place: Canada | collected 2013-02-26
ATTGGCGGGCAGCGCACGGGTATATACGCGGACCGTGGGCGGCGGCGGAAAAGAGCGGGCCGATGATTTTAACTAAAAGTTGTCACAATTTGGATATCCTCATCGCTTTAGTGGGAAAAAAGTGCCTTTCTGTGAGTTCATACGGCGGATTGTCTTATTTTAGAAAGGAGAATGCCTTATCGACAGCAGAATACTGCGGTGAGTGTCCTAAAAAGGCGCGCGAGAGATGCCCGTTTGACGCCTATCAGATATATGGGCGGCATTCGGGGTACATAGACGGGAATCGTTTCGACAGGCGCACGTATAACGAAGAAGCTCTTATAAGAGCTATAGAGGCAAACCCAAAATTGAGCAGATGTGTATTCCGTTGCGGTAACGACGTGGTGGATCACCAGGTGGTGAATCTGTTATTTGAAGACGGAGTAACTGCTCAGTTTTCAATGATGTCGCTGGCAGCGAAGGATAATAGAAAAATCGTCATAAATGGCACGGCGGGAGAGATATCCGGGGATTTTGAAGATTCGAAGATATGCGTCATGAAATTTGGGAAGCCGATAAAAGAGGTAAACTTGAAAAAAGCGAGCGACGAGGCCGGTTGCCACGGCGGCGGGGATGCGGGACTTATTGAGGATTTCTTGGCCTGTGCAGAGCATAAGGGCAGGGAGGACGAATGGAGAACGGGACTCAAAGAGGCATTGGAAAGTCATTATATCGCGTTTGCGGCCGAAGAAAGCCGGTTGGCGAACGGGAAAGAAATAAAATTATTATAAGGCTCAAAAGGAGAAAAAAGTCATGAAAAAACAGAATGTCATTGCCGTAATCGGTTGCGGCAATATTGCTAACGGCGCACATTTTCCCGCGCTTTCAGCGATAAAGAATGTACGTATCAAGTATGCCGTCGACCTCATTAAAGATCGTGCGGAAAACGCCAGGGAAAAGTATGGTTGTGAGCAGGCGATCGTCGATTATAAGATCGCCTTGGCTGATCCCGAAGTGGAGTCCGTGTATGTACTTACCCCCCCCCAATTATGCGCATTACACCGTTACCATGGACGCATTGAATGCGGGCAAGCATGTTTTCTGCGAAAAGCCCGTTACGGTCAATTATAAGTTGTCCGCGGAGATGCAGGCGCTGGCCAACGAAAAGGGACTGATGCTGAATATCGGCGTCTGCAACCGTTACCAAAAATCGGTTGAACTGTTGAAGGATATGGCGGAAAAGGGAGAGTTCGGCGAGATCTATCATGTGTACTGCTCGTTCAGAAATCATCGCAGCATTCCTGGATTGGGCGGAGATTTTACCACCAAAGCTAAGTCGGGAGGCGGCGTTTTGATCGACTGGGGGGTACATTTCCTCGACCTTATTATGTACATCATTGATGCCAAAATAAAGACAGTATCCGCTAACTGCTATAACAAGCTGGCGAAAAACATTGGCGATTACGTATATATGGGGATGTGGGCTGGGCCGGCAAAACCGGACGGCATTAACGACGTGGAAGAATTCGTCACTGGATTTGTGCGGACGGACAAGGCGAGTATTTCTTTGAATGGGGCTTGGACGCAGAACATCGACAAGAACGAAATGTTTATCGATTTTCTCAGCGATAAAGCGGGCGCGAGATTAGAATACGGAGGGAAATTTATTCTGTATAGAAGTAACAACGGGTTGTTGGAGACGATTTCGCCCGACTATGTTATTCCGAATATGTACGAAGAAGAGGACAAGGCATTTTTCGCAGCTATCGAAAGCGGCTTAAAGACTCGCAGCCATATCGACAACGTTATAGAAACTGCAAAGGTGATGGATGCCATTTACGCGTCGGCGAAGGAAGGAAAGGAAGTTGTTCTGTAAGGAGAAATTATGAAAAAAATAGGATTTATCGATTTTTATCTCAGCGAGTGGCACGCGAACAATTATCCCGGTTGGATTAAGGAGAGCTGCGAAAAGACGGGAAAAGAATTTACTGTGGCGTATGCTTGGGCGGAATTAGACCAATCTCCGTCTGACGGAATGACGAGTGCAGAGTGGTGCAGGAAGTTCGGATGTGAGCTGTGCGGCAGTATCGAAGAAGTATGCGAAAAGAGCGATTATATCATCATTCTTTCCCCGGACAATCCCGAAAAGCATCTGCCTTATGCAGAGAGAGTTCTGAAATTTGGGAAACCTACTTATATAGATAAGACGTTTGCCCCCGACTTGGAAACGGCGAAGAAAATTTTTAAGCTAGCTAAAGAGTATAAAACTCCCATGTTCAGCGCCTCGGCTTTAGGTTTTGCGGACGAACTGAAATCTTTCGCCTCGCCCGTCAAGTCAGTGATATCCACGGGGGTGGCGGAGCGTTAGAGCGGTACTGTGTGCATCAGCTGGAAATGATTGTCACTCTGATGGGCTGCGTGGCGAAGCGCGCAATAGCGGCCTGCGTGGGGGAGAATACCTCTGTGTCTATCGATTACGGAGACGGCAGGGCAGCGGTGTTAAACTATTCTCCTTCTTACGATTTTTCAGTGAGCATCGACAACGGGAAGGAAGTAAAATTCACGCCCATTCGTTCCGAGTTCTTCAAAAATCTCATCAAGAGCGTGCTGGAATTATTTGAAACAGGCATACCGGCATTAAGCAGAGAGCATACCTTGGAAGTGATGGCGGTGCGTGACGGCGTACTGAAAGCGCAGAAAAACCGTTGCGAGTGGGTGAAGATATGAAAAAAGGTGTATTGCTGGAAAGTTTCAGAAAACCGTTTAGGGAAAGCGTGAAGGAAGCCGCAGCTTTAGGTTTGGACGGCGTGCAGATTTTTGCCAAAAGCGACGCAGTACATGACGAATGACTGCTACCGAGGTAAAGGAAGTGAAGCGCATTTTGGATGGGGAGGGGCTGGAAGTGTCCGCTTTGTGCGGGGACTTTGGGGGCAGAATGTATTATTATCCTAATGAAATGCGAGAGGAAATTGAGCGGGAGAAACGGATTTTAGACCTGGCAAAGGAGTTGGGAACCAATATTGTGACGACGCATATCGGCGTAGTTCCCGAGGATTTCAATACCGAAGAGTATGAAAATATGGCGAAAGTATGTCGTGAATTGGCTGGTTTTGCGGACAGCCTCGACGGACATTTTGCAGTGGAAACAGGGCCGGAGCCTTCCGCAAGGCTAAAGCGTTTCCTGGATATGCTGGAAAGCCGAGGAGTGGGCGTTAATCTCGACCCTGCAAATCTCGTAATGGTGTCGGCGGATGATCCCGTCGAGGCCGTATATAATCTCAAAGACTATATCGTGCATACGCACGCTAAGGACGGAATCCTGCTGAAAAAGATTGACGCAAGGCGCATTTATTTGCCTACCGTCACTCACGTCGACCCGGTAAACTTCGACGAATGCTTCAAGGAATTGCCCTTGGGCGAAGGGAACGTACCTTGGAAGCATTACCTTTCGGCCTTGAAAGCAATAGGGTACGATGGATATCTGACTATCGAGAGAGAAGTGGGGGAAAATCCCGAGAAAGATATTTCTGCTGCGGTGAAATTTTTACGCGAATTGATATAAAATAAAAAAGTCGGAAAAATTCGTTTTATAACGGTCGAAAGGGTACCCTTTCTTTGTTGGCTTTGCCAACAAAGAAAGGGTACCCTTTCTTTGTTGGCTTTGCCAACAAAGAAAAACATTTGAGGAGAAAGTGATATGAAAAATAAGGTTATGAAATGGCTAACTGCAGTGTATGCGTTTGCTTTGATTTTTGGCCCGTTTGCGGGCTTGGCAAGCGAAAAGGCCATGGCGGCCGGGGATGGTATTCTGAGTAACGCTGTCGAAGATTATACCAAAGCGGACGGGACGTTGAAAATGCTGAACGGAGAAACTAAGGGCGAGCAGAGAGAGTTTACTCAGGCGAACGATGCGGGAGCAGTAGACGGAAAGGCATTCCGTTTCGATTTGCCTACGAATACCACCTACCTGTCCGACACGGTAATTTTCGGGGAGTCCGTGGCGGTGTCCGGATCCGGCGGGATTGTGATACGAATATATGCACACCTGTCCAATGACGGGCGGTATAGCTTTGCCGCAGGCGGTATCCGATTTTATGGCGTGGGTGCGGACGGGCATACGGCCGGGTATCTTCTGTCGGAAAATATAGAGCAAAACCAATGGGTGTCGGTGCGGCTGACGGAGGCGGAAGCGGAGGCCATAGCGGATGAGAACGGAGAAATAAGTGGATTCATGATAGGCGCTGGTCTGAATATCGAGGAAGAGGACGTCAACCCGTATATTCTTATCGATTATATGGCTGAGGCGGAAGAACGCGTGGTGAAGCTGGACGACGAAGAACTTATTGTCATTAATGGCATGACTATGGGAGTTCCCCAGATTCCGGAAGAGAAGGACGGGAAAGTATTCTGTGGATGGCTGACGATAACCGGGAAGTCTTTTGATTTTTCGTGTCCGGTACTGAACGACGTATCTTTAACGTCCTATTGGAGAGAAACAAAAGACGGCTTTATCGCCGAGGGACTGTATGAGGGGACGGACGGGAATATTTTTGTATTTGAGGACGGCAGTGTTAAGGTACCGCAAAGTGCCCTGAAAGGTCATGTGATCGGATATGCGCATACGGCAGATGATATCCTTGTAGTATACACGACGGCAGGAATGGGCGTGACTCTGTTTGACCTTTCGGAAGATTCCGAAAATTACGAGAGAGCGGAAAATAGCCATAAAATCGTGTATCGGACGGGTTTGCCTGAAAAGGATATCATCGAATATGTGAAGGACGGTCAAAAGACGAAAGCTCCCGAAGTGGAACGCTCCGGATACGTACTGACGGACTGGATGAATGGCAAAACTCCCTTTGACTTCAATATCGTTATCGAAGCAGATTATACGTTAACGGCAGCATGGGGTTACGAAGAAGCTGCGGATTCCGGGGCGTTTTTCGGATTTTATTACGATTCGGCGTCAGATATCATAATAGAGTTGAAAAAGGATAACGCTGCGGTTTACGACGGCGAAAACTGTGAGTATTATATTTTGAGCTCGCACGAGATCATATTCGAAAAAGCGGACGGGGTGATGTCCGGGACAGCATATTTTAGCCGGCGGGGACTTTATTCGTTTGCAGGATTGTTACGTGACTTTCTACGACGGCGAAGAGATACTGGAAGCCACCCGTCTGGGGCGGCAGACGGTAACGGCGTACTTTGTATCGACGAAATCCGCTATACGGAGAATTCGCCCTTCGTACATTGGACGGACAGTGATATCGCGGATGGAATTTTAGCCGACTTCAATGAGGAGAATTACGCGGGCAACGTGGCTGGAAACTGTGAAAATGCGGAAGTGACAAACGGGGGGAGGAAAAGTTACCGTCCAATGGTTCGGGAAAATTCACTTATGTAGACATTTATTTGGAAAAGGCTTTGAAAGTGGAAGAAATAAGCATTCTGTATATCGACTTAAAATTGGACGGTATGCCTGGTAGTCAGAAAGCATAGTTTACTAACTACGATATCGGAAACTTTATTCAGCACTCCACAAACGACTATTCCGGTCGGGGATTCAATAACGCCGACGTGGACGGTCGGGTAACGCTGGATTTTTACAACGATAATATCGTTGCTGGAGGCTGATCGGACGAAAACGGTTGCCTGGATAAAATCCGCATTATGTTCCAGAATAAAGAAATTGATCTTACGTGTTGTAGATCAAATAAATAAGATATAACGCAGAGGAATAAAAAACAGAAACTTTTTAGGAGGTGAAAAAGATGAAAAAAACTAAACTTTTATTACTGTCTTTGTTGTGCGGTACCATTGCGATTGCGGGGCTTACGGCTTGTGGTTCCGTAGATTCTTCGTCCAATACCGAAGACACCGGTATTTCGACTGGTTTTTCCGATACAAACTCGTCCGATACAGACTCATCCGACTCGGGAAGCGATTCGATGAAAGAGATGTATACCATAACGTTGCCCGAGGAACTTACAGGCGGTGCGGTTACGGCTGAGGAAAACACCGTTGAAGAGGGTGGAGACATTGTATTGACCATTACGTCAGATAAAGGATATACTCTTGAATGGCTGAAAGTGAATGGCGAGGAAGTTGCCGTAACGGGCAATACGTACACGATCAAAGACGTATCCGAGAACGTGGAGGTGACGGCTCAGTTCAAAATCAATGTCTATACAGTAATGATCGCAGACGATATTGCGTACGGGAGAGTGACGGCGGATAAATTGACGGCGGAGCACGGCACGGATGTTGTATTGACGGTGACGGCTGATGAAAGATATTCACTGGATGAACTTACCGTAAACGGAGCGGCGGTTATCGTGGCGGACGGTACGTATACCATCGAGGAGGTGGACGGAAACGTAACAATAAACGCGAGATTTAAGGCGAATAACGACACCGCATACACCGTCAGGCATTACATGATGGATGCGGAGGGCGAATATTCTGTCCAGCCGGAAGTAGAAATCAGGAAGGGCAGGACGGACGCCTCCGTTACCTTGGCGGAACTTGCCAAGGAAGAACTTATCGGATTTACGTTTGCGGAGGCAAAGATAGACGGCGAAACTGCAACTACTGCGAAGATTGCGGGTGATGGCAGTTTGATAGTGGAACTGTACTATACGCGCGATCAGTGCGAAATTACTTTTGAGGCCGTGGCGGAAGGCGCGTATACGGAAAAGAAACAGAATTCAAATTCGCTGTGGTCGGTTACGGCAAATGGCGAAGCTCTCGATTTCGGCGATATGGTATATTTCGGCACGGAAATCACCGTATCTTTCGACGGAGAAGGTTATACGCTGAACGAGTTAAAAATAAACGACCAGCCGACGGAGCTTATCGACGGAGAATATACCTTTACCGCTGAGGACAACGCCTATATCCGTTTTGATTTCAGCTGGAACGGCGATAAAGAAATTGACGGACTTGTTTTGTCCGACTTCGACGAGGACGGTTATAGATATACCGTTTCCGGGCGAGATATGCTGGGTGCGGAAGTTGCAACTACCGACTGCATATTGAAAGTTACCGTCAGCGGCAGTGGCGGACCTAACAGCTATTTCAACCTGAAATTTGCCAACCCCGTACTGAAAGAGGACATCGCGTCTTTGTATTTTGTAGTGCGCGGTGAAAATATCCCTGCGCCTGCTGGTCGTTCCGAAGTATATATCGGAGGTTATGAGGGTGCTGAAGGATTCAAACCCGGCTATTATGTGGGCAAAGAACTCGGAGATGCCAGCGGTACGGCTGGAACATGGATGACGCTTGCATTTACGGCGGCGGATATTGAGCATTGGGAAACGGACGAAGACGGGTATCTCACCTCGGTAACTATCATGTTCAACGATACCTTAAATGGTAACCAGAGTACTTTCTATATCGACGAAGTGAGGTATATTCCCGTAGCTAAGGTTTTCGAGGATACGGATATTGCAGACGGGTTGCTGTCCGATTTCAACGAGGAAGATTATAAATATTCCGTCAACTGGGGGACGGCGCTTACTACCGCTCCGATTATCGAGAACGGCGCGCTAGAACTGGAATACAAGAATACAGGCAATGTATATGTAGATATTTTGTTTGGCAAGCCTGTACCTTTTGAAGAACTTGCTTGGATTTCTTTCAAAATGCGCGCGGAAAATCTTTCCGAAGTATATATTGCGGGATATGACGACGACGTTTTCAAAGGCGGATATTATGTCGGAACGAGTGCGATAGGCGTAAACGGCGGACTGACTTCCGAATGAAAAGAATTTATCGTCCCTGCGGGCGACGTCAAGTGGTGGGAACCGTATGCGGACACGGACGGAAACATTTACAAGTGCCGTATCCTCGTGCAGGATTCGCAAGGGACCGGCGTGCTGTATATCGACGAAATTCGTTACGGTACGGCTACCTCGGCGGATTTTAAGGCTTGGACGGATACGGATATCGCGGGCGTTAGAAAGACGGATACGGGATGTGAAATTTCTCCTTCGCTGAAGGTGTTGTCTGAGTTCGACGCGGAAGTACCGCTGTCGGAAAATTTATCCGCGAAGGTGGCTTGGAAAGATGGAGTGCTGACTGTGGATGCCGATTGCGACATCTTGTTGAAGTTGCCGTGCGGCATGAAAGTGGAGGGACTAGCCGGGAATGGGGAATACCGTTTATCCGCGGGCAGGTATTTTTTGACGATAATTTCATGAGGTTGTTATTGTGGGAAAGGCTCAATGGATTTGGCATAAAAACGAGCTGGTATATTACCTCTATAAAAAGGTGATGCACAAGCGGGTGGAACGGTCGAAACCCGTAATTTCGCAATGGAAGGTAGACGGAGTGTACGAATGTATTTCCTTTGCGAAGGAATGTGAATGCGAAGAGGATATCGCTCTGAAAATACGTGCCGGTGGAAAAATCGCGATACGGATAGACGGGAATCCGCATTATGCAGACACGAAAGACGGAATGTTTCCGCTTGGGAAGGGAAAGCATTATGTCTGCGTGGATGTATTCTGTGAAAACGGTTTTCCCTGTTTGTATGTAGAAGGCGGACCGTTCGATTCGGACGGGAGCTGGAAAACTAACTGTGGGGATTACGAGTGGCTGCCGGCAGATTATGGCGGATTTTATGAACCAGAGTCAAGACCGGATATGTTCGCCCTACCCGTGCGGGAGCTTCATCCTGCGGTAGTGAAGAAAACGAACGGAGGAACGTTGTACGATTTCGGAAAAGAGTTATTTGCTTTCCCGGTATTCTGCGGGATATCCGGAGACGGGGTACTGAACGTCGGTTACGGGGAGAGCGAGGAAGAGGCCGTTGACTTACCCGAGTGTATCCTTTGCGATGTGCTGGAAATTTCCGAGGAGACGGAAAAATTTCAGTCCCAGGAAAATAAGGGGTTTCGGTATATCTTTATCCCAAACGGGGCGGTACGGGTTGCGGACGTGTATTGCATGGAGGAATACTATCCGGTAAAAAACAGAGCGTATTTCAAAAGCAATGACGAACTTCTTAATCGCATTTATGATATTTCAGCATACACCTTGGAACTTACCTCACGGGAGTTTTATCTGGACGGAGTGAAGCGGGATCGATGGCCGTGGGCGGGGGATGCCTATCAGAGTATGCTAATGGGACTGTATACCTATTTCGATAAGGACATCATTAAGCGGACAATCATAGGACTTTTAGGCAAAGAAAAGACAGTGATTCACATCAATAAAATTTTGGATTATTCGTTATATCTCATCATCATGACGGGGATATACGATTTTTATGCGGATGACGCTGATTTTGTATCGTGGAATTACGGAAAATTAAAAGAACTTATGGAGTTTTGTCTGTCTAGGCGGAGTAAGGACGGATTTATGCGGGGGAAACCGGGCGAGATGGTGTTTATCGACCATTCCGTCATGAACCGTGACGGTGCGTTGGCCGTGATACAGATTTTGCTGGCTGAGGCGTTAAAGACGATGGCAGGACTGGCGAAAATCGCGGGGCAAGTCGGGGATGTACGGCGATACGGGCGTATAGAAAAGTCGTTGAGGTTAAAGATACAGGAGAAATTTTGGGATAGAAAAAGCGGGAGGTTTTTGCATGACGATGTGGGCGGGATGGAAACCCGATATGCAGGACTATTTGCTTTACTGTATCACGCGACGGGGGAAGTCGAAAAAGCAGGTGTCAAAGAGATGCTATGTGGGGATTCCGTTCAGTCGATCGTTACACCGTATATGAAATTTTTCGAGCTGGCGGGACTGTGCGAGTGCGGTGAAATCGAAAAAAGTTTTGCGTTTATCAAGGAATACTGGGGTGGAATGGCGAAGGAAAACGCAACCACATTTTGGGAAAAATTTATTCCTGAGGAAACGGGTATCGAAAAGTACGCGATGTACGGGAGAAAGTACGGAAAAAGCCTTTGCCATTCTTGGGGAGCGGGACCATTGTATCTCGTTGGTAGATATTTGGTGGGGCTCAAACCTGCGAAAAAGGGGTATTTGAAATTTGAGTTGACACCCTATCTGGATGGCAGGACATATTTCGAGGCTGAGCTGCCGGCCAATATGGGCAGCGTGTACGTGAAGTACAAAGCGGGGCAGCTGACTGTAAAAGCTGAAGGTACCGAAGGGAGTTTGCGGCTTCCCGGACGGGCGGATACAGAGATTTTGCCGGGAAAGAATTATTCTTTCGTAATATAGCGATTAAAGCGATAAATATCGAAATATTTTTCTTTCCGTAAAATAAGCTGAAATTATAAAGTAAATGCTACTTAAGAAAAAAAAATAAGTAATAAAAAGTGTTCGGCAGAAATAAGTAATAAAGGAGGGAGGAAAGCATAAAATGAAAAAAGAAGATACGCGGGAACGGATAATAAAACGGAAATATGAACAGACGCATAAGGAAGAACGAAAGAAGGCGATCGAACAATTTAATACAAGATTGCCGAGGAAAACATTTGAAGAAATAGAAGCGTTTCTGGAGAAGTATAAACTGCGGAAAATCGATTTAGTATATGCGGGATATACTTATTACCGATAAAAATTGGGCTTGATACCGAAAGACGAAAGAAAAAATACAAAAGAATAAGTAAACGCCGTTCGTGCCGATAGAAGATAACTTGCAATTGAATAGCTATGTTTTCTTAATAAATTAAACGAAAAAGGATATTTGTTAGAGAAAAGGTAAATTTGCTGCACGAAATGATTTAGCGGGACGATTTATGGAGCCTAAGAAAGAAATCTTGAAAGAATAGATTTCTGAAAATGAGATGGTAAAAAACGACAAGAAGAGCAGAGAATAGCACTCTTTTTGAAAAAGAAAGTGAGGGAGGACGAAACGAGAGGGGTGAACATTAAGAGAATCGGACAGATACATGATATGATGGTCTTTTACGAAAAAACCTTGATATGAAAGGCCTTATTTCGTGAAGGATAATGAATATAGAAAAAATAAACGAAATAATAAAGATTGTCAGAATATCCTCCGTAACGGAACAGAAAAAAGACGAACTTACGCTTGAACTGTTAAATATGTTTGCAGAAGATAGAGAAAGAAGAAATAAGTATGGGGAAGAAACGGAGGAGAAACAAAAAGGCATAGAGCAAAAAAATTAAACGGCAATTTGCTTAATCCGAAGGAGGAACAAATGATTATAGAACTACCGGGAGTATCCGTAAATTCAATACCGAGAAAAGACGGAAGATTTCAGGGTTATCTCACAGACGGAGAAGGCAAAAAGAAATATATTTACGGGAGGTCATATAAAGATGTGACGGAAAAAATTCAAATAAAGTTTAGACTAATGCAAAATGCAATGAAACGTAATGTAAAAGAGAATTCGGAGAGAAAGGAGGGGATTATTAAAAAATTTGAAAATTCAAAGAAGAAGGCAAAGGAAGTATACCCTTTTAACGAATACTTGGAAGGTTGGATAGAAAAGTATAAGGCCCCGAATGTAAAGCCGACAACGCTGCAAAGTATCCGAACGGCGGTAAAGCCTGCCCTGATAGCGTTCGGAGAAACGCCGATAGAAGAAATCACGGGCGATGATTCAGGATTTACTTATTCATATCCAAGCGACGAGATTGAGAGACCTTTGTAAAATAAATTTGTCGTAGGTATTTAAGAAAGCTACAATCCAAAAAATTATAGACAGTACCCCCTGTGAATCGGTAGAAATAAAAAAACATAAATCCGAGCACAAGAAAGCGTTGACAATAGGAGAACAGAGAAGATTTTTGATTGCTTCGGAAAATTCTCCGCACTCTTTATTATTCCGTTTAATTTTATCGACAGGAATCAGGGTAGGAGAAGCGCTTGCTTTTACGAAAGCGGATATAGATTTTGAAAATTGTAAACTTACAATAAATAAGAACGTAGCATTTATCAACAGGAAAAGGATAGTACAAGATACGCCCAAATCGGAAGCGGGCAATCGTATTATACCAATTCCCGCAGATATTTGTCGTGAACTGAAAGAAATACAAACCGAAAATTTATTTCCGTGCACATATAATGCGGCAAAAAAAGCATTGGAAAAGATAGCAAAAGGGCTTGACCTCAAAATGACACTGCATACGCTTCGTCATACGTATGCGACAAGGTTAGAGGAGGCGGGGATACCTGCGAAAGTCAAACAGTATTTGTTGGGACACGTATCATTGGAAATGACGCAAAATACATATATGGACACACAAACGGCATATATAGATAGCGTTTCAGATAAAGTGAGGGCGGTGTTTGCAGATACGGAAAAACAAAGCAGACCCAGTGACTTTGACACTTGACTGACATTTAAAAAGGTCACAAGGCTCAATAAAAAGTAAGAAAAAGAGCGAAAAAAAGCCCGTTTTCATACGAAAACAGGCAAAAGTGGTGCACCTTCAGGGACTCGAACCCTGGGC
>CDZB01034541.1_pt1 | contig 12098 bp, 12 predicted proteins | sample 554961 | NCBI WGS metagenome assembly CDZB01 (sample SAMEA3182106, study PRJEB8094) | gut metagenome | biome: human; feature: gut; material: Stool; isolation source: human stools | place: Canada | collected 2013-02-26
GGGGGCGGGGGGGGGGGGGGGGGGGGGGGAGCCTCTGTTTGCGGTATGATAGACGCGTCGACAAAACCAATTCAGGGTCAGCGCTGTTCCCGCAAGGGCACAAATGAACAAATCCGAAATTTTACTCCTTCTGTTTTACCGCCTGCTTACGGAAAAGTCCGTGAACAAGGCAGCCTTCTGCTGCGACGCGGCGATCTCCGAGCGCTCCTTCTACCGCTATCTGAACAACATCAAAAGTTTCAGCATCGAAGCGGGCACGGGGCTGGAAGTTTCCTCCGACGGCGAAGGGAATTATTTTCTGAAAAATTCGTCTCCGCAAAAGGCGTAAAAAGCGTTCCCCACGGACTCCGTGCGTTATGCGCACCCCGCTCACCGATAATCTTCGAGGATCTTGTTTATCGTGACGAGGTCGGCGGAAGTGATGATGTTTTCGATGCGCTCGCCGACCGATCCGCGCTCGCTTACGAGCACGGCGAGCAGTTTTTTATTTTCCTCGAACGCGGCGAGCACGTCCTGCACCGTATCCTCCCTGCCGAGATATTTATAGTAAGTGAAAAGGTCGCTCTCACGCACGATCTCTCCGACGGGCGTTTCGGACGCGAATTTATCCAAGCTCTCCCCTCCGGCGGAAACCGCGCCCAACGCCTTGATGATGCGGCGGTTGTTGACGACGCCGACCATGCGTTTGCCGCGGTACACGGGGATGTTGGAATAATCGGTGCGGGCAATGAGCAGAAGCGCCTGCCTGACGCTGACCGTATCGTCTATGCTGACGATCTTTTTCGGTTTCATCGTGCCGCCTATGGTGGGCGGCGCGCACAGCAGGCGTTCGATCAGGCGCATTTCCGCAACCACTTCGTCGCAGGGGACGGCGATGACCCGCCCGTCCGTGCTTTGGTGTACGATCGCATTGCGGAGCCGCGCAAAATCCATGAGGTCGTTTTCATATTTGCGCACCACGGAATTTTGTTCCGCACTCCTTCTGACCATATCCGAAAAGGACTGCGAAGGCTTGAAATTGTACAATTGCCGAAGCTGCGCGTCTATTTTGTTGTAAGAATCGAGAAATTCGTGAGCGTTCTGCCTGTCCATGTTCCCTCCTTTTACCCTATTATACCATATATCCGCCGAAGCGCAACCGATTCGGCGGAATTTTTCCCTGTTTCAGTAATCGCTTAAAATTTTGCGGGCGAATCCCCTGCGCCTGCCCGAAACGACGTGATATTCCCGTTCCGGCGCAAAGGAATGGTCGCACTCCTTTTTCGGGGAGAGCATTTCGACATCTCCCGTGACCGACGCGACCTGCGCGCAGCCCGCCGCGCACATGGCGAGCCGCACGCCCGAAACAAAGGCGTCCGCGCGCATCATGAGCTGCGGGACGAAATCTTCGATCTCGCCGAAAACGGAGACGATGACGTCCGCATCGCACAGAGAAAGCATCTGCGCGATCTCGGGGAAATACAGATCTTCAGCGACGAGCAGCCCTATTTTTCCCGCGCCTGTTTCGTACACTTTCAGCGCGCCGCCGCTTTTAAATTCGGAAGAATCGATCGAGCACAGCATGTCGGACACGCCCAAAATGCGCCCGCGCTCGGCGACGAGCGCGCTCTTGCGCCTTATGCCGCACGAAACGGTATAGCACCCCGAGATCACGACGCATTTTTGTTCCCTGCTCAAAATAGCGGCGTCCTCCATTTTCGACGTAACGCCGCCGAGTTCGCGCGCGTAATCCACTTCCCCCAAGCCGTTGAACCCGAATACGAGCACATCGCACCCGCAGGCGGGAGAATGATCCCAATATTCGTTCAGCGTGCCTTCCGTCACAAAATGTATCTTCATTACGACCTCCCGCTCGTATGCATTCTATTCGTCCGGAAGAAAAAATGTGCAAGCGCACGCGCAACCACGTACAAATTTGTGCAACTTTGCCGATTTTGACGATCATACCCCGCATTCGATTGTATTTTAATTCCGCCCGTGTTATAATGATTGCGGAAATTTGCTGAAAATCCACAGGAGTATTTATGCAGCGCAAGATCCGCCTTACTCCGGTAAGGCTGCTCGTTCTCGGGTATCTCGGCGTCATCATTATAGGAACCGTTTTATTGATCCTGCCCTTTTCTTCCAAGATAACGGGATCCGCTTCCTTTATGGACGCCTTATTCACAACCGTTTCGGCGTCCTGCGTGACGGGGCTGATCATCCGCGACACCGCGAGTTACTGGTCGCCTTTCGGGCAGGTCGTCATTCTTTTGCTCATTCAGATCGGCGGTATCGGTTTTATGACCGTCGTTTACACGATTCTCAAACTCGGCGGCAAAAAAATAGGGCTGAAAGAGCGCACTTTCATGCAGGAAGCCGTTTCCGCCCCCAATCTGAGCGGCATGGGCAAACTCACGACGACCATTCTTATCGGCACGCTCATTTTCGAAGCGGTCGGAGCGTTCGTGCTGTGCTTCCGCTTCGTGCCCGATTACGGCTGGGGCGAAGGCATCTGGATGGCGGTCTTTACCGCCGTTTCCGCGTTCTGCAACGCGGGTTTTGACCTGATGGGAGACAAAACGGGTGAATTTTCCTCCCTGACTTCCTATTCGGGAGACCCGATCGTCTGCCTGACCGTGCCTTTGCTCATCATCATCGGCGGCCTCGGTTTTTTTGTCTGGAAAGACATCAAGGACAACCGTTTCCGCTTCCGCAAATACGAACTTCATACGAAACTCGTACTCATCATGACGGCGATCCTCGTCGTTCTGCCGACGATCGTCATCATGATCGCCGAAAACGAACTCCCGTGGAAGGAGCGGATCTTCTCATCCTTTTTCACGGCGGTCACGCCGAGGACTGCGGGCTTCAACGTTCTTCCCCTTTCGGGAGCGGAGAGCGTGCGCTCGGTCACCCTCCTTCTGACGATCATCCTCATGTTCATCGGCGGCTCGTCCGGCTCGACGGCGGGCGGCGTCAAAACGAACACCGTCGCGGTGCTGGGGCTTTCCCTCATCTCGCTCGTGCGCGGCAAGCGTTCGGTCGAATGTTTCGGAAGGCGGCTCGACGACAGCAACGTCAAAAACGCGGCGCAGTTCATGACCGTGTTTTTGCTCCTCATCGTGTTGGGGGCGGTTCTCCTGTGTATGTTCGAACAGAGCAATCACCTCTGGCCCGACGACCCAGATAAGGTCGGCATCTCGGTGACCGAATCGGTTTTCGAAGTCGTTTCGGCGCTCGCGACCGTCGGCCTGACCACGGGCGTCACCCCCCAGCTTACCCTGGGTTCGCAGATCGTTCTGTGCGTGCTGATGTTTTTGGGGCGCGCGGGCTGCATGACCGTCATGCTTTCATGGAAGACCCCTTCCGCTCCCGCCGCGGAACTCCCGCTCGAAAAGGTAAGGATCGGGTAAAGACCCCGGGTATTACCCGTATGCTCCGCACGCGGCACATGGGCGCAAAAATTTTAAACAATTTTAAAAACATAAAGAGGGAAATATTTTATCTATGAAATCCGTACTTATCATTGGTCTGGGAAGATTCGGCATGTACATGGCGAAAAAGTTCACCGAACTCGGGAATCACGTCATGGCGCTCGACACAGACGAGGAAAAGATCAACGAGATCCTACCCTTCGTCACGAGCGCGCAGATCGGCGACGGCACGAAAGCCGCCGTACTCGAATCCATCGGGATCGACAACTTCGACATCTGCGTCGTCTGCGTCGGCGAAAACTTTCAATCTTCACTGGAATCCACCTCGCTTTTAAAAGAAGCGGGCGCAAAATTCGTGCTTTCGCGCGCATCCACAGAGATACAGGCAAAATTTCTTTTGCGCAACGGTGCGGACGAAGTGGTTTTCGCCGAAAAGGAAATGGCGGAACGCCTCGCCGTAAAATACAGCGCCAACAATATTTTCGACTATATCCAACTGACCAACGAATACGCCATTTACGAAATACCGACGCCCCGCTCGTGGGAAGGCAAGACCATCCGCGACAAGGGCGTGCGCGTGAAATACAACCTCAACATCCTCGCGATCAAGCGGGGCGGAAACCTCATCCCCCTGCCCTCGCCGGACTACGTTTTCAACAGCGCCGAACGGCTGATCGTCATGTGCAAAAAATCCGACATCGACAGGATCGTGCATTAAATTGACACTTCCCGCCCCGCGAGGGCGGTAAACAGATTTCGGGGCGCGGCTCTTTTACGAGCCGCGCCCCGAAATTTATTTTCCCCTTTACCATACTTTCGCGCGCACCGCAAGCGGCGGGTTTTCTTTCCGCTTCCTCTTCCCTTTTATAACGCGGCGCAAAACAAACTTATAAATTTCACCCGCGGGGACGACGGAAAGCGAACACGCGAACACGAATCCCCATTGCCCCGCCGTCAGCGGCGTGAGCGCGAACGCCGCGCGCAGGATCGGCACCGCGCACAAAAGCACGTTCACCCCTATGCCGATCAAAACGGTCAGAAACAGCATTTTATTGCCGAAAAACCCTTTCCCGAAAGCCGAATCCGTTTCCGAACGGATATTGAAGGAATGGAACAATTCCAAAAACGACAGCACGAAAAACGTGACCGTGACCGCGACGGCATTGCCGCAGCGTGCGTTCGCGTACAAAAAGGCGAACAGGACGGCCGCCGTCTGAAACACGCCGTAGAACACGACGGACGCCATCGACCGCGCCCCGAACAGCTCGCTCCCCCTGTTGGGCGGGCGGAGCATGACGTCTTTTTCCGCTTTTTCCGCCCCCAAAGAAAGCACGGGCAGGCTGTCGGTGATCAGGTTGATCCACAGGAGCTGGGTCGCGGTGAGAAAGTCCAGGCGGTACAGCACGAGCGTGACCGCAAGGATGGACAGCACTTCGGCAAGGTTGGTCGCAAGGAAAAACTGTATCGTCTTTTTGATGTTGGAAAAGACTCTCCGCCCTTCCCGTATCGCGGTCACGATGGTCGAAAAATTGTCGTCGGCGATCACCATGTCGGAAGCGCTCTTGGTCACGTCCGTACCCGAACCCATCGCGATGCCGATGTCGGCGGCGCGGATGCTCGGCGCGTCGTTGATCCCGTCTCCCGTCATCGCGACGACGTCGCCCGATTTTTGCAGACGCTTTACGATCAGAGATTTATGCTTGGGGCTGACGCGCGCGAAAACGCGGCATTGCGGGATCTTTTCGTCCAGTTCGGCGTCCGTCATCCCGTCGAGTTCGGCGCCCGTCACCGCTTCGCTCTCCTTTGAGGCGATGCCCAGGCGGGATGCGATCGCAAACGCCGTATCCCTGTGGTCGCCCGTGATCATGACGGGCGTAATACCCGCCCGCACGCACTCGGAGACCGCTTCTTTCACCCCGCGTTTGGGCGGGTCGATCATGCCGCACAGTCCCAAAAACACCAGCCCGTTTTCCGCCTCTTTGTTTCCTTCGTTATACGCGAACCCGAGAACGCGCAGCGCCTTCCCCGCCAGGGAACGGTTTTCCGCCAGGATCTCTTCCCTGTCCTTCTCCGACAGAGCCCGCGCGCCGCCGTCCGCACAGATGCGGTCGCAGCGTGAAAGCAGGATATCCGCGCCGCCCTTGACGAGCCACGCCTCGCCCCGCCCCGTGCGCGCAAGGACGGACATCATTTTGCGTTCGGAAGTGAAAGGATTGACCTTTAAAACCGTATAAGGCTTTTCGAACCGCTCCTTTTCCGCGTAGCGGACGAGCGCGACTTCGGTCGGGTCGCCGATCGGCGCGCCGTTTTTGCCTTTGACCGTGTTGCAGGCGCGCATGCAGTACAGCATGCGCTCGGCAGCATCCGCGCCGCCGAAGACGCGCACCTCTTCGACCGTCATGCGGTTTTCGGTGAGCGTGCCCGTTTTGTCGCTGCAAACGCGGGTACAGCCGCCCAGCGTTTCCACGGCGTGCAGTTTGCGTATGACGGCGCGCTCGCGGCTCATCTTCTGCACGCCCATCGCCATGATAATGGTGACCACGGCAGGCATGCCCTCGGGGATCGCCGCGACGGCGATCGCGACCGAAGCCATAAAATTGCCGATCAGCGTGCTGTCTTTGAAAAAGATGCCGAACACGAATATGACCGCCGCGACCGTGATGACGGCCGCCGAAATGATCTTGCCGAGTTTCGCGAGGATCTTTTCGAGCGGCGTCGGGGCGGCGTCCGTCACTTCCAGAAGTTCTGCGATCTTGCCGATCTCCGTATCCTGCCCCGTATGCACGATGACCGCCTTCGCCTGTCCGCTGACCACAAAGGTCGAGGAGTGCAGCATGTTTTTCCTGTCGCCCACGCCCGAACCTGCCGCGCAGACCGCCGCCGTTTTGGAAACGCTTTTCGATTCCCCCGTAAGCGCCGATTCGTCGCAGCGCAGCTGCTCGCAATCCAATATGCGGCAGTCTGCGGGGATCCTGTCGCCTTCTTCGAGATAAATGATATCGCCGGGCACGAGCAGATCGCTTTCCACAAGCATATCCTTGCCGCCGCGCACGCACTTCGTTCTGCCGACGGAAAGGCGGCGCAGTTTTTCGATGGCGTTGTCAGCGCGGTACTGCTGAACAAACCCGACAAACGTGTTCAGCAGAATGATGAAGAGCAGGATGCCCGTATCCACCAGTTCATGCTTGTCGCCCGTGGCAAACGCGGTGACCGCCGTGATCGCCGCCGCACAGATGAGCAGGATCGTCATAAAATCGGTGAACTGCGCCAAAAAGAGGCGCAAAGGGCCTTTCTTTTTTTTGCGGCGCAGCTCGTTCCTGCCGTATGTTTTCAAGCGCTTTTCAGCCTCTTCCGCGGAAAGCCCGCATTCGTTCGTTTGGAGCGCGGAAAGAGATTCTTCCGCCGACAACGTATAATGATCGCGCATAATGACCTCTGCCTGAAACTGATAACTATTGTATTCCGAGTGCGGCGCGATTATGAAGCGCCGCAAAAGTAAAAAAATTTATTATCGTTTTACGGCAAAAATAATTGACAAACATCGCGCAAAAATGGTATTATAAATAACGCTGATGACGCACGGCGGAAACGCGTTTCAGGAACAGAAAAACGGGAGCGTAGCTCAGTTGGTTAGAGCGCATGCTTGACATGCATGAGGTCATAGGTTCGAGCCCTACCGTTCCCACCATCAAAAAGCACGCACACTTTCAAGTGTGCGTGCTTTTTTTCGCCGAAACTTTTTTGTCAGTTTCCGCATTCGATCGAAATTTCGTTGAATACGCGCAAAAGTTCGTCCACGTCGATATTCTTTTTATCTTCCCCCGCTTTATCCAGCACGACGTGCCCTTTATCGAACATGCAGATGCGCGTGCCGTATTCCACCGCAAAGCGGAGATTGTGGGTGACCATGAGGGTCGTGATCTTCTTTTCCTGCACGATCTTATCCGTCAGGCGCATCGTCTCTTCCGCCGTTTTCGGGTCGAGCGCGGCGGTATGCTCGTCCAAAAGGAGAAGGTCGATCGGCGTCATCGTTGCGACGACGAGGGTCAGAAGCTGCCTTTGCCCGCCCGAAAGCGCGCCGACGGGCACGTTCAGCCGATCTTCCAGCCCCAGGCCCAGAGGGCGCAAAAGTTCGCGGTAATCGTCCAGCCGCTTTTTTCCGAGCCCCGCCGAAAGCCCGTAGCGCCTGCCCTTGTTTTCGGCGAGCGCGAGGTTTTCCGCGATCGTCATGTGATTCGCCATGCCGCCGGAAGGATCCTGAAACACGCGGCCGATCCTGCGGGCGCGGATAAATTCCTTTTTACCCGTAATATTTTCCCCTTCCAGAAAGACGCCGCCGCCGTCGGGAGAGGCCGCTCCGCTGATCAGGTTGAGAAGAGTCGTTTTGCCCGAACCGTTCGAGCCGACGATCGAAACGAACTCGCCCTTTTTCACAGAAAAATCGAAACCGTCAAACAGGACTGTTTCGTCGACCGTCCCTTTATTGAATACCTTTCTGATATTTTTGAGTTCTAACATGCCGCTCTCCTATTGCTTGGACTCCAAATCAGCCGCGCCGTCATCCGCGACACCGCTCCCCGGTTGGCTTTCCGCCGCGTCGGCGGCATTTCCGTCCGGCGGGGCTTTGCCGGAAGGCTTCCCCTTCCCGCCGCCGAACAGTTTTCTGACAGATCTTCCGATCAGACCGCTGTCGAATACGAGAACGAGGACGAACAGTACCGCGACGATCAGCTGCGTGTAATCGCTGCCGAGAATGAGCATCGCGACGGTGAGAATGGCGTAATAGATCACCGCGCCGATGACGACGCCCGTCGTGTCCTTCATGATGCGGATATGCTTTGCGATGACGCAACCGATGATGACGCACGCGAGCGCGATGACGACCGTACCCGTGCCCATGCTCGAATTGAAAACGGTGTTGTATTGGCAGTAAAGGCTGCCCGCAAGCGCGACGAGCCCGTTCGCGAGAGAAAGGCCGAGCATCTTGTAGTTGTCGATATTCTTTCCGAGCTGGGTGACCATCTGCGGATTGTCGCCCGTGGCGCGGAGCAAAAAGCCCGACTTTGTTTTCAGATACAGATCCAAAACGATCTTACAGACCGCCAAGAGAACGAGCGTCAGCCCCACCTGTACGAAATTGGAAGCCAGCCTCGAAAAACCGTCCACGAACGAGTTGTGCAGCATGGTCGTTTCCTGGGAAAAGGATACCATCGGCCCGCCCGCGATGAGATAATTGACGGACAGGAGCGCCGTCATCGTGATGATGCCCGAAAGCAAGCCGTTAATTTTGAGTTTAACGTGCAAAAGCCCCGTCACGAACCCCGCCGCGCAGCCCGCAACAAACGATACGATCATGGCGACCGGCCAAGGGCAGCCCGCCGTGACCAGCACGGCGAATACGACGCCGCCCAACGGGAACGTGCCGTCCACCGACAAATCGGGGAAATCGAGTATTTTATAGGTGATATAAACGCCCAGCGCCACGACCGCGTAAATGAAGCCCATTTCGAGCACTGTGCCCGCCTGATTGAAAAAAAACATCCTTCGTCCTTCTTATTGAAATCTTTTTTGCGTGTGCAATCCGCCCGCGCGCCGTTTTTTAATCTGCCGCCGTCACATTGTTCGCGTCCGAATAATCTGCGGGGAGCGTCAAAGAAAACTTTTCCAAAACATCTCCGTTATAATCTACGCTGTAACCGTCGTTGAGATAAAGATAATCGATGCCGTCCGCGCTCTTGCCGCCGAGGATATCGGCGATCATGTACCCCGTCTGTCTGCCGAGTTCGACGTAATCGAGCGAACAGCTTGCAAGGCAGCCCTTTTCCACCTGTTCGATCTCGCTGCCGAATACGGGGATGTTTGCCGCGTTCGCCTTATCGAGGAGGGTTTCCAGATTCTGCACGACGTTGTTGTCCGTAAGGTTGTTGAAGCAGTCGACCCCCTGCCCGATCAGGTTTTCGATCGCCGTCGGGATCTCGTTGGCGGCGTTTACGCCGAGAGCCACGATCTCCACGTTCTTTTCCGATTCCAGCGCTTCGAATTCCGCGACCTGCGAAACAGAATTTGCTTCCGTCTTCGTATACAGGATCCCGATGCGCACCGTTTCGTCTCCCTTGTTCAGGAAGGCTTTGATGAGGTCGATCTGACCCTCAACGGGGAGTTTGTCGGAAGAGCCCGTCACGTTTTCGAACTCGCTGAAATCGGCGCTTTCCGCCGTGGGATCGGATACGGCGGTAAAGACGACGGGCACGTCGCCGCGCGCGGCGTTCGCAAGAGCGTATGCCGAAGGCGTAGCGATGCCGACCGCGACGTCGGGCATCATATTGATGAGCGTGTTCGCATAAGTCGTATTGTTGCTGTCGTTGCCTTTCGCGTTATAAAAGGTGTACGATACCTCGTCCTTGCCGTAACCGCGCTCGGCAAGACCTTCCCGCAATCCCTGATAGCAATTGTCGAGCGAGCCGTGTTCCGCATATTGGAGGACTGCGATCGTGATCTTATCTTCGCCGCAGCCGGAAAAGCCGACCGAAAAAAGACAGAGCGTGAGCGCCGCAACGACGACGGCAAAAAACTTTTTCATTTTGGTGTACCTCGTATAAAATTTTTGCGCATATCGCTTTCCGAAAAACTCATGCCTTTTTCCGCCCGAAGGACGGAAAAAGGAGCGCGCTCTTTTTTTCGGAAAACAAAAAACACGGTATATCCGTATGGGACGAATATACCGTGTTGCCACCCAAATTCACAGCGCAGAAAAGCGCCGCCTCTTTCTGAATACGTCTTTGCAAAGAGCAAAGATTATATCCCCTTCCTGTAACGCGAAAGCCGCGTCGTCCGCTACCCTTGCAAAGCAAGCTCGAAGACGCCCTCTGCAGTCCATTCACTTAAACGCGGCTGCTTTTTTACACCTGCCAAAAGCTCTCTGAAAGCCGAACCTTTTAAGCTACTCTTCTGCCTCAACGGTTTGAACTATTTTCCGATACTATACCACGATGACGCGGGTTTGTCAAACATTTCGGCTCAATTATCAAAAAATTTTTTGAAAAGAGCGGCAGTATGTTACCGCCGCCTTTTTCAAGCCTGTTCGAACTGGTCTTTGCCTACGCCGCAGAGGGGGCAGGTAAAATCTTCGGGGATGTCCTCCCATTTCGTGCCGGGCGCGATGCCGTTGTCGGGATCGCCCGCCGCTTCGTCGTACTCGTAGCCGCAAACGCTGCAGATATACTTTGCCATAGATACCTCTCCTTTTTTGATTTATATTACTATTATATCAGAAACCGAACAGAATACAAGCGAATTTCGAATCTTCTTGCAAAGAAAGCGATTTTGTCACTTACTGCCCGTCGAACCGAATCCGCCTTCGCCCCGTTCGGTATCTGACAATTCTTCCGACTCCTCGAAGCGCGCAAAAACGTAAGGCATGACGACGAGCTGGGCTATGCGCTCGTACGGCTCGACCGTCTGCATATACTTGGAATCGTTGTGAAGCGCCACGCGGATCTCGCCGCGGTAATCGCTGTCGATGACCCCGACTTTGTTCGCCGGCGCAAGCCCCTTGCGCGTGGCAAGCCCGCTCCGTGCAAAAATAAGCCCGACGTAGCCTTCGGGAATTTCCGCCGCAAGCCCCGTATGGACGACCGCCGTTTCGTTCGCGCCGATACGGATGTCGTGGTCGGTGAGCGCGTACAGATCCGCCCCCGCAGCGTTCGCGCTGCCGTACACGGGCAATTTTGCCTCCGGCAAAAGTTTTTTGATCTTTAATTTGATTTCCTGCATGTTTGTCTCCCCTTTTTATCGCGCGCAAAAAGCGCGTATCGATCGGAATCAATAATTCCCGCCCCGCCAAAGCCGCACGCCGCCTTCCGAAAGAGATTCGGGCACGTCGACAATGCGCTGGTTGGACGAACCGCGGAATTTCAGTTTTAAATCTTTCAGATCTTCGACGAATTCCCCGTCCACGAGGACATCTATGAAAGAGAGCATCTCGTCCGTCGCTTCGCAATGCGCCCTGCCGCCCTCTTTCAGATCTTTATCGAAGGTATAGCCCGAATAACACCATACCGTTTTTTGCGGAAAACGCGCCCTGAACTTCCGCAAAAGCGGCAAAAGCGCGCGCTGGTTGCACGGCTCGAACGGCTCACCCCCCAAAAGGGAAAGCCCCGCGATAAAACTTTTATCGATCGCGGAAAGGATCTCGTTTTCCGTCTCTTCCGTGTAAGGCGAACCGTAAGAAAAATCCCACGCTTCCGCATTGAAGCATCCCTTGCAGCGGTGCGTGCATCCGCTCACGAAAAGGGAAACGCGCACGCCGACGCCGTTCGCGACGTCGTATTTTTTGATGGTCGCATAATTCATGGCAACCCGCTCCTTTTTTATTTTAACACAGTTTTTGCGGGCGTGCAACCCCAAAATAAAAAAAATCCGCACTATCCCGAAAAAATGCCGCGCGCTTGCCGCGCGCGGCCATTCGGTTTATTAAACAGGCAACAAATCGTTTTTGCTTTGCTCAAAAAACGTTTATTTTCCTTCGGCTCACGGCGTTTCGCAGGCATCGGCTTGCCGAGATTTACGCGAATCAAAAGATTTATGGCGCGTTTGAAAACCACGCTTTTCAAAAAGCGCACTCAATTTGCCGCATACCTGCGGCCTCGGCGGGTGAATGCGGCGCGCATGATACGGCGTGCC
>CDZB01037380.1_pt1 | contig 12068 bp, 6 predicted proteins | sample 554961 | NCBI WGS metagenome assembly CDZB01 (sample SAMEA3182106, study PRJEB8094) | gut metagenome | biome: human; feature: gut; material: Stool; isolation source: human stools | place: Canada | collected 2013-02-26
CGTCTTCGCCCTCGCGGCGGGGCTGAGCGTCGCCGGGATGCGCGGCGGCATGACCCGCATGACCCGTCCGATCACCCTTTCCAACGCCATGCTCTACACGGCGGACAGCGGCAAGGCCAATCTGATTTTAAGCAACCCGTTCTGCATCCTGCGCACTATCGGCAACGCGGGAAGCGTCAAATACAGGAAATATTTCACCCCGGAGGAATTGCCCCAGCGCTTCACGCCCGTGCACCGGCCCGCCGACAGCGCGGCGGTCGATCTCACGGGCCGCAACGTGATGATTTTCATCATGGAGAGCATGTCGGCCGAGCACTCCGCGTTCCTCCATCCGGAACTCTACGCCGACCTCCCGGAAAAAGGCTTCACGCCGTTCCTCGATTCATTGATGCGCAACGGGCTGACATTCAAACGGATGTACGCCAACGGCTCGCGTTCGATCCAGGCCATGCCCTCGGTGCTGGGAAGCATCCCCTCGTTCCGCACGCCGTTCGTACTGATGCCCCAATCGTTGGGTGAGAGCCGCCAGCTGCCCGCCATGCTGGCGGACAAAGGCTATGCGACGGCCTTCTTCTGCGGCTCGGAACGCGGCTCGATGGGCTTCGGGGCCTATGCCCGTTCGGCAGGCGTCGAGCGGCTCGTAAGCCGCGAGGACTACGAGGCGAAGCACGGCACGGGGGATTTCGACGGCTACTGGGGCATCTGGGACGAAGAGTTCCTGCAATTCACGGGCGAGGAGCTGACGGCGATGCCCGAACCCTTCTTCGCCGCGCTGTTCACCCTCTCGTCGCACCACCCGTTCGTCGTACCCGAAAAGTACGCCGCGACGCTGCCCGAGGGCTACACCCGGATTCACAAGGGCGTCGCCTACGACGACCGGGCGTTCCGCCTCTTCTTCCAGCGTTTCGGCGGCGAGGAGTGGTTCCGCCGCACGATCTTCGTCTTCGTGGCCGACCACGTGTCGTCGGAGAAATTCGCGGAGGAGACGCGCTCCTACCCGGGCAACATGCACATCATCGGCTTCATCTACACCCCCGACGGCGCCCTGCGGGGCGAGGTCGGCGAGATCACGCAGCAACTGGACATCATGCCCACCCTGCTGGGGCTCACGGGCAACCGGAAGCCTTATTTCGCATTCGGGCGCGACGTGCTGAACGAACCGCAACGGCCCCGCTGGTCGGTCAGCTACGACGGACGGTTCCGCGCGCTGACCGGCGAAGGCGCAATCGTGCTCGACGATTCGGACATGGATGTGCAGGAATGCCCGGCCACCCCGGCCGCCGACAGTCTGGCACAGAATTTCCGGGCGCTGGTCCAGCAGTATTACACCCATATCGAGAAAAAAAGCTATACGGCAAATGATTGAATTCAAACCCGTGCGCCTCGAAGACCGGGCGGTCATCGAGCGTTATACCATGCCCTCGGGCATCTGCAACTGCGACCTCGCCTTCGCCAACATGTACTGCTGGCAGGCGGTGTTCCACAGCGCGTGGGCCGAGATCGGCGGATTCCTGGTGATCCGCTTCCAGATCGACGGCGGCGAGCGCATCGGTTACATGCAGCCCGTCGGCGAGGGCGACTTCGGCCCGATCCTCCCCCTCCTGCGCGAAGACGCCCACGCCCACGGACAGCGGCTGCGGATCATCGGCCTGACGGACGAAGGCCGCGACACGATCCGCCGGATCGTTCCCTGCCATTTCGCGTTCGAGTCGGACCGCGCGCTGGAGGATTACGTCTACAACGCCGACGATCTTCGCAACCTTGCCGGACGCCGCTATCAGCCCAAGCGCAACCACATCAACCGCTTCACGGCCGAATATCCCGACTACCGCTACGAAGAGCTGACGCCCGACCGCTTCGGGGAGTGCATGGCCCTCGAGCGCGAATGGCGCAAGGCCCACGAAGGCCACACCTCGGAGCTGTGCGCCGAGCAGCGGGCCATGCAGCGGGCCTTCGAACATTTCGAAGAACTGGGGCTGATCGGCGGTTGCATCTACGTCGGCGACCGCCTCGCGGCCTTCACCTACGGCTCGGCGGTCAACGACCACACCTTCGACACCCATGTAGAGAAGGCCGACACGGAGTTCGACGGCGCTTTCACGATCATCAACAAACTCTTCGCACAGCACCTCCCCGAACGTTTCACGCTGATCAACCGTGAGGAGGACCTCGGGCTGGACGGACTGCGGCAGGCCAAACTCTCCTACCACCCGGCGTTCCTCCAGCACAAATTCGCGGCGATCTGCATGCACCCCGACGAAGTGGCCTGCAAAGAGCTTTGGATGAAGGCCTTCGGCGACGACGAACAATTCGCCGACTCGTTCATCATGCGCTATTACTCCCGCCGCCGGATGCTGACGGCCGAGGCCGAAGGCCGCATGGCGGCGATGCTCCACCTCCTGCCGTTCCGGACGGAGCTGGGCCGCACGACCTATATTTATGGCGTAGCGACGGACCCGGCGTTCCGGGGACGCGGACTGGCTTCGCAGCTGATGCGCGAAGCGATGCGGCTCATCGCGGAGCGCGGCGACGATGCGGCGCTCCTCATCCCGACGCCCGGCAAGGAGTGGCTCCGGGAATTTTACGGACGCTTCGGGTTCGCTGGCGACGTTCCGGCGAGGTTCGTTTCCGCAGACCGCTTCGACTTCGGCACGGGCGACGCGGCCGCCGACCGGGCGATGGTCTGGCGGCGCGACTCCTCGGTTCCGCTCCCCGAACAGCTCACCGCCTCCTGGCATTCATAGCCTCCGGAACTCACCTCCGCGAGCGTCTTTTCGGCCTGCGCCGGAATCCGTCCGCCACACTGCCGCTCCCGGCGCAGGCGACAGCCCGCCCCGAGCGGCCGGGACCGGTTCCGACAACACCTCCGGTTCCGCCCGCCACTCTTCTCCGCCACGCCGTTTTCCGAACTGCCGTCGCCGAAAAACAGACGCCCGACAGTTTCGCTTCACAACCATTCCACAAATCAAGGGCAACGAAAAAGAAATGAAAGGGAAATGGCAAATCTACCAAACGAAACACGACTAAAAATTAAAATTTTTTATTTGCAAAAAAAATCATCCGATTTTGTTTTTTAATAAAATAAGTTTAATTTTGAAATGTATTCGAAACACAATCGAAACACAAACAAGTTATATTTGAAAAGTTTTTCAGACAGAAGCGACACGGTAAACAGATGGTTACCATATATATAATGGAAGATGCGAAGGCCGGCAGGGCCGCAAACGGAGACTTCGGGACGGAGTCCCTGACCGGGTCTTTCCGGGCCTTCGAGGTGTCCAAACAACCGGATTTACAAAACGCGGACAAATAAAAAAATTATAATCGAAGAACTTAAAATGAAAAACGTATTAAAGTATCTGTTACTGGCACTCATCGCCGTCTCGCAACTCTTCGCCTGCGGCGGCAGCGATGACGAAAAGACCCCCGCGGATAATTTCGACGTGCAATTCACGGTTCCGGGGTCGGTAGACGTCACCGAAGGCGGCGAGTGCACTTTCGCCGTAAGTGGGGGGGGGAAATCGCCCCTGACCACAGACACATTCATTCTTGAGTCGGACGCAGGCATCTCCTACGTCTGCCCCATCGTCAACACCACTTCCGACAGTTTCACCGTACGCCTGGCCGACGGGTGTGAAACGGGTTACTACAAAGTCTTCGTCAAAAGAGACGCGCGCAAAAAATCGTTCGGAAGAATCTACATCAACATCGTCGAAGACATAGATTTCAAACCGGATGCAGGCACCACGGTCTACGGGATCGTGTCGTCGGCCGGCGTCGGCGTGGAGAACGTCGTGGTCTCCGACGGCGCGGAGGTGACCGTCACGAACGAAAAGGGCATCTACCAGCTCAAATCGGCCAAAAAGTGGGGATATGTCTTCATCTCCGTCCCGAGCGGCTACGAAGTTCCGTCCGTCGGGGTGCTCCCGCAGTTCCACCGCGCGCTCAAAAACAGCGCCGACGTCGTCGAACGGGCCGACTTCAAGCTCGAAAAGGTCGACGGACAGGACTCCTACAAGATCTTCATGCTGGGCGACATGCACCTCGCCAACCGAACGGGCGACCTGGGACAGTTCGCCCAGTTCACCTCCGACCTTACGGACTACATGACCCGCCACAAGGGCGAGAAGATGTATGCGCTCACCCTCGGGGACATGACCTGGGACCTCTACTGGTATTCGAACAGCTACTATTTCCCCCAGTACCTGAACACCGTCAACAGCCAGATCAAGAATCTGCAGATCTTCCACACCATGGGCAACCATGACAACGACTTCCAGACCAGGTCGGACTACGATGCGGCGGTCAAATATGTGGATCAGATCTGCCCGACCTACTATTCGTTCAACATCGGCAAGGTCCATTACGTCGTCATGGACGACATCGATTGCAGCAGCTACGACGGAACCGAATCCCGCAACTATGTCAAGAGCCTCTCCGCCGAGCAGCTGGACTGGCTGGCGAAAGACCTGTCGCACGTGGCCAAGACGACCCCCGTCGTCGTTGCCATGCATGCGCAGGTGTTCTATCCGACCACATCGGGATTCAAGATCGACCACGATCAGGTCAACACCCTGCGGCTTTTCGACATCCTCGACGGATATACCGTCCGCTTCGTGACGGGGCATACCCACAAACTTTTCAACGTGACGCCCGACGCTCCGATCGTGGACGGGCATAACTTCCGGGAGTATAACTCCGGCTCGGTATGCGCTTCGTGGTGGTGGTCCGGCAACCTCACGCCCGGAATCCACATCGGAACCGACGGAACTCCGGGCGGCTACGGCATCTGGGATGTCACGGGAACCGATTTCCAATGTCTCTACAAATCGACCGGATGGCCCGAAGAGTACCAGTTCCGCAGCTACGACCTGAACAACGTGCATTTTTCGATGGCCGACGTTCCGCTGATGCCTTCCGACATCTCCGCTTCGGTCAAGAACGCCTATATGCAATATGTCAACGCCTATCCGCAGAACAACGACAACGAGGTGCTGATCAACATCTGGAACTGGAATTCGGACTGGACGTTGAGCGTCGTCGACGAAAACCGCAAGACGCTGCCCTACACCGAAGTCTGGGCCTACGACCCGCTCCATATCGCGGCGCTCTCGGTCAAGCGGTTCAACAACGCGGGACTCAAGTCGACCCCGTCGTTCATCACCGACAAGTTCACGCACTTCTTCAAGGTGAAGGCGGACGATGCGGACACCGACCTTGTGATCACCGTCAAGGACGAATTCGGAAACGAGTGGACCGAAAACATGCAGCGGCCGAAAGCATTCTCCACGGATGCCTACCGACGCAAGTGATTTTCGCTACATACCCAACCACAATCATCATTTACTAACCAACAAACACAGATCTTATGAGAGTATTAAGACCACTGGTTCTATCTCTTCTTCTGGTATTGGGAGGGGGAATAACAGCCCTTTCGGCCCAGAACAGGGAGGTGTCGGGAAAAGTCCTCGACGCCAATCAACAGCCGCTCGTGGGTGTAGCCGTTCTGGTCGATGGTACGACCAAAGGCGTCACAACCTCTGAAAACGGCACCTTCAAAATCCAGGTTCCGTCGGGAGAAGCCGTTCTCCAGGTCACCTGCCTGGGTTACCTGCCCCAGAAAGTGACGGTTCCTTCAAGCCGGAACAGCATCACGATCTACCTGCAAGAGGACGCCATCATGCTCGATGCAACCGTCGTAATCGGCTACGGTACGCAGAAAAAAGTCAACCTGACCGGCGCCGTTGCGACCGTAGGGAGCAAGGAGCTCGAAAACCGCGTCACCCATTCGCTGGGCAGCATGTTGCAGGGTTCCGTAGCGGGTCTCAACATCACCACCTCCTCGGGTAAACCCGGCAGCACGCCGGCGATCAACATCCGCGGCGTCAACTCGATCAACTCGGCCGACCCGCTCGTGCTGATCGACGGCGTGGTGGGCGACCTGAACCGCGTCAACCCCAACGACGTGGAGTCGATCTCGGTCATCAAGGACGCTTCGGCGGCAGCCGTCTACGGCGCCCGCGCAGCCTTCGGCGTCATCCTGGTCACCACCAAGAACGGCTCGGCCCAGGACGGCAAGGCGACGGTGCGTTACAGCGGCCGTTTCGGCTGGGAGGAGGCCACGACCTCGACCGACTACGAGAACCGCGGTTACTGGTCGGTCTATACGGTCAACAAGTTCTGGCAGGCCGACTCCGGAACGAACTATGTCAAATACAACGATCACGACATGCAGCAGCTGCTGGCGCGCGTGAACGACAGGACCGAGCATCCCGACCGTCCGTGGGTCGTCGAAGAGATCCGCAACGGCCGCAAACAGTGGGTCTACTACGGCAACTACGACTGGTGGGACATGCTCTTCCAGCAGCGTCGGCCCGTGCAGCAGCACAACATCTCGCTCAGCGGCGGCACGAAGGACATCAAATACCTCGTCTCGGGCGCCTATGACCGCCAGGAAGGTATTCAGCGCGCACATCCCGACGTGTATAACAAGTACAACCTGCGTGCGAAACTCGATTTTCGGATCAACCGGTGGGCAACGCTCTCGAACAACACGTCGTTCTTCTCGTCGAATTACAAGTCTCTGGGAGACGGCAGCGTAGACAACACCATCGCTTACAGCGCCCGCCACGCACTGGCCAACTTCCCCATGAAGAACCCCGACGGATCGTGGCTTTACAGCACGCCGTATCTCGATTACAAGATCGCCAACGGACGCCACATCCTGCTCAACGAGGGCACGCACCGCAACGTCGACCGCTCGAACGACTTCTCGAACACGACACGCCTGGTCATCACGCCGTTCAAGACGTTGAGCATCACGGGTGACTTCACCTACCGCCTCTACCAGAACCGCAATACGAGCCGCAGTTCCGCAATGAACTACCGCGAATACCCCGACGGGCCGCTGCTCGCCTACGACACGGGCGCCGGCATGAACCAGCTCGACGAAGTGGTTCAGACGCGCAACTACTATTCGGCCAACGTCTACGCCAACTACGACGAAACGTTCGGCGAGGCGCACCACGTGTCGGCAACCGCCGGATTCAACTACGAAACGTGGTCCAGCAAGAACGTCTCGGTGGCAGGCATCAACCTCTCCTCCATAAACCTCGACGACCTGAATCTGGCAACGGGATCTCCCACGGAGGGCGCTTACGGCGGCGGCCAGAACGAATACGCCCTGGCAGGCTTCTTCGCCCGTATCAACTACGACTACAAAGGGCGCTACCTCTTCGAGGTGAGCGGACGCTACGACGGATCGTCGCGTTTCGCACCGGGCAACCGCTGGGGCCTGTTCCCCTCGGCATCGGCCGGATGGCGCATCTCCGAGGAGCCGTTCTTCGGCAACGCCAAAGACCTGGTGGACAACCTCAAGCTGCGCGCTTCGTTCGGCAGCCTGGGCAACCAGAACGTGTCGTCCTACTACACCTACATGCGCCTGATCACGAACAAGGATTTCAGCAACTACACCTTCGACGGCAGCATAAAGGGCAAATACTCCTCGCTGGGCGCCCCCGTGGCCTCCGACCTGACCTGGGAAACCGCCCAGCAGTGGGACCTGGGTCTGGATCTCACCATGCTGAACAACCGGCTCAACTTCACCGGCGACGTCTACATCCGCGACACGAAGGACATGCTGACCGACGGAATGGCGCTGCCCGGCGTATACGGGGCCGATTCGCCCAGCATGAACTCCGCCGAACTGCGCACGAAGGGTTATGAGCTCTCCGTCAGCTGGCGCGACCAGTTCAAACTCGCCGGCAAACCGTTCGAATACAGCGTCGGTTTCAACCTCAGCGACTACAAGAGCGTCATCACCAAATACGACAACAACCCGAACAAGTCATTGACCAACCTGACAAAGGGAGATTATTACGTCGGCATGGAGATCGGCGAAATCTGGGGCTTCAAGACCGACGGGTTCTTCAAGACCACCGAAGAGGCGCAGGCCTATGCCAAAGAGGTCGACCTGAGTTACAGCACGGGCCGTCTGACCGGCGGCTGGCAGGCCGGCGACCTGAAGTTCGTCGACCTCGACGGCAACGGCGTCTGGGGAGTCGGCAACGACACCGTCGACAAGCCGGGCGACCGGACGATCCTGGGCAACTCGCTCCCGACGCTCTCCTACGGCATCAACGCCTCGATCCGCTGGATGGGCTTCGACGCTTCGGTCTTCTTCCAGGGAACCGGCAACCACTACTGGTATCCCCACGGAGAAATGATGCCTTTCTGGGGCTGCTATTCCTATCCCTACCTCTCCTACCTCCCGACGGATTTCCTCGGCAAGGTATGGGCGGAGGACAATCCCAACTCCTATTTCCCGCGCGCAAGAGCCTATTCTTCATCGGGAGGTTATCTGAGCAAGGTCAACGACCGTTACCTGCAAAATATCCGCTACCTGCGCCTGAAAAACCTGACCGTCGGCTACACGATCCCCGCGACCCTCACCAAGAAGGCCGGCATCGACCAGATCCGCATCTATTTCTCGGGCGAGAACCTCTGCTACTGGTCGCCGCTCAAAAAGAACTCCAAGTACGTCGATCCCGAAGCGGCTATCAACCGTTCCGGCGTGAACAACAACGCCTACTATCCGTGGGCCAAGACGTTCATGTTCGGCATCGACATCACCTTCTAATAATTTCAAAATCCGAATACCATGAAGCGATTAATCATACTGGCAGCAACGCTGATTGCAGGATTATCGGCCTGCGACTCCCTGCTGGACAAAGAACCGTTGGATCGGGTGACGCAGTTCGACTATTTCAAGACGAGAAGCGACCTGGAACTCTTCTCCAACCCCTTTTACGACAACCTGCTGGACAAGACGCCCTACGATGAGCAGAACGACCTGCTCGTTCAGATGACCCTCTCCGATGTTCTCTACGGAGGCGACAAGCGCACCGTTCCGAACACCGGCGGCGGCTGGTCGTGGGGCAACCTGCGCCGCATAAACACCCTGCTGGAATATGTCGATCAATGCGAGGACAAGAAGGCTGTGACCGAGTATACGGCCCTGGCCAAATTCTTCCGCGCCGCCTTCTATTTCGACAAGGTGAAACGCTTCGGCGACGTGCCCTGGTACGAGGTGCAGCTCGGCTCGGCCGACGAAGCGCTCTACAAACCGCGCGATTCACGCGAACTGATCATGACCAATATGATCAAGGATATCGACGAAGCCATCAACAGCGGCGGTCTTACGGAGGATATATCGACCTACCGCGTCAACAAATGGGCGGCGCTGGCGCTGAAAGCGCGGTTCTGCCTCTTCGAGGGAACCTACCGCAAATACCACGGCATCAACCTCGAAGGACATGACTACACCTATTATCTGGAGGAAGCCGCCAAGGCCGCCAAAACGATCATCGACGAAGGTCCCTACAAGCTCTACTCCACCAAAACTCCGGACAAGGACTACATGATGCTCTTCGCACAGGAGAATGCCAGCACCGAAGAGTATATCCTCGCCATCCGGAACAGCTACGAGGCCCAGGTCTACCACAATGCGACGGCCTACACGCTGCTGCCGACACAGGGCCGCCCGGGCTACACCCGCAAATTCATCAACATGTACCTGATGAAGGACGGCACGGCATTCACCGACAAATTTAAGACAGAGTGGCAAACAATGCCTTTCACCGAGGAGGTGAAGGACCGCGACCCGCGCCTGGCGCAGTCGATCCGCACCCCGGGTTACAAGCGCATCGGCGCCAAGCGGGTACAGGGACCCGATCTCGGCGTCACGATCACCGGCTACCAACCCATCAAATTCGTTCAGGACACGACGGCCTCGGGAGGACAGATCGACCGCAACGACCGTTCGACCTGCGACATGCCGGTTTTCCGCTATGCCGAAGTGCTGCTCAACTATGCCGAAGCCAAGGCCGAACTGGGATCGCTCTCGGATGATGATCTGAATATCACCATCAACGAAATCCGAAGCCGGGTGGGGATGCCGGCCCTCACCATGAAGTATCTCCACGACAAACAACCCGACTGGTATCTTTCGTCCGAGGAGTACGGCTATCCCAACGTGACCGGCTCCAACGAAATCGTAAACGCCATTCTGGAAATCCGCCGCGAACGAACCGTCGAGCTGATCCAGGAGGGTTTCCGCCTTCAGGATCTGTATCGCTGGAAAGCCGGCTATTGCATCGACCAGGCCATTTCCGGCATGTATTTCCCGGGTCCCGGCGAATACAAGCTTGCGGGCAAAGAAACGGCCGATCTGATTCTCTATAAGGCAGGAGAGACCAAACCCCAAGCCGGCGAAGGAGTTTCGGTATACGAACTCGGTTCGGACATCATCCTCTCCGAGGGAAACAAAGGCTATGTCTACTATCACAAAACCGTAGAGAATCTGCGCACTCCGTTCAACGAGGAACGCGATTACCTCTACCCGATTCCCAGCGGCGAGCGTTCGCTCAACCCGAACCTCACGCAGAATCCGGGATGGAGCGACGGACTCGATTTTTAAGTCGGAAATAACCTAAAAAACAAGATTATGAGATTTGTAAAATATATGACAGCCCCGATCCTCATGGCGGCCCTGTGTTCCTTCTGGGGCTGCGACAAGGATGAGGACCACCTTTCCGAAGCTGTTCTGGCGAGCGCCAACACCTTGAATTTCGAAGCGGAAAGAGCGGCGGAAAAGATCATCACCATCTATGCCGACGCCGACTGGGTGACGGAAGTCCCCGACTGGGTGACGGTCACGCCCGACTCGGGAACCGGCGTCATGGACGTGACGGTTTCGGTGACCGACAACATGCGCGACGGCGCGGAGGACAACCCCCGCAAGGCCACCCTCGTCTTCAAGGGACGGACTCTTGCAAGCCGCGCACAGGTGCTCATCACGCAGAACGGAGACAAATACCGCGATGTGAAGGAGTACACGGCAGGTGAACTCGCCGCCCTGGCGGACGAAACGGTCATTTCCGTACCGTCGGCGATCGTCGTGGCCGTGACGACCAAAGGCTTCGTCATCAGCGACGACAAAAACACGGACAATATCTTCGTCTCGGACGCCACGACGGTTGCCGTCGGCGACAAGATTTCGCTCTTGGGCACCAAGTCGTCCGACTCGCAGAAACTCGCTACGGTAATCGACTGCGACGAGGTGACGGTTCTGTCCGGCGGAGCGGTGAACTACCCCGAACCGGAGGACATCAGCGCAAAGATCGACGACTACACCTCCTCCAAACGGGGCTACGTCACCGTCAAGGGCGTTTTCAACGGCAGCACCCTCACCGTTTCGGAGGACGCCAAGTACTCGGTCAGCGTCGTGGACGCCCCGTCGAGTCTGGGCCTTTCCTCCCTGACCGGCCATATCGTAACCGTCACGGGCTACTACGCCGGTTTGGCCGAGCCTGTACAGCGCATCATGGCCACCGATGTCGAGGACAACGGCCTGAACGAGATCGTCTATTTCCTGGAGAACTTCGAATGGCTCGAACCGTGGTCCGTAGCAAGCGGTGTCGGCCAAACGGTCGAGACGGATAACCTCGATGCAAAAGCGACAGCGCTTACCTCCATAACTGTCGATGGAGTGACTGCATTCGACGCTGTCGAAAAACTCGGTTACAAGTTTATCTACGACAAGAACGACAACAAACGCATCTACCTCCAGCAGAACTACCTCAAATTCGGCAAGACCGGCAATCACGCAGGTATCATTCTTCCTCCGATAGACGGGGTTCCCGAAGCAAAGGACAATGTGACACTCTCGTTCGACTGGTGCGGAATGCGCCAGGGGTCCGGCAAGATCGACCCCGTCAATCTGATCGTCATCTTCGAGAACGGCAGCGACAAAGTGCAGATCGACATACCCGAACTGGGATGGGAGGATGGTCACAAGCTCGAATGGGTTCGCGCCGAAGTCAGCCTGAAGGGCATTACGGTCAACAAGGATACGAAGATCACCATTACGCAGACGCAGTGGGAAGTCGGAACAGCCAACCGCTGGTTCCTCGACAATATCAAAATATCCGAACCGATCAAACTCTGATAACAGGAACCCTGTAAAACGAAATCAGCCGTTGACCCGTGAGTCAACGGCTGATTTTTTT
>CDZB01046940.1_pt1 | contig 12068 bp, 12 predicted proteins | sample 554961 | NCBI WGS metagenome assembly CDZB01 (sample SAMEA3182106, study PRJEB8094) | gut metagenome | biome: human; feature: gut; material: Stool; isolation source: human stools | place: Canada | collected 2013-02-26
GGGCCTGCGGCCCTCCCCCTCCCCCTTCGCCATTCCCTCCCAAAGCTACCCCCAAATCCCACACAAAGGATCGAGCTTACCATGACACACTTCATTCAGACTATCATCAGCGGGTTGAGCCTCGGCAGCATCTTCGCCCTGATCGCGCTGGGTTATACCATGGTATATGGCATCGCCAAAATGCTGAACTTCGCCCACGGCGATATCATCATGATCGGCGCCTATACCGGCATCATTACCGTAGCGCAGATGGGCCTGCCGCCCCTTTTTGCCGTGCTGTTCAGTATTCTGCTCTGCGCCCTGCTGGGTGTCCTCATCGAATTCCTGGCCTATAAGCCGCTGCGTCAGGCGCCGCCGCTCAGCGTGCTCATCACCGCCATCGGCGTCAGCTACTTTTTGCAGAACCTCGCGCTGCTGCTGTTCGGTTCCCAGCAAATGGCCTATCCCACCCTCATCCGGCTGGGGCAGGTCAGCGTGGGCGGCGTCACCATCGATGGCATCACCATCCTCACCCTGCTGGTCACGGCGCTCATCATGGTGGTGCTGTCCTTCTTCATCAATCACACCCGGTTGGGCAAGGCCATGCGTGCCGTCAGCGAGGATAAAGCCGCCGCTTCCCTCATGGGCATCAGCGTCAACCGCACCATCGCCCTCACCTTTGCCATCGGGTCGGCGCTGGCGGCCGTCGCCAGCATCTTCTACGGGATGTCCTACGTCTACATCAAGCCCACCACCGGCGCCATGCCCGGCATCAAGGCCTTTACCGCCGCCGTTTTCGGCGGGATCGGCTCGGTGCCCGGCGCCATGCTGGGCGGCATCCTCTTGGGGCTCATCGAGCAGCTCTCCAAAACCTACATCTCCACCCTTTGGGCCGATGCCATCGTTTTCGGCGTCCTTGTGGTGGTACTGGTCGTCAAGCCCACCGGACTTCTGGGCAAAAAAATGAATGAGAAGGTGTAAGAAGATGAAACAGAAAAAAACTAAATTTTCCGGCGATCTTCTGACCTTCCTGCTGGTCGCGGCGGTCTATGCCGTGGTCGCCTATCTGCTGTACGGCGGCAGCCTTACCCGCCAGTTCTCCAATATGCTCATCCCCATCTCGGTCTACATCGTGCTGGCGGTCTCGCTCAATCTCGTTGTCGGCCTTTTGGGGGAATTGTCCCTCGGCCACGCCGGGTTCATGTCGGTGGGGCTGTTCTCCGGGTGTCTTTTGTCCATTGCGCTGGTGGATATCCTCCCCACGCCGGTGCGTCTGCCCCTTTCCATGCTGGCGGGCGGCCTGGTTGCGGCGCTGTTCGGGCTTGCGGTGGGGCTTCCGGCCCTGCGGCTCAAGGGCGACTATTTAGCCATCGTCACCCTTGCCTGCGGCGAGATCATCAAAAACATCATCACCAACCTGAAATTCACCGGCGGCGCCCTGGGGCTCAATACCAACCCCATCTATTCCAATGCCAAAAAGCTGCTGCCCTATGCCATCGTGCTGGTGCTGCTCACCGTTCTGGTTATGATGAACCTCAAGCGCTCCAAGCAGGGGCGGGCCATTATGGCCATCCGGGATAACCGCATCGCCGCCGAATCGGTCGGCATTGATGTCACCCGCTACAAGCTCATGGTTTTCATGCTGGCCGCGTTCTTCGCGGGGGCAGCCGGCGTGCTGTACGGCCACTTCTTCGCCAATGTCAAGGCAGCCACCTTCGATTACAACATGTCCATCGAGATCCTGGTCATCGTGGTACTGGGCGGCATGGGCAGCATCCCCGGCTCCATCATCGCCGCCATTGTGCTTACCGCCCTGCCGGAGGCCATGCGTGAGTTTGCCGATTACCGGATGCTTCTCTATGCCATCGTCCTCATCATCGTCATGCTGGCCACCAATAATCCCACCATGAAGGAATTTTTCCACCGCATCTCCCCGGCCGAGCTGCTGCGCCGCGCCAAAAAGAAAAAGGCCAAATCTTTGCAGAAGGAGGGCGCTTAAATGTCTGTCAAGACCCACAATAAAACCAAACTGGTCCCGGTCAACCGCAGCGTTGCCCTCCTGCCGGAGCGCGACGCCTCCATTAGCCCCATCCTGGAGTGCATTGATCTGGGCGTGACCTTCGGCGGACTGAAAGCAGTCGACAACTTCGATATCACCATCGGCCGCACCGAAATTGCCGGGCTCATCGGCCCCAACGGTGCCGGTAAGACCACCATCTTCAATCTGCTCACCAAGGTCTATCAGCCCACCCATGGCACCATCCTGCTGGATGGCAAGGATATCCACGGCATGACCACCGCGCAGGTCAACCGCGCTGGCATCGCCCGTACCTTCCAGAATATCCGCCTGTTTTCGGAGCTGACGGTGGAGGAAAACATCACCGTCGCCATGAGCAGCCAGATCAAGTACAATATGGCCAGCGGCATCTTCCGCCTGCCCTCCTTCTGGAAAGGCGAGCGCATCGCCCACGAGCGCGCCATGGAGCTGCTCTCCATCTTCCACATGGAGCAGTTTGCGAATGCCAAGGCAGGCAGCCTGCCCTACGGCGCCCAGCGCCGGCTGGAGATCCTGCGTGCCCTGGCTACCAACCCCTGCCTGCTGCTGCTGGATGAGCCCGCCGCGGGCATGAACCCCTCCGAAACAGCCGAGCTGATGGAAAACATTCGCACCATCCGCGATACCTTCAAGATCGCCGTGCTCCTCATCGAGCACGATATGAGTCTTGTTATGAATATCTGCGAGGGCATCGCCGTGCTCAGCTTCGGCCGCATCATCGCCAAGGGCTCCCCGGAGGATATCCAGTCCGATCCCAAGGTCATCGAGGCCTACCTGGGCCGTAAAAAGGAGGCGTAACCCATGAGTGAAATGCTGAAAGTCAGTGATCTCCATGTCTATTATGGCAGCATCCACGCTGTTAAGGGCGTTTCCTTCGAGGTCCACGAGGGCGAGGTCGTCACCCTCATCGGTGCCAACGGCGCCGGTAAATCCACCATTCTGAATACTGTTTCGGGGCTTCTGCATCCCCGCTCCGGCTCCATCCTCTTTCACGGAAAAGACCTGCACGGCGTCCCCGCCCACAAGCTGGTGGGCATGGGCCTGGCCCAGGTCCCGGAGGGTCGCCATGTCTTTTTGCAGATGACGGTGCAGGAAAACCTGGAGATGGGCGCTTTTTCCCAGCCCTCCTCCGGCATTGAGGCGGACCTGGAAAGCGTTTATCAGCGCTTCCCTCGCCTGCTGGAACGCCGTAAACAGATCGCCGGTACCCTTTCCGGCGGCGAGCAGCAGATGCTGGCCATGGGCCGCGCCCTGATGAGCCACCCCAAGCTGCTCATGCTGGATGAACCCTCCATGGGTCTTGCGCCCATCCTGGTGGAGCAAATCTTCGGAATCATCCGGGAGCTGCACGCTTCCGGCACCACCATCCTCCTGGTCGAACAGAACGCTCAGGCCGCCCTGGAGGTCGCCGACCGGGCCTATGTCCTGGAAACCGGCCGCATCGTTCTTTCCGGTACCGGCGCCGAGCTGATGGCCAGCGATCAGGTGCAAAAAGCCTACCTCGGCGGTTAATTTGCCATCCTTACTCCTTTTTTTATACGAATCATTCCCGGCGGGTGTATCATGCAGCACCTACCGGGAATGATTTTTTGTCTTGATTTTACTTGTTGCGGCAGGTCCCTGCCACGGCCCTTTTCCTTCTCCGCCAGTCCCTGCCGCATCCGGGATACGGCCCGCAGGGCCGGCGCCGTTCCGGCGCCGCAGGCGGCCTCCGGCCGCCGAATTCGTCCTGCGGACGAATTGCCCTGCGGGCCGTCTTCGGCTCTCCTCTTACCCCTGCATCCTACTTCTTTCCATATCTCAGCACCGCAAATTCCACCGGCGTCGTCAGCTCCGTTTTCGCCAGCAGCTTCTGCTGGTCCGCCGCCCCGGTCTTGTAGTAGTACGGCGTCATCATAAAAAGACTTTCAATCTCCTGTCCTCGCACCGTCATCTCATACCGCAGCTCCCGGCAGTCTACCAGTCGGAAACCCTCCAGCTCATACGGCTTTACCTCGTTGCGATACGGCTTTTCGTAGATGGCCTCCTTCAGCCCGTACAGATGATTTTCCAATGGGATGGTCATGATAAACTGCCCGTCCGGCTTCAGCACCCGCAGGAATTCCTCCCCACAGTACGGTGCAAAGACCGAAAGCAGCAGGTCCACGCTTTCTCCCGCCACCGGCAGATGAAAACAGCTTGCTACTGCGTATTCGGTCTCCCTATCCCGCTTGGCCGCCTCCTGCAGCGCCGCCTTGGAAATATCGATTCCCGCCACCTTCGGCCGGTATTCCCTCTCCCGCAGCGTTTTGGCCATCTCCGCGGTATAGTAGCCCTCACCGCAGCCCGCGTCCAGCACCGTCATCCCCTGCCTTGCCGCCGCCAGGCCCTGCTTTATCAGCTCCTGCCGCATCGGGTCATAGTATCCCCGCTCCAGGAAGGCGCTCCTCGCCTTCACCATCCGCTTGTCATCCCCGTGGTGCTTCCGGCCGGTCTGCTGGCTCAGCAGCAGGTTCACATACCCACTCCTTGCCACATCAAAGCTATGCCCCGCCGGGCACACCAGCCGGCGCTCTTCCCGGCACAGCGGCTTTTGGCAGCTTGGGCAGCAGAATATACTCATCGCTTTTTCTCCTCCTCTACTTCCTGCAGGGCCCCCATCTGCGGCGGAGCTGCGGGGCTCCGCCCCGCCCCCGCGCGCCCTGCGGGCGCGCGGGTCGCCGGCCCCGCAGGGGCCGGCGGCTCCGCCGCCCCTCCTTCGCAGGCTTTTCTTCTTCCCCCAGTATAGCACGGGAGCCGCCCGCTTTCCAGCAGGCAGCTCCCTTTTCGACCATATAAATATCACGAAAGAAAAATTCCCTTAGCGTGCAGCCTGGCCAGGCTCCGCAGAATGGTCATCTCAGCGTTCTGGCACTCCAGCACGCTGTGCTTCTGGCGCAGCTCTTCCTGCGCCTCCGCCAGCGCCCGGCGCTCGCGCTCCTCGTCGATCTCCTCGGGCCGCAGCACCTCTTCCACCATCACCGATACGGTATTCTCGCCCACCCGGGCAAAGCCCGCATCCACCACGGCGGATTGCCACTCGCCGTCCGGCGTTTGCAGCCGCATCGTCCCCGGCACAATGCCGATGACCGCTGCCTCGTGGTGCGCCATAATGCCCATCGAACCATCCTGGATCGGCAGCTGGACCTGCACCGCCTCCCCTTCGTAAAAGACGCGGGAAAACCCGATCACCTTCAGGGTAAAGGTCTCCATTTTGGCACCTCTCCTTTCCGGTCGTTACACGCCTTGCTTGGCCTTTTCTATGACATCCTCGATGGTGCCGACATTGAAGAACGCCCACTCGGGGTATTCGTCCATCTCACCGTCGATGATGGCCTTAAAGGAACGAATGGTATCCCGGACGGGGACATACTTGCCCGGTACGCCGGTGAAGTTTTCCGCCACATGGAAGGGCTGCGAAAGGAACTTCTGGATCTTTCTCGCCCGGTAAATGGTCACCTTATCCTCGTCGGAAAGCTCCTCCATACCCAGGATCGCTATGATATCCTGCAATTCCTTGTACTTCTGCAGGATCTTCTGCACGGCTCTCGCCGTTTCGTAGTGCTCCTGCCCCACAATGTCTGCCTCCAATATACGGGAGGTGGATTCCAGCGGATCTACCGCCGGGTAAATACCCTGCTCCACGATCTTACGGGAAAGTACGGTAGTCGCATCCAGGTGGGCAAAGGTCGTCGCGGGGGCGGGGTCGGTCAAGTCATCGGCCGGTACATATACCGCCTGCACCGAGGTAATGGACCCGTCATGGGTGGAGGCGATGCGCTCCTGCAGCTCACCCAGCTCGGTGGCCAGGGTAGGCTGATAGCCCACGGCACTGGGCATCCGCCCCAGCAGGGCGGAAACCTCGCTGCCTGCCTGCACAAACCGGAAGATGTTATCAATGAACAGCAGCACATCCTGGTGCTCCACATCGCGGAAGTACTCCGCCATGGTCAGTCCGGTCAGGCCCACTCTCATTCTGGCCCCGGGCGGCTCGTTCATCTGGCCAAAGACCAGCGCGGTCTTTTTCAGCACCCCGCTTTCGCCCATCTCGGTCCACAGGTCGTTGCCCTCGCGGGAGCGCTCTCCCACGCCGGTAAAGATGGAATAGCCGCCATGCTCGGTGGCTACATTGGTGATCAGCTCCTGGATAAGCACTGTTTTGCCTACGCCCGCGCCGCCAAAAAGGCCGATTTTACCGCCCTTGGCGTAGGGGGCCAGCAGGTCAATGACCTTGATGCCGGTCTCCAGGATCTCCACCACGGGGCTCTGGTCGGCAAAGCCGGGCGGGTCGCGGTGGATGCACCACTTCTCCCCCTCCGGCAGCGGCTCGCCGCCATCAATAATCTCACCAGTCACATTAAAGAGCCGCCCCAGGGTACGGTCGCCCACCGGCACTTGGATGCCGCCGCCTTCGGCGGTGACCTCCATCTCGCGGCACAGCCCCTCACTGGGGGAAAGCATGATGCAGCGCACGATGTTGCCGCCCATATGCTGGGCCACCTCCATCACGCACTTCTGCTCGCCGTTCTGCACCGTCAGCGCATCCTTGATGAAGGGCAGTTGGCCCTCGGGGAACAAGACATCCACCACAGGCCCCTGCACCTCTGTAATAATCCCTTTCATCATGATGTTTTCTTCCTTTTCTGTGCTTTGGCGCCGCCCGCTACCTCTACGATCTGCTGGGTAATGGCGGCCTGCCGCACACTGTTATAGATGACGGAAAGCTCCCGCAGCATATCGGCAGCACTATCCGTCGCGGATTTCATTGCCAGCATTCTGGCGTTTTCTTCACTGCAAAAGGCCTCCACCAGCGCCCCGAACAGGTAACCCGTCACATAGTTGGGGGCAATGGAACCCAGCACCGCCCCAGCATTCGGCAGGTAGTTCACCTGCTGCGGCTTTTGGGGCTTGCCCTCTCCGGGCCGGAAAGCCTCCGCCGAAAGGGGCAGCAGCTTCTGCAGCCGGGGGGTGGCCTCCTCGCCGTGCTCCTCCATGCGGGTGTAGATGACATAGACCTCGCTGAGCTCCCCGCTCATGAATCTCTGACACATCATGGCCGCTATTCTCCTGGCGCGCTCCACGCTGGGCTGCTGCGCCATTCCGATAAAGCTCCGGTCCACCGCGTAGCCCAATTTCTGCAGCGCCAGGGCACCCAGCCGCCCCACCACGCATACGGCAGGGTTTGTTTCCTTCTGCAGCACGCCCTCGGCAAATTTCAAAATGTTGTGGTTATAGGCGCCGGCCAGTCCCTTATCGCCGCTGATGACCAGATACCCCTTTTTGCCGCCAAGGATCGGCTCCCCGGTGCCAAAATAGCGGTCCTCCAGCTCCGGCAGGTCCCGCAGGATCTCCGCGATCAGCTCCTCCGACTGCTCAAAGTGCGGCAGCGCTTCGGTCAGGGCCCGGCGGGCCTTTTTCACCTTGGTGGAGGAGATGAGGTACATGGCGTTGGTAATCTTCATGGTATCCTGCACGCTTTTTATGCGGCTTTGGATATCTCTTGCGCTTGCCATACCATCACCTGCCCTTGTACTCTTCGGCCGCCGTCAGGATCGCCTGCCGCAGCGTATCGTCCAGCGCTTTGGTTCCCTCCAGCGCTGCAATGATCTCGCTGTGGTTCTCCCGCACATAGTCCAAAAGTCCCATCTGATATGCCTTTATCTCGGTCAGCGGCACCTCCAGGAAGCCCTTGGCCGTTGCCACCACCAGGGTGATGACCTGCTCCGCCATCGAAAGCGGACGGTACAGCGGCTGCTTCAGCACCTCCATCAGGCCCTTGCCGTAGGCCAGTTGCTCCTGGGTGGTGTCATCCAGGTCGCTGCTGAACTGCGTAAAGACCTCCATCTCACGGTACTGCGCCAGATCAATACGGATAGAACCGCTGGCCTTTTTCATGGCCTTGGTCTGGGCGGCGCCGCCCACGCGGGAAACCGAAAGGCCGACATTAACGGCCGGACGCTGGCCTGCATTAAAGAGGTTCGTCTCCAGATAGATCTGACCATCGGTGATGGAAATAACATTGGTGGGAATATAAGCCGATACATCACCGGCCTGTGTTTCAATAATGGGCAGCGCGGTGATGGAGCCGCCGCCCATTTCGGGGGTCAGGCGGCTGCTGCGCTCCAGCAGGCGGCTGTGCAGGTAGAATACATCGCCGGGGTAGGCCTCACGGCCGGGGCTGCGCTCCAGGATGAGCGACAGCGAACGGTAAGCCACCGCGTGCTTGGAAAGGTCATCGTAGATGATGAGGACATCCCGTCCCTGATACATAAAGTACTCCGCCATAGCGGTACCGGCATAGGGGGCAATGTACTGCAGGGAGGCCGGATCGCTGGCCGTGGCCGAAACCACGATGGAATACTCCATGGCTCCGTGGTTCTGCAGGGTGGAAACTACCTTGGCCACGGTAGAGGCCTTCTGCCCGATGGCCACATAGATGCAGATAACACCCTTGCCCTTCTGGTTCAGGATGGTATCGGTGGCGATAGAGGTCTTACCGGTCTGCCGGTCGCCGATGATGAGCTCACGCTGTCCCCGGCCAATGGGGAACATGCTGTCGATGGCCAAAATACCGGTCTCCATCGGGACCGAAACGGATTTTCTGTCCTTAATGCCGGGGGCGGCGTTTTCAATGGGGCGGTAACCGGCCGGCACCGCCTCGCCCTTGCCGTCAATGGGGGTGCCCATGGCGTCCACCACGCGGCCCAGGAAGGCTTCGCCCACCGGCACGCCGGCCCGCCGTTCAGTACGCACCACCCGTCCGCCGGCCAAAAGGCCCTTTTCGCTGCCCAGCAGGATGATACCGGTCTCCTCGCGGCGGATATCCTGTACCATACCTTTTACGCCGCTCTCAAACTGCACGATCTCGCCGTAAGCGGCATGCCGGATGCCGGAAACAGTGGCAACACCGTCGCCCACCCGCAGGATCTCGCCCACCTCGTGGTCCTTGCCGTCAAAGGCGGCCGCGTCTATTTCGGTGCGCAGCAGGTCAATGACCTCGCTGGAATCGGAAAGCATCTGGGGCGTCTGGGTCAGACGGTTTCTCATCTGGGTCAGGCGGCCCTTCATGCTCCAGTCGTATTCCTCGCTGCCCACCGTGATGCAGAAACCGCCCAGCAGGCTTTTATCCTCCACCAGCTCCAGCGGCAGCTCTTCGTTTTCGTACTTCTTCCGCAAAAATTCCCGGATCTGCCCCAGTTGCTCGGCAGTCGGGGGGGTCACATACCGCAGGATCGCTTTTTGACGGCTCGCGCGTTCGGCCCGGCGCTCCTCATAGGCATCCATCAGCTGGTCCAGCGCCTCTACGCCGTCCGTCTTCAGGGTACCCAGCAGCTCCTGCAGCTTGCCGTCACTGGATCTTGCCGCCATGTGCTTCACCTGCTTCCGCGATAAACTTATCGTACAGCATTCTATCCTGCTGCTCGGTGTTCCTGTCGCCTACCGCCTTGGCCGCGGCATCTATCACCAAAGTGGCGATCTCGCTCTTCATATCCCGCAGGGCGTTGGCACGCTCCACCGCCATGGTTTCTTCGGCACGGCGGCGCTTCTGCTCCAGCTCGGCATCGGTGGCAGCCAGCAGTTTTTCGCTCTGCTCTTTTGCCTCGGCCTTCGCGCGCGCTATGATCTCCTCACCCTCGCCCTGGGCGGCGGCCAGCTTACCTTCATATTCCGTCTTCATGCCGTCTGCCGCGTCCTGGGCGGTCTTGGCATCGGCAAACTGCTTCTCGATGAGCGCTTTGCGTTCTTCCAGGATCTTATTGACCCGGCCGAACAAAAACTTGCGCATGAAGAAATAGAGAACCAGCAGATTGATGACGGTAAATACGAGATTGATATCTAATCTCAGCATCTGAGTCTTGCCTTCCTTTCTCTATTTTTCGCTTACAGTACCAGCAGCAGCAGGGCAATAACAAAGCCGTAGATGGCGGTGGCTTCCGCCAGGGCGCAGCCCAGCAGCAGCAGCTTACTGATCTTGCCGTCCGCCTCCGGCTGACGGGCTACTGCTTCGGTGGCCTTACCGGTAGCAATACCGATGCCGATGCCGGCGCCAATGCCGGTGAGAACCGCGATACCCGCGCCGATTGCAACAAAAGTACCCATAGTTTTTTCTCCTTCAAATCACATGTAATTTAATATTTTTTACTTGGGTCATTCCTCTACGGCTTCCTTGATATACAGCCCGGTGAGGAACACGAATACATAGGCCTGCAGCAGGCCGTCAAAGAAATCGAAATACAGGCTGAACACCGCGGGCAGGATGACCGGCACCAGGTGCTCCAGCAGCTTCATTACTACAAAGGCGCCCATGACATTACCAAAAAGACGCATGCACAGCGAAAGCGGCCGGATAGCCAGCTCCATCACATTCAGCGGGGTAATGACCTTGGAGGGCTTGGTAAAGCCCTTCAGCCAACCGCCCACCTTGTTTTGCCGGATGGATGCCGCCTGCACCAGAATGATGGACATCAGCGCCAGGGCCGCCGTCACATTCAGGTCCTTTGTGGGGGGCTTCATGCCAAAGATGGCAAAGATATTGGAAATGCCCAAAAAGACCAGCACGGTTGACAAATAAGGGACATAGCGCTCTCCCTCATGGCCGATGATCCCGCGGACGAGATTCTGCAGGGCGGTGACGGCGTATTCCACACCTACCTGCAGCTTGCCGGGCTTTTCCACCCTCATGTTTCTGGTCAGTACCAGGGTAAGGATCACGATAATGGCCATGATGACCCAGGAAATCACGGTGGATTCTGCCACTTCTATCCCGCCGAATATCGGGATGGTAAAGGCAGTCGCCACATTCAGCTCCTCCATCAGGAATTCTGATAGATTACCCATTGAACCAACACCTCCTTGTTTTCACATTTTCTCTGTCGGCGCCGGCTTCCTGTACCGGTCGGCCATTACAGTTTTGCAGCGGTAGAGGTCCTTTGCCATGCGGCGCGGGAGCACCTGCTATCACAGGAATTCAGTATAACACATATCGGCAAAAAAAAGTAGCCTAAAGTTCATAAAAGATTTTTCTTCTCTCAAAAAGTTGACGGTTGTCCCATATCAGCGGATAAAGCGGCGGGCATAGCCGCATTTCCGGCATAGCTCCTCCCTGGCTTGCCGCCCCGAAAAGCTCTCATAGATTGCCCTTGCCCGCGGTGAGGAAAGGATCTCCTCCAACGGCTGGGTAAAGAGATTTCCCAGGGCCAGGTCACCCTCGTGGTCCAGGCAGCAGGGCACCACCGTGCCATCACACAGCACCCCAAACTGGTCCCGCAGCCCATAGCAAAAGGCATCTCCCTCCCGCTCCCCGGCGGAAAGATCCGGCCATTCAAAGCGCTCGCCAAATTCCAGATAGGTTCGCTCTGCTATTTTATGGCCCTCCCGTACCGGGGGCCACTCTCCGGGGAAAGCCCGGTGCAGCTCCTCCAGCATGGGGGCATTCAGGTCGTTCTGCCCAGGGAGAGAGCCATCCAAATTCCAAAGGCGCAGCCCTGTTAGTTTGCCCGCGGCGGCAGCCCTTTTGGCAAAGGAAATGCAACTCCCCAGGTAGGCGGAAAAGACCCGGCTGTCATTGGCCTCCAGGCTGTGCAGGGAAATACTGACCTTGCGGACGGCAGGAGCGGCCAGCAGAGTCTCCCCCACCTGGGGCAGCAGGGTACCGTTTGTGGTGATATTTACCAAAAAATTCAGTTCCCCGGCTATGGCCAAAAGTTCCGGCAGTTCGGGGTGCAGCAGCGGCTCGCCCATCAGGTGGAGATAGAGGTAACGGGTAGCCGGGCGCAGTTTTTCCGCCAGCAGGCGGAACTCCGCCGGGGACATGGTGCGGGGCGGCCGCCGGGTACCGGGACAAAAGCTGCAGCGCAGATTGCAGCGGTTGGTGATCTCCAGATAGACTTTATTGTACTGCCGCATCAGCCGTTCCTCCTGTGGGTTAGTCACAATGGAATTATACCATGGAAACGGAGAAAAACCAGCGGTAATATTCAATTTTCAAGGTACTGTTGGGAGGCAGGTTCCCGCT
>CDZB01070181.1_pt1 | contig 12030 bp, 9 predicted proteins | sample 554961 | NCBI WGS metagenome assembly CDZB01 (sample SAMEA3182106, study PRJEB8094) | gut metagenome | biome: human; feature: gut; material: Stool; isolation source: human stools | place: Canada | collected 2013-02-26
GCGGGTTTAGCTCATCTGGTAGAGCGCCACCTTGCCAAGGTGGAGGTAGCGAGTTCGAGCCTCGTAACCCGCTCCATTTTTTTCGGCACCATAGCCAAGCGGTAAGGCAGAGGTCTGCAAAACCTTTATTCCCCGGTTCGATTCCGGGTGGTGCCTCCAAAACCGGCAGCACTTTTAGAAGTGTTGCCGGTTTTACCTTTTTCCATAGAAAACAGCTGCCGGGTGGCAGCTTTTCATTGACACATTAGTTAGCATAAACTAACCGCATGGGCAAGATACCGCAGCAATAAAGAGGGAACGGATGAAGTATTTTGAGTATGGGGCAGAGCGCCCAGAGGGGCTTTCAGAAAGAAGTTCAGGCGGCATACCGGCAGGATGCCCAGCAGTAAAAGAGCAGAGGTGTGACGAGGTTTTGGGATAATGTGGCGTTGGTATACGATATTTTTGCGAATGTCTTTAACCGGAAGGCGAATAAAAAATTGTGCGATACAGTGACGGCGCTGATCCGGCCTACCGATGAGGTGCTGGGATGTGCCTGCGGCACCGGGCTACTGACCGGGGTGATCGCCCACAAGCGCAGAAGCCGGCTATCCCCTGTGTGAGGGGAAGATCCCGTGCGCAGTGGCGGTACTGAAAAAGAGAAACTGAGGGAGTGGTGATATGAAGGCGAGATGCATTGGAGGAAAACATCTCACTTACTGAGATTGTCCATAGGAAAATGACAAGCTATGTGGTATAATGACCCCATATAACCACAGTAGGAGGAAAAAGCATGAGATATGGGATCATCGGTGCGCTGGATGAAGAAATAGCACTGGTAAAGGAACAGATGACCGAGGTGAAGGAGCATAAGCTGTATGGGCGCAGCTTTTACACCGGGCGCATCGGAAAAAAGGAGATCGTGCTGGTGTGCTGCGGTGTGGGCAAGGTAAACGCAGCGCTCTTTGCCAATGCGGTCATACGGGAATTCCACGCCGAGGCGGTCATCAATATCGGTATTGCCGGGGCTATTGGCGCGGGCATTGGAGTGATGGATGTGGTGCTGAGCACGGAGGCGGCGTTCCATGATCAGGATGAGGTCATGGTAAAGTATTACCCGTTCCGCAGGTCCTTTCAGGCAGATCCTGCTCTGCTGGCATTGGCGCAAATGGCGTGTGAAGGCGTGACAATACACGGGAAGGTCGTTTCCGGATTGATTGTAAGCGGCGACCGATATGTAACGGATAACGCTATAAAGCAAAGCCTGCGGGAACGCTTTGCCCCCTGCTGCACCGAAATGGAGGGTACTGGCATTGCCCATGCAAGCTTTGTAAACGATACTCCGTTTCTCATCATCCGGACGATGTCTGACAGTGCAGATGAAGGGGCAGATGACAGCTACGATAATTTCATCGATGTGGCGGCGCACCAGTCAGCGGCCATTGTGCTGAAGATGCTGGAGCTAGCCGAATAAGCCCAACAAAACAGAAAAACCAACCCCCGATGCCTTCCGTAGAAAAGCACCGGGGGAACTTTTATATTTTCTCCAGCAGCCGGGCAATGGGGGAACGATGGACCTTCATGGCGCCGACCGGACAGAATTCCTGACAGCAGAAGCACTTGATGCACTTTTTGCGGTCAATGCGTGGTTTGCCGTTTACCATGGTGATGACCTTGGCCGGACAGATGCGCTGACACTCGGCACAGCCGATGCATTCCTCCTTTTGAACACCGGGCCGAGAGCTCATCGCGGCGCGGAGCAGGCGGTTGAGCGCCTTGCCCCAAATGGCCGCGTTGCCATCCTGATGGAGAAGGTTTTCGGCATTGCGGATGTTTTTGAAATCTGGAACAATATAGGGTTGCCAGGGCTCGCTGACAGTGATTTCTCCGATTTCCTTGGGGGAGAGGGCGCGCTCCTGCGCGGCGGCAATGGTGGGGATACAGGCCGGCGGCAGGCCGATGATACCGGCACAGATCATATCCAGGCGGTAGGGGTTACAGCTGGCCAGCAGACAACCGATGGGCCGGGGCGTACCGGCGGTGGGACCATTGCCCTCCATTCCCACTACGGCATCCACTATGTGCAGCTGGGCAGGACGGGCGAGGTTCAGGTCCACGATCATGCGGGCGAAATCCATGGGGTTGGAGTAGCGGTAGTGGTATTCCGATTTGACACTGCCGGGTACTATGCCGTACATATTCTTGACGGCGCAGGTCATGCCCATCATGCCGTGGGTTTTCAGCTTGCAGCAGTTGATGACAGCGTCGGCGTCATCCAAGTAGGCGGTGTATTTGAAGTCGTGAGCAACAGCTGCTTCCGGAAAATGGGCCTCCCGCACCTCAAAATTCTGATTGAGGTGTGCGCCGTATCGCTCCGCTTCCGCCGCGCCGCACCGCTGGTAGATGCGGCCGAGATAGGCAGCATTGTATACCCCGCCAGGGCTATCGCCAATGACGACCGAAGCGCCGCGAGCGATCAGCATTTCACTAAGGGCACATAGCAGCGCCGGGTGGGTGGTCACGGCATCCTCCGGCGGGCGGCCGGCAACAAGATTGGCCTTGATGACGATCTTCATACCGGGGGTGACCCAGTCCAGACCGCCCAGCGGTGCCAGCAGACGGTCAAGGGCCGCGCGGATATGATCTATTTCATAATCGGTGCAGCGCACCAGCGATACATCACAGCTCATGGTATTTCTCCCAGTGGGTGGTTTATGATGTTTATTATAGCAGGAAATTGCCATCGGGGAAAGAAAAATCTCCCCCGGTAGGCGGGGGAGTGAAAAGGGACTTAATGTGCTTTCTTCTTTTCCGGGATAAGGAAGATGAACACCAGTGTACTGATGAGCAGCAGGAATGGGTAGAACAGATAGGGGATGATCTGGGAGGCGGTAACGCTGTGCCCCAGCTCTGTTACAGCGGTGATGGCAACCAGCATCTGTGCGCCGTAGGGGATGATGCCCTGGAAGACACAGGAGAAGGTATCCAGGATGGAAGCAGTTTTGCGGTTGCTGATGCCGTACTCCGCAGCCATTTCGGCAGCGATGGGATTGGCCATAACGATGGCGACGGTATTATTGGCAGTAGCGATATCCATGGCGCCAACCAAAAGCCCCATACCAAGCTGGCCGCCCTTTTTGCCGCGGAATACCTTTTTGATGCCGCGAAGCAACGCCTCAAAGCCGCCGTATTCCCGGATGAGGGCACAGATGGCGGAAACCAGGATAGCGACCATGGTGGTCTCGAACATGCCCTCGGCGCCGGTGCCCATGTTTTTCAGCAGGCTTGTTGCGGCGATTTCTCCGGTAGCCAGCATGATGATGGAGCCGGAAAGGATGCCGATGAGCAGTACCACAAAGACATTAATGCCGATGATGCCGCCAGCCAGGACCAGAATGTAGGGAATGATCTGGATGAGATTATACTCTTTGATGATAGGAAACTGCTCGATGGGAGTATTGAGCGAAATGATAAGGATGACCGCCAAAGAGAGCAGGGCGGCAGGCAGTGCGATCTTGAAGTTTTCGCGGAATTTATCTTTCATCTGGCAGCCCTGGCCATTGCAGGCGGCAATGGTGGTATCGCTGATGAAGGAGAGATTGTCCCCGAACATAGCACCGCCGATGACCGATGCCACGCAGAAGGGCAGGGAAAAGCCGGTGGCGACTGCCAATGGCGCAGCGATAGGAGTGATAAGGGTAATGGTACCTACCGAGGTGCCCATGGCCAGCGAGACAAAGCAGCTGACGACAAAGAGAATGACAACAGAATACTGCGAGGGAACATGAGAAAGCAGCAGGTAGGCAACGCTTTCGGCACTGCTGCGGCCAACTACGCCCACAAAGATGCCCGCCGCCATGAAAATGAGGATCATGGTAACAATGTTTTTATCCCCGATGCCGTGGCCCATCAGCTCCAGCTTGGCGTCAAAGGAGAGCTCGCGGTTCTGCAGGCAGGCCACCAGCAGGGCGATGAGAAACGCCACGACGATGGGAATATTGTAAAAGCCCATGTTGATCTTAAGGCCGTACTTAAATAACAGGCCTAGACCTAAATAAATGACCAGAAACACCCCAATGGGCAGCAGGGCAATGGGATTGCTTTTTTTCATGTGGGTTCCTCCTCCAAAGCACAGTGAATGGAAAAACACTCTCGCACCTTATGCATAAGGACGAGAGTGTGGGTTTCCTTGTCACATTTTCGTATTTACGCTTTAATCCAATAAAGAATAACCGAAAAATACACTTTTGTCAAGAAAATGAGGGAATCAGCGGCGCTTGGCCCATGCGGTGGGAGTAATGGCGATCAGCAGGGGATAGATCTCCAGACGGCCCAGCAGCATGGCACCGGAAAGAACCAGCTTGGAGAAAGGGGAGAAGGCGGAATAATTGCCGCTGGGGGAGATGATGCCAAAGCCAGGGCCGACATTATTAAAGCAGGTGATGGCAGCCGAGAGATTGGTGGTCAGGCCGAAGGGTTCCCAGCAGATGAGCAGGAAAATGACCGCAATACAGACAATATATAGGGTAAAGTAGGTATTGCAGCTGTTGATAACCGCTTCATCCACCTTTTTATTCTCAAAGCGGACGACCCGGGTGGAACGGGGGTGCAGCACATGCTGCATCTCCCGGCGGATGGACTGTGCCAACAGCATGACGCGGCTGATTTTCAAACCGCCGGCCGTGGAACCGGAGCAGCCGCCAAGGAACAGGAGCACAAAGATGATTCCCTGACTGAGACCTGGCCATGTGGTGTAATCCGCGGTAGCGAAACCGGTAGTGGAAATGATGGCGGCTACCTGAAAAAAGGAGTGACGGACAGCATCGCCCGCGCCGTACATAGGGGCGATATTGAAGGCGATGATACCGGAAGCCACCACAATGATGGAAAGGAAGCAAATAAGCTCATGGCTGCGCAGCGCGGTGCGCCACTGTCCCATGATAATAAGGAAAAACAGATTGAAATTGATGGCAAAGAGCACCATGAAGAAGGCGACAATCCACTGACAGACGGGGGCGTAGCCAGCCATGCTGCTGTTTAGCATGCCAAAGCCGCCGGTGCCGGCGGTGCTCATGGCGTGGATGATAGCATCATAGATAGGCATGTCCGCCAGCAGGAACGCCGCAAATTCCAACAGGGTAAGTACGATATAGATGAGATACAGGATCTTGACACCGTCCCGGGCCTTGGGGACGATCTTATCCATGGTGGGGCCGGGCATTTCCGCCCGCAGGATGTGCATGGTACGGTCGGGGGCCTTGGCCGAGATGATGGTGACGAACACCAGGATACCCATGCCGCCGATCCAGTGGGTGAAGCAGCGCCAGAACTGCATGGAGTAGCTAAGAGCCTCGACATCCTGCAGCAGGGTGGCACCGGTGGTGGTAAAGCCACTCACCGTTTCGAACAGCGCATCGATATAATGGGGAATGGCGCCGCTGATGGTAAAAGGCAGCGCCCCCACCAGGGAAAGCGCCAGCCAGGCCATGGCCACTATAACAAAGCCTTCCTTGGAGAAGATATCCTGGCGCTGAGGGGGTGCGACCCGCCGCAGCAGGAAGCCCACGCCCGTGGCAATGAGTATGGCCGCCAAAAAGGCCAGCGCCTGCTTGTGCTCTTTGAAGCCCATGGCAATGAGCAGGGGAATAAGCATCATGGCGGCTTCGATATACAGCACCGTTCCGGTGGTGGAAAGTACGATTCTGTGATTCATTTTCCGCTTCCTTTTTAAGATGGTTTTGGAAATCGCAATCTATTATAGCACAGTAGCGCCAAACAATCAATGCAAAGTCAAAGAAGCCACAAAGGATTTGTCGCTGGGGACGGAATGTGGTATGATAACAAGGAAGGAGAGTGGATCTCATGATACAGAAGGCGGAACGGATCATAGAAGCCTATCAAAAAGTAAAACCGGCTGGCTGTGGTGTCATTGCCATGGATGGCCGAGCGGCGGCAGGAAAAACTACCTTGGCAGAGGAACTGGCTGTGACTCTGGGCGGCGCCGTGGTACACATGGATGATTTCTTCCTGCCAGGGGAGCTGAGAACGCCGGAACGATTGGCGGCTCCGGGCGGAAATGTCCACGCCGAGCGCTTTGCGGAGGAGGTGCTGCCCTATCTGCGGCGGGGGGAGGCTTTCCGCTACCGGCGGTTTGACTGCCACAGAATGGACTATAACGGCTGGGTGGAAATTCCGACGGTTCCGGTCATCATCGTGGAGGGGGCATACAGCCAGTACCCGCAGTTTGGACACTATGCTGATCTGACGGTGTTCTGTGATATCGCTCCGGAAGAACAAAAGCGGCGCATTACCGTCCGCAATGGGGAAGAGCACTGGATGGTATTTCGGGAGCAATGGATTCCGCTGGAGGAAAAGTACCTGGCAGAGTACCATATCAAAGAAAATGCCATGCTGACCGTATGAACATTGTGTGAATACCGGGCAATATCCGGAAGAACTGGTTGCAATTCCCGGGGGCTTTGTATATAATTTAATCACATTTGCGGGCAATGCCCGAAAATAAAGGAGGTAAACTGATGTCCGAATACATTCTGAGCTGCTGCTCCACCGCGGATCTTTCTAAGGAGTACTTTGAAAGCCGTAATATTCACTATATCTGTTTCCACTATATGCTGGGGGATAAGAGCTACCCTGATGACCTGGGCCAGAGCGTGCCGTTTGATGAGTTCTACGCCCGTATGGCAGCCGGTGAAATGACCAAGACTTCTCAGGTGAATGTGGATGAATTTGCGGCCTACTTTGAGGGTTTCCTCAAGGAGGGCAAGGATATCCTGCATGTCAGCCTGTCTTCCGGCCTCTCCGGTTCGGTCAATTCCGCCCGCATCGCGGCCGAGGAGCTGGCTGAAAAATACCCCGAGAACAAGGTGCTGGTGGTGGATTCCTTGGGGGCCTCCTCCGGCTATGGTCTGCTGATGGATAAGCTGGCGGACCTGCGCGATGAGGGTAAAACTATCGAGGAAGTCCGTGACTTCGCCGAGGAAAACCGCTTGAAGCTGCACCACTGGTTCTTTTCTACCGATCTGACCTTCTATGTCCGCGGCGGTCGCATTTCCAAGGCGGCCGGTTGGTTTGGCACCGCGCTGAAGATCTGCCCGCTGCTGAATATGGATGATGAGGGACATCTCATTCCTCGTCAGAAGATCCGCGGCAAAAAGGCTGTCATCCAGCAGATCGTAAAGGAGATGGAGAACCACGCCCAGGGCGGCCATGATTACAATGGCAAGTGCTTTATCTCCATGTCCGCCTGCTATGATGATGCCCGTGCAGTTGCTGATCTGGTTGAGGAGAAGTTCCCACACCTCAATGGTAAGGTTATGATCAATAATATCGGTACCACCATTGGCAGCCATACCGGCCCCGGCACTGTGGCACTGTTCTTCTGGGGCGATGAGCGTACCCACTGATCTTATTATTAATGTAATGTCCGAAAGGAGCGCCTTTTATGGCTAAATCCGGCTTTTCCGGCAAAAACATTCTCATCAATCTGATCGTCACCATTGTGGCGGGTTTCATTTACTTTTATGTGGAGCTGCCGCCCATCAATCTGCACTCTGCAGCATTTTATAGCTTTTTCCTGTTCCTCTCGGTAGTATACTGCATCACGGCGGTTATCACCTCCGGCATCTATCGCCAGGCGGAAAACGGCAAGACCTTTTGGAAACTGCTGAAGGGCAGCTGCATCGTGCCGCTTATCGTTATCGGAGCGGTATTTGTCATCTATGTGGTTGGCGGGCTGCTTTCCAGCGTTGTCATCCGCAGCGGCGCCTATGCCAAGCTGATAACTGTGGAGACCGGTGACTTTACCCAGGATATCGAGGAGATCTCCTTTGATCAGATCCCCATGCTGGACCGGGATTCGGCCGAAAAGCTGGGTGACCGCAAACTGGGCGAGCTGGCCGATATGGTAAGCCAGTTTGAGGTAGCGGATAACTATACCCAGATCAATTACAAGGGTCGTCCCGTTCGGGTCACCCCGCTGCGCTACGGCGATATCTTCAAGTGGCTGAATAACCGCAGCGCCGGCTTGCCCGCCTACCTCATCATTGATATGGTGACGCAGGAGGTAGATGTGGTTCGTCTGCCGGAAGGGATGCACTATACTACGGCTGAGCACTTCAGCCGCAATCTGTACCGCCATCTGCGGTTCCAGTATCCCACCTATATCTTCAATGAACCGACCTTTGAGATCGACGAAGAAGGCACGCCTTACTGGGTTTGTCCCCGCATCGTCAAGCGCATCGGGCTCTTTGGCGGTACCGATATCCAGGGCGCGGTGCTGGTGAATGCCATCACCGGTGAAAGCCAGTACTATACCGATATCCCCACCTGGGTGGACGGCGTCTACTCGGCGGAGATCATCATGGATCAGTACGATTACTATGGCACCTATCAAGGCGGCTTCATCAATTCGCTGTTTGGCCAAAAGAATGTGACCGTGACCACCGAGGGCTATAACTATATTGCCGCCAATGACGATGTATATGTCTACACCGGTGTGACTTCGGCCGGCAGCGATGAATCCAATATCGGCTTTATCCTGACAAACCAGCGCACCAAGCAGACCACCTTCTATTCCATTGCGGGCGCCGAAGAATTCAGTGCAATGAACAGCGCCGAGGGTGTGGTGCAGCACCTCAATTACAGCGCTACCTTCCCGCTGCTGCTCAATATCAGCAATCAGCCCACCTACTTTATGGCGCTGAAGGACTATGCCGGCCTGGTGAAGATGTATGCCATGGTTAATGTTCAGCAGTACCAGATCGTTGCTACCGGAGCCTCGGTGGAGGAATGCCAGAGCAACTATTATAAGCTGCTGCGGCAGAACAAGCTGGATACCGGGGAAGCCCCCATTCTGCCGGCGGATGAGGATACCGTGACCGGCATCGTAACGGCGCTGCGCTCCGCGGTCATTGATGGTACGACCATGTACTATGTGACACTGGACGCGGACAATACCGTCTACTGCATTTCCGCCGGTGAGGTGGAAAAGGTCATCCTGCTGAATGTGGGTGATCGGATCACCATCACCTATGAGCCGGATTCCATGCGGGATGATCTTATCTGCACGGCCAATGCTTTTGAATGGACGGTTGCTGAGGAGCCGACCGAGCCAGCGGAGGAGTCCGAGCTGCCCGAGGGCCCCGCTGAAGCGGCGTAACTTTGAATCCCGAACTTACCGTAAAGTCCCTGCCCATAGCGGCGGGGACTTTTAGCGGTTCGCGGTTTTTATTAAGATTGTTTGAATAATGCGGCGGGGGCATTGACAACGCGATAACGAAGTTGTAAAATATATTTGACATTAAACATTCGATCGGAGGGAGCAAAATGCTCAGAATCGAACACCTGACCAAAACCTACGGCGGCAAAAAGGCCGTGGATGATCTTTCGTTACATATCCGTGCGGGAGAGATCTATGGCTTTATCGGGCACAATGGCGCCGGTAAAACCACGACCATCAAATCCTGCTGCGGTATCCTGCAGTTTGAAGAAGGGGAGATCTATGTGGATGGCGTGTCCATCCGGGAAGACCCCATCGGCTGCAAACGCAAAATCGCCTATCTGCCGGATAACCCCGACCTGTACGAATTTCTCAGCGGGGTGCAGTATCTCAATTTTATTGCCGATGTTTATGGCGTTCCCAAGGAGGAACGGGAACAGCGCATCAAGGAATATGCCGATCTCTTTGGCCTTACCGAAGACCTGGCCCAGCCCATCAGTGCCTATTCCCATGGCATGAAGCAGAAGCTGGCCATCATTTCCGCTCTCATCCACAGCCCCAAGCTGCTCATCATGGATGAACCGTTTGTTGGCCTGGATCCCAAGGCGGCCCATGAGCTCAAGCAGATCATGCGGCGGCTGTGCGATAGCGGTTCGGCCATTTTCTTCTCCACCCATGTGCTGGAGGTAGCTGAAAAGCTTTGCGATAAGGTCGCCATCATCAAGGGCGGCCGCCTGGTGGTTTCCGGCACCATGGAAGAGGTCAAGGGACAGGATTCCCTGGAGGATGTGTTCCTGGAACTGGAGGACGACAATGCTTAAAACGCTGCTGAAAGTCCAGTTTGCTGCGCTCAAGGCTTCGCTATTCCGCAGCCGCCGCAAGCAGAGCAAAGGCGGCACGGGCCGTACCATCGGGTTTGCGGTGCTGTTCCTTTATGTCATCATCTGCTTCTTTATCATGTTCGGCAGCATGTTTTCTTCTATCTGCATGCCGCTGCATGAGCTTGGTCTGGGTTGGCTGTATTTTGCCATCGCCGGTTTGATGGCTTTTATGCTCACCTTTATCGGCAATGTATTTGCCACCCAAACGCAGCTTTTCGATGCCAAGGATAACGAGCTGCTGCTTTCCATGCCCATTGCGCCCAAGTTTATCCTGGGCAGCCGTATGCTGCTGTTGCTGGCGCTGGATCTGGGCTATGTGCTGCTGGTAATGGGACCGGCCGGTGTGGTATATTGCATGAATTATCCCGTTACCGCGCTAAGCGTGGCGTATTTTATCATCAGTACGCTGCTGCTGCCGCTGATGGTACAGGCGTTCTCCTGCCTTGTCGCATGGGTCATCTCTCTTATCAGCAGCAAAATGCGCAATAAGAATATCATCACCATGGTGGTGTCACTGCTCTTTTTGGCAGCGTATTTCTATCTTTATAGCAAGATGGGCGATATCATCTCCGGCCTCATCGCCAATGGCACTGCCATCGCGGTGGCGTTCAAAAAGTACGCTTTCCCCGCGTATTACTTCGGCGTTGGCATCGCGGAGCATAACCTGACCTATCTGCTGCTGTATACCGTTTGCACCCTGGCAGTGTTCGAACTGGTATACGCCATCCTTTCCCGCAGTTTCCGGCAGATCACCACAGCAAAGAAAGGCACCGCACGCATTAAATACAAGGAAAGGTCGATGCATGTCAGCAGCCCGGCCGCCGCGCTGCTGCGCAAGGACTTCCGGCACTTCATTGGCAATCCTATGTATGTGCTCAATGCATGGATGGGGGAGATCCTGCTTGTTGTTGCCTGTGTCGCCATGCTCATAAAAAAGGATATTCTTACCGAGTTTCTGCCGATCCTGAATGGGGAAGGGGAGATCATGGGACTGATTCTTTGTGTGATCCTTTGCGGCCTCAGCTGCACCAATCTTATCACGGCCCCATCCATCTCACTGGAGGGAAAGAACCTTTGGATCGCGCAGTCCATCCCGGTCCCTGCGGCCACGGTGCTGCGCGCCAAGGTCAAGCTGCAGATGCTGCTCTGTATTCCTATTACGGCGCTTAGTGCCCTGCTGATGGGAATTGTGCTAAAGCTGGAGCTGCTCACATTTGTGCTGGCTGTGCTGGTGCCTGCGGCCTTCAATCTGTTCACGGCCCTGCTGGGCGTGGTGGTCAACCTGCATTTTCCCAAGTTCGATTACATCAATGAAACAGTCGTTATCAAGCAGAGCATGAGCACCATGATCTGCATGTTCGGCTCCATGGCCGTTGTGTTGGTATTGGCACTGCTGTATGCGCTGCTGCTCTCCGCAAGTGTTGCGCCTACCTTGTTCCTTGCTGTATGTCTGGTGCTTTTGGTTATTGTGTGCGTGTTGATGTGGCGGTATTTGGGCCACGGCGGCAGCACCCGTTTTGCAGCCTTGCAGGCAGATTAAAGCAAGAAATTGTACTTTGTGCTCTCCTTTCCGGGGGAGCACAAATTTTTTGCACCTTTTTCTCGAAAAATGCAAAAAAGGAGTTGACTTTATGCGGGGAAAATGGTAATATAACAAAGCTGTCACCCACGGGGAGGCAGCGGAGATGCACCTTGAAAATTGAACAGCATTCACTTGAAATTGACTGAAAGGTCAATGGAGAGTCCTTGTAAATTCTAAGAGATTTAGTACTCTTAAAAACACAAGTAATAACGCAAGCGAGAGCTTGGGTTAGGACAAAAGATTATGAGATCATAATTACCTTAATAGGTAGTGTGAATACTATTTATTAAGAGTTTGATCCTGGCTCAGGACGAACGCTGGCGGCGCGCCTAACACATGCAAGTCGAACG
>CDZB01066936.1_pt1 | contig 12023 bp, 8 predicted proteins | sample 554961 | NCBI WGS metagenome assembly CDZB01 (sample SAMEA3182106, study PRJEB8094) | gut metagenome | biome: human; feature: gut; material: Stool; isolation source: human stools | place: Canada | collected 2013-02-26
GAGGTCGACGGTTCGAGACCGTTCCGGGTCGCCATTCGCTGCTATGGCTCAGGTGGCAGAGCACATCCTTGGTAAGGATGAGGTCACCAGTTCGAATCTGGTTAGCAGCTCCATAAAGATCCCCGAAATCAAACGGTTTCGGGGATTTTTACTTTTATAATCGCAGAAACGGCATATAAAAAGCAGCTCCGAGGCAACGGCTTCGGAGCTTATTTGCTTTTATCGGGCTCGTCCGGAACATGGTGCATTATTCCGTCGACATCGCAGTTCAAAATATTGCACAGGTCATTTAACGTCACGGTGCTTATCGGCTTGTTATGCTTGAGGCGGTCGATGAGACTGCGGCTGATGTTGAAGTCCCTTATCAGCTTGTATGTCGTCATACCTCTGTCTTTCATAGTCCTGTAAAACGGCTCGTAAGTAATCAAGAAATCACCTCAACGCCATTTTAATTTATGCTCAATATATTGACAATTGTCGATATATAGAGTATAAATATATACGACACCGAAAGCATATGAAACGCCGATCGACAGCGAATAATATTGAAATAAAGAATTTAAGACGGTTATTTATCCTCAAAATCGGTCAATTATACTAAGTATATTGTGTTTTCCTGACAGAGTGCTAATATATGATTGAGAGAATTCTGCCAAAGAGGCATAAAGCACAACCGAGGCATAAAACGGCACTGCCGTAAAAAATAATGCGTAAAAACAAAACGGAGGTAAAAAACAATGAAAACAAAGCGAAAAAATATTTTTAAGTCGCTTTTGGCGCTGACCCTTGCACTCATCATGGTGCTCGGCGTCGCGCCATTGAGCGAGTTTGCCGGTGTTGATTGGGCAAGCCTTTTCGCGCCCAAAGCCGAGGCGGAGGGAAAATTGGATTGTTTAGAGGATATGCCCTTAATCTCGGAGAGTCACTATACGGGAAATCAGGGCGATAGCTGTGTATTTAATCTTAATAGAAAAGGTCTTCCCGGCATATTCAACAGGTATTACGGCAATGGTAATGTAGGCATTGATGGTACTGTTTATAATAATGGCTTTGAAGTTTGGATTGCGCGATGGAACGGTGGAGATAAGATCAGTTGGGCATCAGCAACTTTTGATATTGGAGGAAAATATAAAACTTTAACCGGAAAAAGCAGTGTAATCAAAGGAAGTGCAAATACTACCAGCTATGATACGTCAGTTTATTTTTATAACGGCGAAACGCTTTTGTACTCTTTTAGAATGACTCCGGATGATTATGAGAAAAGCTTCAAAGTAGATGTGACCGGAGTCAGCAATCTTACTGTTATGGTAAAGGACAACAAGGAAGCTGCGGGCGGCACATCCTTTGCGTTATATGATCTTTTCTTTGACAGTTCTTCTGAATCCGGCGGCGATCCGGAGATTTCAAAGCATTTTCCAAATGGATACGACTTTGAAAAAGATAGTTACGGGTTCAAAAATTACAGCGATACAATATCAAAAAAATATTTTACCACGCTCTATGGCGCAGAAAAAGGTAAGTTACTATATAATAAATATCACAAGACCGGAGGACTTTGCTTTGGCATGGCGTATACTACAGCGGCAATTTACAATGGTTATCCGTCGTGTTCACAGATAAGTACTCTGGATAAAGGCTTGTTCAAGTATAGGTACTGCGAAAAAATTAGAGATATTTGGAATTTGTCCGTAGACTTCTTGGATTTCACAGCACACTCAACAAAAATTATTTCATCTGCTTTACCGGTTGGCAATAATATAATTTCAATCGAGGATTACATAAAATACGCTTATATATATCAATTTAGTAAAACTGTTTCGACTACATCTACATGGTGTGGCGATGCGAATTTAATTTTAGATTTGGTAAAACAATATACTGATGAAGATAAAATCGGGCTGACTATAGGAATGACGAGAAAAGATGGCAGTGGAGGACATAGGGTGTTGGTCGTCGGATATGAAGGTAACGATATTTTAGTAGACGATTCCAATAGAAGGTCTGAATATAATAGGATTACAGTTAATTCAGACGGTTCATGGACTTTTAACGGTTTGGATAATTATAACAGCAATTTTTGTTATATAAGATATAATTTGGACTATCAGCGACCATTTGAATTGTTGCAATCGGGAAAAACTGATACTGTGACCGAAAAATATATCGAGGGTGTAGAAACTCAAGAAACATATATTGAAGGTGTTGATGGTTTGGATAAAGAATCGATGTTACTTGCTGTTGATTCTGATTCCTGCGATTTAGACGATAAGAAATTTTCTGCTGTATATGTTGAAACAGGAGACAGTATAAGTGCCAATACATATTGGACCGATGAATCAACTGTTTCGATTAACAATATTATCGGTGGGAATCATACAATAGAATTTGCAGGTGAAGGTTCGATTGTGTCTGCAACTGTTGCTGATTCATCAAATGTCGTTATGACGATTGATGAAGATCAATTAAAAGCACAAGTTAGCGGCAAGAAGGGTGATGCATGTACTCTTTCTGTTGATACCTGCTATATAAATAATTCAAATAAAGATGTTAGTAAAAAGATAGAAATTGTAGGGATTGTTTCTGAAAGTGAAGCAGTTGTTGAACAGATAGATAGGGGATTGAGAATATCTGGAATTGAAAGCGGAACTGTAGCTCTTGTGGTTGACGATGCAGTTGTATCGACTGAAAAAATTACGGGTGAAGGTGACTCTTTTGACATTATATATAGTAAACAAGAAGGAGATGAAACTTTGAGTATCCAAAAGGCTGGGACACCGAAAAAGGACAGCTTCTTCAAGAAGATACTCAATGTTATCCTCGCTCCCTTCCGCGCGATAATCAACCTCTTCAAAAAACTTTTCGGTAAATAAGCTTACTCCATATCCCCGCCAAGCAGACCATCCCTTTCAAAAAATAAATTAACTTCCCGGCGGGGAATTCGCGGGGCGGCGTCCGGTTTGCGCGCCGCTCCTTTTGATACCGAAAACTGCACATTTCTTATAGTTGCCGTCGGACTCTCGTCCGGCGGTTCGCTTTTTGTCTGCATTTATGACCTAACTCGCCGCCGCATTCCTGCAATTTTTGAGCACCTTGCCCTTTTTTCAAAATCTATGGATTTAACTTCCGCTTTGTGCTAAAATGCCTTTTGTGTGCAATTCTCTGTTGGGGGAACGAAAATGAAAAGGATAGGATATAAACATACGGTTGCGGCGAGCTTTACGGCGTTCGTCGTTCAGGCGGTCGTCAACAATTTCGCGCCGCTGCTGTTTTTGACATTCCAGGCGCAGTACGGCATCGAGCTTTCCAAGATAACCGTTTTAATCACCGCGAACTTTTTTATTCAGATATTCGTCGATCTGACCGCCGTGCTGTTCGTTGACCGCATCGGCTACCGCGCTTCGACGGTGCTCGCCCATGCGATGTGCGCGACGGGTCTTATTTTCATGACGATTCTGCCGGAGATACTGCCCTCGGCTTTCGCTGGACTGCTTATCTCCGTGTTCTGCTACGCGGTCGGAGCGGGTCTTTTGGATATCACTATAAATCCGATAGTCAACTCCTGCCCGTCAACAAATTCCAATCAGCTGCTCTGCCTGCTCCATTCGTTCTATTGCTGGGGCAGCGTCGCGGCGGTCGGCATATCCACCCTGTTCTTCGCCCTGTTCTCGACGGATAATTGGAAGATAATGTCGCTGATATGGGCAATTCTTCCGATAGTCAACGCCGTTATGTTCGCCCGCGTGCCCATAGCGCCCGTCGTCGGCGAGGACGAGGAGAAGCTCTCGATAAAGGATATGCTCAAAACAAAGGCATTTTGGATATTCATGGTGCTCATACTCTGCGCAGGCTCGAGCGAGCAGGCGGTCAGCCAGTGGGCTTCGACTTTCGCTGAAAAGGCGCTCGGGCTCACAAAGACCGTCGGCGACCTTGCGGGTCCCATGCTCTTCTCGATTCTTATGGGCGTGTCGCGCTTTATGTACGGCAAGTTCGGCAACAGAATAAATCTCGATTCAATGATGCTCCTGAGCGGATGCGTCTGCACGGCTTCTTATTTTCTCATTTCGCTGACTTCTTCGCCAATTCTCGGGCTTGTCGGCGTCGCCGTGTGCGGATTGTCTGCCGGTATCCTCTGGCCGGGCACGATAGGCAAGATGTCCTCCGCACTCCACGGCGGCGGAACGGCGATGTATGCTATTCTCTGCCTCGGCGGCGATATCGGCTGCTCGGCGGGTCCGACCTTTGCCGGAATGATGGCGAGCGCGTTCGGCGATGACCTCAAAAAGGGCATACTCTGCGCCGTCATATTTCCGCTGACTCTGTCGGTGATAATGCTCGTGCGCGAGTTCATTATTCCGCGCCGCAGAAAGAAGGCGGCTTCATGAAGAAAAACTATAAATCGACCGTCAACGCCTGCTTTGCGGGCTATGTCGTCCAGGCGATAGTCAACAACTTTGTACCGCTGCTGTTTCTGACTTTTAACAAGAGCTACGGCATCGAGCTTTCAAAGATAACCGCGCTGATAACAGTCAATTTTATTCTCCAGCTTTGCATCGATTTGCTCTCCGCGTTCTTTATCGATAAGATAGGCTACCGCGCGGCGGCAATTATGGCTCATGTGTTCGCGGCGGCGGGACTTGTTTCATTGACCGTTTTGCCGGAGATTCTGCCCTCACCGTTTGTCGGTCTGCTCATTTCCGTTGTGCTATACGCTGTCGGCGGCGGACTGCTCGAAGTCATAGTCAGCCCGATAGTCGAGGCGTGCCCGACGGATAATAAAGAGAAGATGATGAGCCTGCTCCACTCGTTCTATTGCTGGGGCAGCGTCGCCGTCGTCGGCATTTCAACGCTCTATTTTTCGATATTCACAACGGCTAACTGGAAGTATCTCGCCCTTATCTGGGCAGTCGTGCCGATAGTCAACGCCCTGAACTTTATCCGCGTCCCGATAGCCCCGCTTATCGAAGAAGGGGAGACGGGGCTCTCTTTTAAACAGCTGCTCGGCAACAGGATGTTCTGGATATTCATGCTGCTGATACTCTGCTCCGGCGCGAGCGAGCAGGCGGTTAGCCAGTGGGCTTCGACCTTTGCGGAAAAGGGTCTCGGCGTCTCAAAGACCGTCGGCGACCTCGCAGGTCCCATGCTCTTCTCCGTGCTCATGGGTGTGTCGCGCGTGATATACGGCAAATTCGGCGACAAAATCGACCTCGACGGTATGATGATTTTCAGCGGCGCGCTGTGCATGGCGTCTTATCTGCTCATTGCGCTCAGCTCCTCCGCTGTGCTCGGGCTTGTCGGAGTCGCGATGTGCGGCTTCTCGGTCGGCATCATGTGGCCGGGAACGTTCAGCAAGGCGTCCGCGGGGATAAAAGGCGGCGGAACGGCGATGTTCGCTCTTCTGGCGCTCGGCGGCGATCTCGGCTGTTCTTCCGGCCCCACTTTTGCCGGAATGATGGCGAGCGCATTCGGCGACGATCTCAAAAAAGGCATACTCTGCGCCATATTTTTCCCGGCGCTTTTAACCGTGCTGACAATTTTTACAAAACGCAGAAAAGCGAAAAATTGATATCAAAAAGCGGCAGAATATGGATGATAAACCCGTGTTCCGCCGCTTTAATTTGTTTTTGCGGTTTACATTTGCAGGAATAGCTGATAAGATATATATGTGAGATTTTGGCTTTCTTTGAGTCTCATTAACAGGAAATCACAGGAAAATGAAAATGGACAGGAAAACTGAAATAAGGGGACTGAAATATGAGCGTAGCTAATATTCTGTCGATGGCGGGCGGACTCGGTCTGTTCCTATTCGGCATCAGGACGATGGGCGACGGACTCGAAAACGCAGCCGGCGCCAAGCTCAAACGAATGCTCGAGGTGCTTACCGGAAACCGCTTCCTCGCAGTGCTCGTCGGCTTTGTCGTCACGGCGATAATCCAGTCGTCAACCGCAACGACCGTCATGGTCGTCGGCTTTGTCAATGCTGGCATGATGTCGCTCGCGCAGGCGGTCGGCGTCATAATGGGCGCGAATATCGGTACTACCGTCACATCACTGCTCATCGCGCTGAACTTTTCGAGTGTCGCGGCGGCGTCGGTGCTTGTCGGCGTTATACTCATGCTCGCGTCGAAAAAGACCGTTGTCAAGAACCTCGGCGCAATATTCACGGGCTTCGGTCTGCTCTTCCTCGGCATCGATATGATGTCCGATTCCATGGCTCCGCTCAGAGATAGCGCAGGCTTCATGAACTTTATCGTCACCGTCTCGGAGTCGCCTCTGCGCCCGCTGTTCGGTATTATCCTCGGCATAGTCATGACCGCCGTGCTCCAGAGCTCCTCGGCTTCCGTCGGCGTGCTCCAGACTCTCGCCATGCAGGGACTCGTGCCGCTCAAGTTTTCCGTTTTCGTCCTCTTCGGTCAGAATATCGGAACCTGCCTCACGGCGCTCTTCTCGACCGTCGGCGCGAAGAAAAATTCAAAGCGTGCCGCAGTTATCCACCTGCTCTTCAATCTTATCGGCACGGGCATATTTATTCTTATCGCCCTGCTCACTCCCTATGTCGAGTGGATAGAGAAACTGTCGCCCGACCCGATGGCGCAGATAGCCATATCGCATATCGTGTTCAATATCGTCTCGACCGTTGTTATGTTCCCGTTCGCGAAAGCTCTCGTCAAGCTCTCCTGCCTGCTCGTTCCCGGCAAGGACGACAGCGAGAGTGAGATGCACTGCAAGTTCATCGACGACCGCCTGCTCAATACGCCCCCCTTCGCTGTCATGCAGGTCAGCAAGGAGGTCGCCCGCATGGCGAAGCTCGCGCGCGATAACTTTGAGACAAGCGCCCACGCGCTCATAAACCGCAGCGACAAAGATCTCGACAAGGTCATGGAGAACGAAGAGATCATAAACTACCTCAACCATCATATAACCTCGTATCTCGTCAAGCTCAACGCTCTTGATATAACCGACAGCGACTCGGATTATATCGCCCGCGTTTTCCACGCGATAAACGATATCGAGCGCGTCGGCGACCATGCGATAAACCTCGCCGAAGCGGCTCAGCACAATATCGGCGAGGGGCTCAAGTTCTCCGACCCCGCGAGGGAGGAGCTCAACCAGCTCTGCGGCAGTGTTGTTACATTGCTTGAACGTTCGATGGCGGCGTTTGATAACCAGTCGCTCAGCGACGACGAGGCAAAGGAACTCTCCGACCTTGAGGAGCATATCGACGACCTGACCCTCGAATGCCAGGATTCGCATATATTCCGCCTCAACCGCAAGGAGTGCAACACCGAAGCTGGTATGCTCTATCTCAACACCATAACCGACTTCGAGCGTGTCGGCGACCACGCCATAAACATCGCTTTTCTTGCAAGATCAAAATAATTTTCAAAATACCCTTGCATTTTGCAGGGGTATGATGTAGAATAAGAACAGAACATTTGTACGAACAAAATTTCAGCTCCCCGAAAGGACGGAACAGTATGGCAGATAAACAGAAAGCGCTTGAAACTGCGATATCGCAGATAGAGAAAAATTTCGGCAAAGGCTCGATAATGAGACTCGGTCAGAATACGGCAATGAATGTCGAGGCTATCTCGACCGGCTCCGTTACCCTCGACGCCGCCACCGGCATCGGCGGACTTCCGCGCGGCAGAATAATCGAGATATACGGCCCCGAGTCGTCCGGTAAAACCACTCTCGCGCTCCATGTTGTCGCCGAGGCTCAGAGAATGGGCGGCGAGGCTGCGTTTATCGATGCCGAGCACGCGCTCGATCCCGTGTATGCCGCGAATCTCGGCGTTGATGTCGATTCTCTTCTCGTCTCTCAGCCGGACAACGGCGAGCAGGCGCTCGAGATAACCGAAGCCCTGACCCGTTCGGGCGCTATCGATGTTATAGTCGTCGACTCCGTTGCGGCTCTTGTTCCGCGCTCGGAGATCGAGGGCGATATGGGCGACTCCCATGTCGGTCTCCACGCGCGCCTTATGTCGCAGGCTCTCAGAAAGCTTGCGGGCGCGATTTCAAAGTCGAATACTATTATAATTTTCATAAACCAGCTGCGTGAAAAGGTCGGCGTTGTCTATGGTAACCCCGAGGTCACAACCGGCGGTCGTGCGCTGAAGTTCTATGCTTCTATCCGTATCGATGTCCGCAAGATAGAGCAGCTCAAAGGCCCCGGCAACGAGTTCATCGGCTCGCGCACAAGGGCTAAGATAGTCAAGAACAAGGTCGCTCCGCCCTTCAAAGAGGCTGAGTTCGATATCATGTACGGCAAGGGCATATCCAAGGTCGGCGAAATACTCGACCTTGCCGTCAAATATGATATTATCCATAAGAGCGGCGCGTGGTTCTCTTATAACGAGAACCGCCTCGGCCAGGGCAGAGACAACGTCAAGAATTATATCAGCGAGCATCCCGACTTCATGGCGGAGCTCGAAGCCCAGGTTCGCGAACGTCTTATGGCGGAGAACAACGCTGCAAGAGCCGCCGCAAAGCCTGCGGAGAAGCCCGCGCCTGCCGCCGAGCCTGCACCCGCCGCGATGCCCAAGAAGCCCACGAGCCGTTCCGGTGCAAAGGCGAAGCTTGACATCGTTGTTGATGACGACGATTGATGAAGATAACGGCACAGCAGGGCAGGGGACAAAAAATACATATACTTGTCGATGGGGAATACCGTCTGACCGTTACCCGGGATTTCTGGGCGAGTCAGAATATACGCTCCGGCGATGAAATTGACGATGCGGAGTTTGCCGCCTTTTGCGAGGCGGCAGGCTCCTGCCGTGCATTTAACGCGGCTGTCGATATTCTCTCGCGGCGCGACCATTCGTCAAAGGAGCTTCAGCGAAAGGTTGCCCGTCGCTCCGGCGCGGAGTTTGCGCGCGAAGCGGTCGAACGCCTTGAAGAGATGGGCTATGTCAACGACGAACGCTATGCCCATACCCTCGCGCAGGAGCTGTATGAGCGGCGCGGCATGGGCAAAAAGCGTATTGAACAGGAACTCAGACAGCGCGGAATATCGCGCGAGACGGCGAGCGAATGCGCCGAAGAGCTCGACGGCGACGATGTTGAGCGGATAAAAAATCTGCTGGAGACCAAATTCGCCGGCAAATTTTCCGATGAAAAGGGCAGGCGACGCACCTTCAACGCCCTGACCCGTCTCGGCTACGGCTATTCCGATATCCGTTCGGCAATGCGCTCTGTGGACGAGGAATATGAAGATACGGACGATCAATTTTCCTGTTAGAAGATAAGAAAAGGAAAAAATAGTGTATAATTTCTGTTATCAAGCGAAAGGAAGAACTGTTTGATGAAGAAAAGAAGAGTTTTATTCGTGTCGCTCGGCTGCCCGAAGAATCAGGTCGACGGTGAGCTGATGCTCGCAAAGCTTCAGAACGCCGGATTTGAAAATGCGGACAATTTCGAGCGCCTCGACGCAGTTATAGTCAACACCTGCGCGTTTATCGACTCCGCCAAGCAGGAGGCTATCGACACAATTCTGGAGATGGTCGGCCTCAAAAAAGACGGACTCGTCCGCGCGGTCATTGTCACCGGATGCCTCGCCGAGCGCTATCGCGACGAGATACTTCAGGAGATTCCCGAGGTTGATGCGGTCGTCGGCATCGGCGCAAACGGCGATATCGACAAGATAGTTGACGAGGTTCTCGACGGCAAGCAGACCAATGTTTTCCCCGACAAAAAAGAGCTCCCCATGTGCGGCGAGCGCGTGCTCACCACTCCCGACTACTGGGCGTATCTCAAGATAGCCGAAGGCTGCTCGAACTGCTGCACCTATTGCGCCATCCCGTCCATCCGCGGACCCTTCCGCAGCCGCGACGAGGAGAGTATAGTCGAAGAGGCGAAGACCCTTGCGAATGGGGGCGTCAAAGAGCTCGTGCTTATCGCGCAGGATGTCTCGTCCTACGGCATTGATATCTACGGCGAATACAGGCTCGCTCATCTGCTTGATTTGCTCTGTGAGATCGACGGCATCGAGTGGATACGCCTGCTCTATTGCTATCCCGATAAGATAACCGACGAGCTTATCAACACCATGGCTTCCCAGCCCAAGGTGCTCCATTATATAGACCTGCCGCTCCAGCACGCGGACGATAAAATCCTCAAGGCGATGAACCGCCACAGCACCGCGGAAGAGACCCGCGAGGTCATAAGAAAACTGCGCGAGCGCATGCCGGATATTGCTATCCGCACGACGTTTATAGTCGGTTTCCCCGGCGAGGGCGACGACGAGTTTGAGACTCTTGCCGAGTTCGTCAACGAGGAGGAGTTCGAACGCCTCGGATGCTTTGAATATTCCCCGCAGGAGGGCACTCCCGCCGCGAAGATGGAGAATCAGGTCGACGACGATGTCAAATCCCGCCGCGCCGAGGTCATCATGCAGGATCAGTATGAGATAATGACCGAAAAGAACAACAATATGATCGGCAAGACCCTGCGCGTGCTCACCGAGAGCTACGATGATTATACCGACAGCTACTCGGGTCGCTCATATATGGACGCGCCCGATATCGACGGCAAGATAATCTTCACTTCGCCCGATTTTATAAAAGAAGGCGAATTCGTCGATGTCGAGATACTCGGCGTTAACGAATATGACCTGCTCGGAAGAACAGTAAAATAAAACCCGGAAAGGGGAATTGAAATGCAGAAGCTGAATCTGCCAAATAAACTGACGCTCATAAGAATGTTCCTCGCGCCCATTTATCTCGCGCTTATGCTTATTGAGTTCCCTTATCATTACATAGTCGCGCTCGCCGTTTTTGCAGTCGCGTCGCTGACCGATATGCTCGACGGCAAGATCGCGCGAAAGAATAATCTTATTACCGTTTTCGGCAAGCTTCTCGATCCGCTCGCCGATAAAATGCTCACCACTGCCGCTCTGCTCGCATTCATGCGCGAGGGCTGGTGCAGCATCTGGATCGTCATGATAGTCCTCACCCGCGAGTTCGCCGTCGCAGGCGTCCGCCTTATCGCCACGGCGCAGGGCATTGTTATCCCCGCAAACTATTGGGGCAAGGCGAAAACCGTCAGCCAGATGGTGTTCACTATTGTTATCATGCTCCTCGCCGAGCTTGACGCGACGTTTGATATTTTCGCAAACGCCGGCTGGTTCACTCTCGCGAGAGTGTCAAATATCATGCTCTGGATAACCGCCGTTCTGACGGTCGTTTCGGGCATCACATATTTTGTGGACAGCAAAAAACTTATTGACTTTTCCAAGTGATTTCAATATAATGATTAGTAGATATGCGAGTCATATCGGCTGACAAAAACCAAAAAATAACATGCGTTTACCGGGAGAAGTAGCCGGATATTCGCGGCAAAAGAGAGGGAGCCCGAAGCTGAGAAAGCTCCTTGCCGTATGAAGGCGAAATGCACCCGTCAGCACGCAGGGGGAACAACAGTATCCCTGCGCGGAAGGCACCGTTATCGGCCGGGCGCGTATTTGCGCGCAGAGATATAAACAGGAGTGGAACCGCGCTCAGGCGCCTCCGTTGTCCGCAAGGATAACGGAGGCTTTTTGTATGTTATTTGTATATTGAGCGGCTGTAGGGGCGGATATAATCCGCCCGCGAAAATGCACAGACTTATTAACAGCGCATACGCACTCCAAACAACTAACGCCGCATCGCGGCAGCAATTTTATCCGAGCTCAAGGAGTTGATATTTATGTTTGACAGGCTCAGGGAGGATATAAGCACCTTCAAACGGCGCGACCCCGCCGCGAGAAGCGCGCTCGAAATCTTCTTCCTCTATCCGGGTCTTAAAGCTATAAGAATGCACCGCAGAGCCAATTGGTGCTATCGCCGCAGGATGTTCTTCCTCGCACGCTGGATATCGCAGCGGGCGGCGCGCAAAACCGGGATAGAGATACACCCGGCGGCGACCATCGGCAGGCGCTTTTTCATCGACCACGGCACCGGCGTCGTTATCGGCGAGACCGCCGTTATCGGCGACGATGTTATGATATATCAGGGCGTGACCCTCGGCGGTACCGGCAAGGATACCGG
>CDZB01027385.1_pt1 | contig 12006 bp, 7 predicted proteins | sample 554961 | NCBI WGS metagenome assembly CDZB01 (sample SAMEA3182106, study PRJEB8094) | gut metagenome | biome: human; feature: gut; material: Stool; isolation source: human stools | place: Canada | collected 2013-02-26
AAAAAGTGAAACGAAAACGTTTGCTGTATCAGAATTTTGGCTACCTTTGCAGCGTAAAAGTAAATCATAAAAACCAAAATAATATATATCTACTAAACATTTTAGTTTAAAATGAAAAAAACTTATTTACTGCTTTTAGCGGGTATGTTTGCTTCCGTTGTTTTTGCGAACAACAAGCAGACCGTTAAAATTGATGGTAATGTCTCAGACAAAACCGTCACCGAGATTACCTTCGATGGTGATAACGTAACGCTCAATTATGCGGACAATTCTTCTGAAACGAAGGATATGTCGCTTGTGTCTCTTTCTTTTTCTTATGATTCTACTACAGGAATCAACAAGATAGAAGAGGTTAAGAAGTCATTGCAGGGTAAGGTTTTTAACCTAAATGGTCAACTCGTAGGTAATTCTCTTGAGGGATTGTCTAAGGGTATCTACATCGTGAATGGTAAGAAAGTAATTATCAAGTAAAAAAGGAGGAACGTAAAATGAAGAAAATGGTATTTACTTTGGCACTCCTCTTGATGAGCTTGAGTGCAGCCATGGCACAGACATGGACATTTGGTGCAATGAGTGAGGCTGATAAGGCTTTATGTGCAGCTGATGCTAATTGGGTATTGGGAACCAACCGCTATGGTTACACCTTAGCTTTAGAAAATGCAGCTCTTGTAGCAAATGGCTCAGAGTTGGCTTATGCTAAGGGCTTGAAGTTTACTGCTGGTGCTCCAACTGATAAAACCGATGGAAAAGCAAAGGTTCGTTTGAACTTTGGATCTTCTCGTTTGGAATTGAACGGTAATGGTGTTTCTTTGACTATTCCAAGTCTGAAGGCAGGTCAGAAAGTAACAGTTAGTTGCAAGACTGGTAGTACTTCTACTGCTCGTTGCTTAGATGCTACTAACTTGACTTCGGTTTCTGGTTCTTTTGGCACCCCTACAAAAGAACAGGTTACCAACGTTGGAACTGTAACGGCTGATGGTGATGTCGTGTTGAAAACAAATGGTGGTGGTATGAACATCTATAGCATTAAGGTTGAGACTGTAAGTGGCGGATCTACTGTTACTCCAGGTTCTACAGACAAGATTACCAATGCCGTTGCTCGTAACAGCAAGGTAAATCAGATGTATGTTACCACAAATGCTGGTGATGTGAAATATTATAATACTGCTGACTTGACAAGTGTTAAGTTCGAAGGTGACAAGACTATTATTACTCCTAAGTCTGGTGCAGAAAATGATGAGTATGATGCTTCAGTTCAGGCCATCAGATTTGCAAAGAAGGCTGACCAGGGCGAGAGTGGTGATGTAGATAATCCTGCAGGTGTGATTCAGATTACTGAGGCTAAGGGCTGGCAGGAGTCTGCCTACCTGAAGTGGGCTCCATTCGAGGGCGCTTCTTCTTATAATGTATATGTAGATGACAAGAAGATTGATGCTCAGCTGATTCGTCAGTATAAATCTTACTATCGTGCTGATGTTCTCGGTTTGAAGGCTGGTACTTATTCTGTAAAGGTTGTTCCTGTAAATGCTGAAGGTACAGAGATTGCTGGTGCCAATACTGCTTCTAACTTGGTAGTAAAGAGCTTCAATCGTGAGGGCTTTGCTCATTTCAAGTATGATGGTGTAGGTGCTTATAATAATGATGGTACTTTGAAGGCTGGTGCTAAGGTTCTCTATATCACAGCCAAGTCTGCCAAGACCGTTTCTACAACCGTTAATACGGGTAAGTTAGAGACCATTACCGGTCTTCAGTCTATTATTGATGCCTATTCAAAAGGTAAGGATAAAACCCCAATCGCCTTCCGTTTTATCGGTAAGGTAAGTCTTTCTGATTTGGATCACATTTCAAGTTCTGCAGAAGGTTTGCAGATTAAGGGCGCTGAGATGAATATGACATTCGAGGGCGTTGGTGATGATGCTACTGTATATGGTTTCGGTTTCTTGCTTAGAGAAGCTGTTAGTGTTGAATTCCGTAACTTTGCTATTATGCGTTGCTTGGATGATGCCATGTCTCTTGATACCGATAACTCTCATGTGTGGATTCACAACATGGATCTCTTCTATGGCAAGAAGGGTGGCGCTGCCGATCAGGCTAAAGGTGACGGTACTGTAGATATCAAGGCTGACTCTAAGTATATTACTGTAGCTTACAACCGCTTCTGGGATAATGGTAAGGCTTCTATGTGTGGTATGAAGAGTGAAACTGGTCCTAACTATATCACTTATCACCACAACTGGTTCGACCATTCTGACTCTCGTATGGCTCGTGTTCGTACTATGAGTGTTCACATGTACAACAACTACTATCAGCATTGTGATGTTTATGGTATTGGTGCAACAATGGGTTCAAGTGTGTTCATGGAGTCTAACTACTTTGATGCAACCAAGCGTCCTATCATGAGTTCTCAGCAGGGTACTGATGCCAAGGGCGATGGTACTTTCTCTGGTGAGAAAGGTGGTTTGATTAAGGCATACGGCAATGTATTTGCCAACAAGCCAGAAAACTTCAGCTATATCACATACGCAGAAAACAATACAAGCTTTGATGCATACGAGGTTTCTGATCCAAGTCAGCAGGTTCCTTCAAGCGTAAAGACTTTGGTAGGTGGTACTTCTTATGATAACTTCGATACCAACTCAAGCCTCATGTATGCATACGCTGCAGACAAGGCAGAAGATGTTCCTTCTATCATAGAAGGTTTCTATGGCGCAGGTCGTTTGAATCATGGTGACATTGATTTCGTTATTCCTGATGAAACAGTCGTAACAAATGGTCATCAGCAGCCATGGCCTGCTTTGGCAAGCCTTCTTGACTCTTATGCTTCTGGTGTTGTTAAGGTTTTCGGTGAGAGTAATGCAACTGGCGAAGGTGGTTCTACTGAAGGTGGAAGCACTGGTGGCTCAACAGAAGGTGGTTCTGGCTCTGGTTCTGGTTCTGGCGAAGGTGGTAGCACTGGTGGTTCAGAAGGTGGTAGCACAGTAACTCCTATTGAGGGTACTGTTGTTGTTACATTCACTGGTTCTAAGCCTTCAAGTGACATAGTAACAGTTTCAGGCAACTATTCTACAAGTAAGGGAACTGCTACTATTGACGGCACTTCATATTCTACTTGTGTAAAGATGGAGTCTGAAACTAATATCTCTGTAACTGTTGATAAGAAAGTCACAATGACCCTTTATTTCAGTTCTGCAGATACCAAGACGAACGCCAAAATTGATGGAAAGAAGCCTGCTGAAGTAAATGCAGATATCAATGCGACTGCTAAGACAATGACTGTAACATTGGAGGCTGGTACTCATACTATTACCAAGCAGGATGCATGCAACCTCTTCGGTATCAAACTTGTACCTGTAACTGAATAATAAACATGTTTTCCCCAATGAGGGGGAAAGATATAGAAATGATATCAACTAAGGGCTGTCTCTTCTTGACGAGGACAGCCCTTTTTCTCTAAACAACAACAAAACTAAACTTTACAATGAAACATATAAACTCTATTCTTTCAGTACCATTCAAGGCAACTTGCCGTAAAACCATCTTGGCTGCTGCTTTATTTTGTGGTTTCTCAATGATGGCAAATGCACAGATTCAGGATGGTCGTGACTTCTCTATGGATGGCTTTGCTGCCTACGAAGGTGTTCCTGGTACTAACTGGTATCGTGCTGGTGGTACTACCGGTGGTGCTGGTGGTAAGGTGGTAAAGGCTGATAACTTCTCTCAGTTGCAGGCCTATCTCCAGGCAACTGACCCATATATTCTCTCGTATAGAATATTATGATTTGGCGGGTTCCCATCTTTCTGCACCTCAGAAGGGAATCAATATTGTAAAGAAGATCAACTTTGATGGTGTTGCAAGCGTAAAGAAAGTTATTTTCTAACGAAAAAGTTGTTTCTACTAAGTGATTTTTTTTCATAGCGATATGAATAGAAACGGATAAAAGTTTCTTGCCAGATTAACTACAAAACGGACAAAAGCTCGATAAATACAGGCTTTTGTCCGTTTTTTATTTATCTTTGTCTGATATCTGTCTTGTTGTTTTTGCTCTATTTGGTACTTTTGCAGTCGAAACAATTTTAATAAATCAACAAACCTAAAAGAGTAAACTAACAATGAATGTAATCTTGAGTAAATCTAAGAGAAGTTTTCTTCTCGTGGCATTGTTCCTCATGGGATGTTTGCAGCTTCTGGCTCAATCACGCATGATTCAAGGTGAGGTGACAGATGCTCAAAATGGTGAACCTCTCATCGGCGCTACGGTGATGGTGGAAGGTGAGAAAAGCGGTACGGTTACTGATTTTGATGGTAATTTTAAACTGCAAGTGACTTCTTCTGCAAAGAAAGTCAAAATCTCTTATATTGGATATGTCGATAAGATAGTTGAGATATCCGATAGAATGAATGTAAAACTTGAATCCGATAGTCAGATTCTTACGGATGTAGTTGTCATCGGTTATGGTACAGCTCGTAAGAGTGATTTGACGGGTTCTGTTGCAACAGTAAGCTCCAAAGACTTCAATAAAGGATTAGTATCTTCACCAGAACAATTGATTAATGGTAAGGTTTCTGGTGTGCAAATCATGTCGAACAGTGGTTCGGCTTCTGCTGGTAGTACCATTCGTGTGCGTGGAGGTGCTTCGCTTAATGCAAGTAATGACCCTCTTATCGTACTCGATGGTGTACCATTGGAACAAGGTGGTATTTCTGGTAATTCCAGCAACTTCCTCAGTATGATCAACCCAGCTGATATCGAGAGCATGACCGTGTTGAAGAATGCTTCTTCCCGCTTCTCAAAGAATACCCGTTGGGGTACCTTCCCATCTGTAGCTTTGGGATGGACCTTGACAGAGGAGCCTTGGTTGAAGGACAACAAGGAAGAAGATGATAGCAATCGCCAAGGTTGGGACATCTGGTTTAATGATGATGCTAAAAGCATGGAATCAGCAACGATTACGGTTGATTTCAACACGATGACATGGAAATATGAATAACATATCAATTTTTTTATTATCTTTGCAAAAAAATGAAGAATATATTTGGAAAAGCCATGTTGCTGGCTACAGCGCTCTTGTTCTCTATCACAGGAACAAGTTGCAGCAGCGACGATTCTCCAGTTCCTGAAAAGGAGAAAACATACGATATGAGCGGTTTCGCTAAGGGAGCCGATGTCAGTTGGCTCACAGAAATGGAGCAGGACGGTGTGAAATTCTATAATCAGAATGGCAAGGCAGAGGAATGCATGTGGCTTCTTCGCGACCTTGGTACAAATGCAATCCGCCTTCGCGTGTGGGTAAATCCGGAAGGTGGTTGGTGCGGTAAGGATGATGTCATCGCCAAGGCAAGTCGTGCTCAGGCGCTTGGCTATCGCTTGATGATTGATTTCCATTATTCTGATACTTGGGCAGACCCGGGAAACCAGAAAGTACCTGCTGCTTGGCAGGGTTATACTTTCGAGCAGATGAAACAGGCGGTAGCTAATCATACCAAGGACGTATTATCTGCCTTGAAAGAGAGAGGTGTCACCAACGTAGAATGGGTACAGGTGGGTAATGAAACCCGTGATGGAATGCTCTTCAGCAGCGATGAGGCTGTAACTGGTAAAGCGTCAAAGAATGCTGCCAACTTTGCTGCTTATGTCAATGCTGGCTTTGATGCCGTAAAGGCAGTTTATCCACAGGCAAAGGTCATCGTCCATGTAGATAAAGGTCAGGACCTTGGTGGACTTACCTGGCTTTACGATAAGTTGAAAGAAAATGGCGGAAAGTGGGATGTCATTGGACTGTCTCTTTATCCTGAGGATGATAACTGGCAAAGTTATGCAGAGAGCTGTCTCGCTAACATCCAGACTCTTTCTTCTAAGTATGGTAAGGACGTTATCGTTTCTGAGATTGGTATGTGGTGGGGTTCTGATCAGGCTGCGCCAATGATGGAGAAGATGGTGGATGGCTGCAAGGCTATTTCTACCTGCGAAGGTATCTTCTATTGGGAACCTGAGGTTTACAACAACTGGAAGCCTGCCAACTATAGTACTTTGGGTTGGAATGCTTATACCAAGGGAGCTTTTGATAACTCCGGTAAACCAACTGCTGTATTCGATGCATATAAATAAGAATATTAAATAAAAGATATGATCAAGAAAAGCATTACTTTCATGTCTCTCGCCCTGGCGTTCTCTACCATGTGCCAGGCGCAGAGCAGAAAGGTTATCAATTTACCATCGTGGGATTTCTCCCGCGATGGCAAAGTGTGGTCTCAGGTAGCCGTGCCTCACGATTGGGCTATCTCGGGTCCTTTCGATAAGAAATGGGACCTGCAGATGGTGGCTATTGAGCAGAATGGCGAAAAGGAGAAGACCGAGAAGTCGGGACGCTCTGGAGCTCTCCCTTGGATTGGAGAGGGTATGTATAAGATGAATCTTCAGTTGCCGAAGGACTACAAGCGTGCCGTCCTCGTTTTTGATGGTGCGATGAGTCAGCCTGTCGTTAAGGTGAATGGCAAGGAGGCTGGTAGATGGGCTTACGGCTATAATGCCTTCCGCATCGACATCACTCCTTACGTGCAGTTTGGCGGAAAGAAGAATCTCGTAGAGGTTCATCTCAACAATGTAGAGGAAAGCAGCCGATGGTATCCGGGAGGCGGTCTTTACCGTCCGGTTTCCGTGGAACTTTACGGTAACGAGAACTTCTCTACTTGGGATACCTTCGTCCGTACCCTGAAGGCAGATAAGCAGGAGGCAGAAGTAGAAGTGAATGCTCTCTTGGAAGGAAAGATTGGAAAGTCGGGCAAGACGGTCATCGCCTTGCTGGATGAGGCTGGTACTAAGGTAGCTGAGCAAACCATCCAGGGTGTTACTCCAAAAATCAAAACTACCTTGAAGGTGGCAAGTCCTCAGCTTTGGTCACCGGAGACTCCTTATCTCTATCAGGTGAAGTTGACCCGATATGAGGGAAAGAAGGTGGCTGATGTCCAGACCTTGAAGACCGGTATCCGTACCATCTCGGTATCCAAGAATAATGGTTTCCAGCTCAATGGCATTACCCGCAAGATCAAGGGTGTCTGCTTGCATCACGACCTCGGTCCTTTGGGTGCTGAAGAGAACAAGGCTGCCCTCATCCGCCAGATCAAGATGATGAAGGCGATGGGTTGCGATGCCATTCGTACTGCTCATAATATGCCTTCTACCATGCAGATGGAAATCTGCGACTCCCTCGGTATGATGGTGATGGCAGAGAGCTTCGATATGTGGATTTATCCAAAATGTAAGAATGGTTATGCCAAGTTCTTCAAGGAATGGAGCGATAAGGACATCACCAACTTGGTGAAGCATCATCGTAATCATCCAAGCATCATCATGTGGAGCATCGGCAACGAGATTCCTGAGCAGTGGAGCAAGGAAGGTATGGAGATAGCCAAGCATCTGCAGAACCTCTGCCATCAGTATGATCCATCTCGTCCTGTCACTCAGGGTATGGATAAGGCTGAGGCTGCCCTGAAATCTGGCTTTGCACAGGTGATGGATGTTCCGGGTTTCAACTATCGCGTACATAAATATTATAAGAATATCGAGCAGTTGCCTCAGGGATTCCTTTTGGGTTCCGAGACGGCATCTACAGTCAGCTCTCGTGGCGTGTATAAGTTCCCGATTGAAGTGCGTGCCAGCGACAACAACCCATACCCGGATGGTCAGTGCTCCAGCTATGATACAGAGTATTGTTCTTGGAGTAATCTTCCAGATGATGATTGGAAGATGCAGGATGATTACAGTTGGGTAATCGGAGAGTTCGTGTGGACGGGCTATGACTATCTGGGTGAGCCGACTCCATACGATACCTACTGGCCAAGCCGCAGCAGCTATTTTGGTATCTGCGACCTTGCCGGACTTCCAAAGGATAGATATTATATGTATCGTGCCCGCTGGAATGAGCATCAGCATACCACCCATCTTCTTCCTCATTGGAATTGGACAGGTCGTGAGGGACAGGTAACTCCGGTTTATTGCTATACAGATGGTGTGGAAGGTGAACTTTTCGTGAATGGCAAGAGTCAGGGTAGGGTTCGCAAGGATAAGTCAAGTCGTTTGGACCGCTATCGTCTCCGTTGGAACAATGTGAAGTACGAACCTGGTGAGATTCGTGTGGTTACCTACAATCAGTATGGTGAAAAAGTGGGTGAGGATGTCAAGCGAACAGCTGGTGAGCCTACCCAAATGAAGTTCAGCGTGGAGACTCCAGATCATGAGCCTATCGCTTGTATGGTAGAGGGCTGTACCGATGAGCACAATGTGCTTCTGAATGCTGATGGCAATGACCTCGCCTTTATCACCGTGAGTCTCTTGGATAAGGATGGCAACGAGTGTCCGCTTGCCGATGACGAACTGACTTTCGAGGTAACTGGTGCTGGAATCTTTAAGGCTGCATGTAATGGCGATGCTACTTCGCTTGAGCCTTTTACACAGCCACAAATGAAACTTTTCAGTGGTAAACTGGTAGTTGTTGTACAAAGTAAGAAACAGAAGGGTGATATCACGCTCAAGGTGAAAGATACCCAGAGAAATATAGAAAAGACGATGGTCTTGAAGTGTATTTAATTCTTTTTATGCCAATATGTTTGCGAGTATGCTTAATAATGTGTATTTTTGCACTTATGAAGTTGACTCTTAAGCATATTGGCATGTTTTTTATCATGCTTTTTTTGAGTTGTGCTCTTAATGCACAACGTTTTGTTAATGTGTCTCTGGATGAGGCACAGACGGTTTGTTCTATTCAGCAAGACAGTCAGGGCATGATGTGGCTTGGTACAGAGAATGGACTTTACTGCTATGATGGTTATCATAGTTATAAGCAATATACAGAGCAGACTTTTTCTAATACCCGCGTTTATGCAATGGCTGTAGATAGAGAGCAGTTATTTCTCGCTACAGACAAGGGTATGATGTGCTTCAATCTGCAATCTAATTCTTATGTACAGCCGTCTGCTGATGCAACAAAGGATAATGGAAGAAAAAGCACTTTGGAACAGAGAGCGATCCTCCTGAAATACAGACAGATAGTTTTTGGCAGCGAAGTATATGCTTTGCTGAATACACCTAAGGGATTGCTCGTGGGAACTCTATCGGGCTTGTATTCTGTAAAAAAGCAGGCTTTAAACGGAAAGAATTCTTGGGCGAAATTGAACAAGCAACGTATCCTGCTTCCCGACAGTCAGCAACCTCTTGTCAATGCCTTGGCTTACGATGCCAAGCGCCGTTGTTACTGGATAGGTACAGAAGGTGCCCTGTATTGTGCAGACTTACAACTGAAGAATTTTACCAGAATTTCTCAGTTGAATGGTAATTCCGTCAAGTGTTTGGCAGAAGAATCCAATGGCAATCTGTATATTGGAACAGATAATGGACTCTATCGCCTGTCTTTGGACAATTCTATCCTGCATTTCGAGCACGACTCCCGTGATGCTTCTTCCATTCCTAATAATATCGTATGGTCTTGTTTTGTGGATAAGTGGCAGAATGTGTGGATCGGAACGGATAATGGTCTATCCCGTCTTTCCACGCATACTTATTTCCAATATACCTCGCTTGATAAGATAACTCTTTCGGGGGAAGGTAACTGTCTGCATGAAATTTGTCAGACCAGAGATGGAAAATGGTGGTTGGGTGGAACCAATGGCTTGATTCGTTTTGGAATGAATGCCAGTCAAAATGCATCGGATGGCAATGTTGCCTGGTATAAGCAGAACAGTTCGTCTTATCCCCTGAGTCATAATCGTGTTCGCAAAATCTATGAAGATCGCGAGGGGGATGTCTGGGTTTGTACAGATCATGGAGTCAACTTCTACAATCGCCAGACCAAACAGATGCAAAACTTTATCGTCTGCGACAAGAGTGGCAAATATTCTACAGCCTGGGCATACGATGTGCTGGAAGATAAACAGGGCAGAATGTGGATGGCTTCCTATATGGGCGGCATCTTTGTCATCAGCAAGCAGAGACTTCTGTCTTTGATGACCCATTCTTCAGGTTCTACTACCATCGTGGCTGATTATCATTTCTCCGACCAAGGTAAGAATGCACTCTCTGGTTTGCATGTAGGACAGATGGTGATAGATGCACAAGGTATGGTTTGGGCTTCCTGTTTCAGTAGTTTGGACCGTATCAATCCGCAAACCATGAAGGTGGTTCCTGTTGAGCACAAGGATGATATCAACTATTTGATGGCTGATTCTAAGGGAAATGTCTGGGCAGGTGGAAACACAGAGGTGAAATGCTTTGTGATAAATCCTTCTGCCAACCACTCGCAGCTGGAGACGAAGACATGGAAGATAGGCGGAAAAGTGATTACTATGTGTGATGTGGATGGCAAGACCTGGGTGGTGAGCGGTAAGGAATGTTGTGTCATCGATTTGGGTGGCAAGAGTTCCCGTTTCAAGATTCCTTCTTCTATTGCTCCTTTAGCCATTTTCTATTCTAAGGCTCAGCACATGGTAATGATGGGTGGCAACGATGGCTATATCTGTCTGCGTGCCGATATGCCGATGGAGAAAGGGTTGCAGACCAAACTGATGTTGGCAGGTATTGTGGTCAATGGAAATCAATGGCAAGATGCAGCTCCTCGCAATATGAAGGAGTTGGAACTTGCAAGTGATGAGAATAGCTTTACCCTTCAGCTGACAGATCTTCCGTTCTCCGACCATCCTTCTGCTGTCTATGCTTATCGGTTGGAAGGTAGTGATTACGACTGGCATTATCTGAATAAGAAAAGGTTGGATATCAGCTATAATGGTTTGCCATATGGTAATTATCATCTGAAGGTGCATGTCGTGGATGGTGAGGGTAATATAGGAGCCGAAGTGTATTCTCTTGATATTACGATATTGCCACCATGGTATCTTTCCATTTGGGCAAAGTTAGTTTATCTTTTGTTGGCTATTACATTGGCTTGGGGAATCATGAAGTTCTATCTGGTGCGTGAGCGTCTGGCGGAGGAACGTAGGCAGAAGGCTGAAATCCTGGAGCAGGTAGAGGCACGTATCAGTTTCTTCAATCGTCTGTCAGAGGATTTGAAGACCGCCGTGACTCATCGCTCATTTGATGAGATTCTGGAACTTACCAACCGTTATTTAGGTGTGAAGATAGAGAAAAAGGAGGCAGAAGAACCTGCTTTAAATGCTGCAGACCAACGGCTTCTGAAGGAGATTACCGAGACGATAGAGACCCACATGATAGACTCAGACTTCAATGTGACCACCTTGCAGGAGATATTGGGTATTGGAGGCAAGCAGCTGTACCGTAAGTTGAAGGCGATGACAGGAAAAACTCCTGTAGAGTATATCCGTGAACTCCGAATGAACAAGGCTGCCGTGATGTTGAAAGAAGGTAAGTTCAGCGTTTCTGAAGTGATGTACACGGTGGGCTTCTCCAACAACAGTTATTTCTCTAAGTGCTTCTCCAAGGCTTTTGGTATGACGCCGACAGAGTATATGAAGAGTTAAGTGAAGAATTAAGTGAAGAGTGAAGAATTCAATAGTAATTAGGGTATGAAGACGATACAACCGATATTGACCATTACGGGTTCTGACAGTACGGGTGGTTCTGGTGTCCAGGCAGACATCAGAACGATTTCTGAGTTGGGAGGCTATGCAGTTTCTGCCATCACCTCCATTACCGTGCAGAATACCTTGGGTATTCAGGCATTCTTTGATATTCCAGCCGAGATTGTTTCGGGACAGATAGAGGCTATCATGAACGATATTCAACCGAGCATTGTGAAGGTGGGTATGATTCGTCGGGTGGAGACGCTTGAGGTTGTGATCGATGCCCTGACGAAATATCGCCCGGATTATATCATCTATGCCCCTGCCATCTGGTCAAGTAATGGTGATGCGCTGATGACGGAGGATGTGGTAAGTCAGATCAAGTATCGTTTGCTGCCGCTCTGTTCCGTGGTGGTTGCCCGAAAGAAAGAAAATGATATTATTCTGCAAGACACCAAGTTGCTGCGCATGGCTGAGGG
>CDZB01024604.1_pt1 | contig 11984 bp, 18 predicted proteins | sample 554961 | NCBI WGS metagenome assembly CDZB01 (sample SAMEA3182106, study PRJEB8094) | gut metagenome | biome: human; feature: gut; material: Stool; isolation source: human stools | place: Canada | collected 2013-02-26
CGCAAAACTCATCTTCGTATCGGCGGAATGTGTCTTTGCTGATCTTTGCAAATTGGCAGAATCCCACTAATGTCAGGGGACGCTGTGTTGGAACCGCAATTATTTCCCCTGCTGAAACCTTGTTGATGTAAACCGGATTCGCTTTCACCCATTCGACATACTCTTCGAACTTGGCGTCAAGAGCTTCGGGGGTATATGCACGAGGGCGGCCCACTTTCTTATTAAGGGTATTCATGTTATTATTCGTATTTTTTTCGACCTAATTTTCCGAGGCTGTTTTGAACCTTGACCCGCTTCTGCCCCTTGTTGATGTCAACCACCGAAACAATGGGCGCCGGCATATTCATCAGGGCCCGTTCCATCATGCGCTCCATCCCCTTCATTCCGTCGTTGCGCTGGGGAAGATTCGATACTTGGATGGCGTTTCCGCCGCTTGCCACGTTCATGGCCGAGAGCATTGCGCCCCAGTCGTTGACAGCCTGGGCCGTCATCACGGCCTCGCCGTTGGATAACATTGCGGGGATGCTGTCCGAAGTTCCGGTACCCGGGCCCGTGACAAGGCCGCCGGAGGCGTATCGGTATTTACTTCTTTCTTCTTCTGCGGAACTGTTGAGCGATTTAATTTGCGTTATTATGGTCGTAATGGTCGAAATTGCAGCCACCGCCCCGGCAATACCATCCCAAACGGTAGCGGAAGATGAAAATGCTTTGTGTAACGCCGCTCCCATCGCAGCGGCCGATTCGGCGATTGCCAACATTGCGACAACCCCCGCATCTGCCCCGGCGGCTTCGGCAAGTTCTTCCAACGCACCGACCATCTGTTGTGCGCTTTGAATAGACATCTGCGTTTCTTTTTCTTGCAACTTAATGCCTTGCAGTTGTATGTCGTTGACCTGCTGTTTGGCTTCTGCAACGGCCTTTTGTGCGTCAAGTTCAGCATTACGCCATTCCAAAACACCGCCATAGAGAGCCGTATATGTTTCCTCACTCATTGATTGTATTTCGGAAAGTTTATTTTGTGCAGCATCCATTTGTTGCTGCGCAATATCCATTTTGGCGGCATTTTTCTCAATATCCTTGTTCGGATCAGATGTGTGTAGAATGTCATAATTAGGTAACTGTGCTTCTTTTTGGCGGATAGTCTGCAATTTATTTTGTGCATTAAACCGCATTTTGATCCTGTTCTCCGCATTGCGGGCTTCTTCCTCGAACTCCTTATCGCTCCAACGCTGGCGTATTTCGGATTCCTCCTTATACCTGCGTTCCTCCATATTCAGAATCAGCTGGTTTATAGCTTCCCGGGATTCCGCAGTCAGCGTTTTGTCGTATTTGAGTTTGTTTTCCAACTCCTGACATTCCCACGAAAAGCGAAGCCGGGAAAGTTCCAGGTCTTTTTCAAGGCTCGCTTGTCTAAGTTCAAGAATGGATTTTGATAATTGCTTCTCTAAATCGAGCTGTGTCTTGGCGGCTTGTCGTGCTATTTTATTAGCAGCCTCTTGCGCTTTCTCATTCGTTCGTCCAAGTTCTTTTAAGCGTTTGATCTCATTCTCAATAGCTTCGGCCCTTTTATTCCGTGAAATGATTTCGTCCTCCGTGGTTGCGATCTCCTTGTTTATATCGGCAAGTTCTTGTTCCTTTCGCTTGATTAAATCCTTGATGGCCTCCCCTTGCCCATTGATGTCATCTGTACTGATCTTGTACATATCCATCAATGTTTTCATCGCTATTTTGTTTGCAGAAAGGGCTTCGTTATACCGATCCGTAGCATCTCGCACTTTATTCAGCGTGCTTTCCAGTTCATTGGAAACCTCTACATATTCACTCACGACCGGACGGTTCCCGGCCATAGTCGTCCGAGTTTTTGTGGTGTTCTCATTGAACATCCGGTATATTTCCTGCGCACGCTCTTTCAATTCCGGAATTTCACTATTTAACCCGGCACGAAACTCGGTAAAATAAGCGATCCCGGCCTCCCGGCCGAATTTTTTAATAAACTTATCCTGCACGCCTTCGAAGGCTTTGTCCATCGTTTTACCGTATTCTTCGGCGGCATTGGCATTGGATTCCTCCAAACCCTTAGCAATAGCGGCCGCCGTAATACTGCCTGCAAGGGCATCATAAGCCGCCTTTTGGTCCTCCAAATTCCGTATCTCCTCCTTTTGGTTGGAAAGATAGTCCCCGTATTTATCCTCTATGACTTTGCGGGCGGCGGCATATTCGGCTGTACCCTTTTTTGCCTCACGGAGGGCGTCAAACTCCCGCTTCAACTCTGATCGGCTGTTTTCAATGGCCCGGTTGAGGTCTTGCGTATATTGAGCAACATCCGACAACGCATTACCTGCGCTAAACAATCCCTTTACCCACGCCCCGATCTCTTTCCCGTAGGCCGTCAGCAGGGTAATGCCCACGACCAAAGCCGTCTGCCAGGAAAAGATAGACGAAATAACCTGCCGGAACACCGGGATCGTCATTTTCCCCTCGGCTCGCAACGCTTTATTATTGGCCGAAGCTCGCTTCAGTTCATCGGCAAGCATCGGCAGGTTGTTGGAAATCGCCAGAAAAAATTGCTGGGCGGACATCGTGAGCGACGGAAGTTCCCGGGCCACTTGTTGCACCTGGAAAGAAAGCGGACTAAGCGCACTTGCATAATTGCCGACATTGGACCGGAAATTCAGCAAATCCTGCTCGGCCTTGTTCACCTCCGTTTGCATATTGCGGACCTGTTCGGCCATCTTCATTCCTTTTGCCGATTTGCGGTCAGCTTCGGAGAGTGCATAATACTCTTTCGTCAACTTCGAAATATCGTTCCGGAGTTTATTAACGGAGCCATCAAGCTGCGCATCCTTCTTGACCTGTTCGTTGATCTGCTTCATGTATTGACGCTGCGCATCGGTATTATCCCGAATTACGGCTTTATACCGGGCCATCTTCTCGTAATAATCTGCATCCTCTTTCTTGAGGTTCTTAATAGACTGCCGGGTCTCATCTATTACCTTTTGCGCCTCTGCCCAGCCTTTGATAAGTTTCGAGTATTCGATCTCGATTGTGATGATCTTGTGAATGGAATCCTGTGCCATACTTCTCTATATGGATTAAATAGTCAATAATTATTTCATGCTGATCCAGCGCTCCGTGTCCCGGGTTATTCCCCGGCTCTGCTCGTCCGGTAGGATCGGCTGAGAGGCGGATATACGGCCCCATTTGCCACCCAAAAAATAAGGACCTTTCGATTGGGAAACCTCAAAGCCACATAACTGTCCGTCATGCCCGAACAGTTTCAAAACCGTCGCATTGTCGGTCGTAATGCTGGCCCCCTTCGCCGGAACCGATATTTGCTGGATTGCTATGATCTGGCCGTCCTGATTTCTCTGATATATAACAGCGACCAAACGCTGCGGGACACGCCCCGCCAAAGACGCAAGACGGCCCAAGAAGCCATCGCCGGGGCAATCCACGTATTGCAATGATACGATGTATTTCCCCAAACGAATCTGCCAGTCGTCAGACCCTCCGGCGGCAATTTGATTCCGGATACCGTATTCAAAATAGATCTTTGCTTTTGCTTTCATAATGTTTAGTATTTAACAGATTATCAATTTATCGCAACATATTTCTTGAAATGATATTTGAAGTCGTGGTCGTATTTAGCCCCGAGTTTCCGATCCGTGTCCACAATAAGCTGCATCAACCGCCCCCTCGAATAGCTTATATGGACCTCGGAATCGTCCCGCTGGCCGCCCCTTCGTTTTTCCTTAGGTCTTGCTCTGCTCATTTCCCCGTTTTTTTCGTACTTTTGGCTTGTCGAGAACCAAAATGCGGGGAACAGTTTACGGCCCTTGCTTTCGAGGATAGGCGGGTTTATACCCGCCCATCCTGTTTGTGGGCCACCCTCGCAAACCCCAACAGAGCCTCTGCGATCTCTATCACCTTGTCCGGCGTGAAAGTAACGACCGCTTCGGGAGTGCCCTCATCACCGAAGTATTTAACACACAAATACACCTCTGACGGATTAGGTTTGCGATTTACGGTCACTTCGGCAACTCTGACCGTAAGGGTTGCACCGTCATGCTTGAATGATTTGCACGGCACAAATGCCGTCTTTTTCTTGGGCTGTGTCATAATCTTTTTCTGTTTTATTATTGGTTTCATACCGTTTTGGGGCGGGTGGGGTCACAAAGTCACACCCCTATATAAGGGGGGTGTGACTGTGACCCGCCTCCCACAAGCCTGTAACATAACATAGATATTTAGAAAGGGTCATCACTTAATTCAGGTTGTATGACCTCAATTTGAGAGATTGGAAGATAGTAACCGCCAGCCTGATTCTTCACGATCATTCCGGCTTTAGTTGCCCGTGAAATCTTCATCTTTGCTCCACTCTCTTTTACTGCCAATTTTTCCCGAATCATTTCCGCTAATTCGGAATGCGAATACACTTTACCCGCCTCCATGATCTCGGTAAAAACATTCTCTTTGGGTTGAGGAGCCGGAATACTGCATAACTCCGGAAGTCCGGAAGCGTTGATTTGAAATGCAAACTCTGCGAAAGGCTCATTACGGCAGTACTGCGGACTGACTACCGAGGTATCACCGTCAGCTTTTACCAGTATCACCGTTTCCGATTTACGCAGGAGTGCAGAGCCGAGGTGCCCTCGGGCCTTATCGCCCCCGGGGTTTGTATGGAGCACACAAAGAATGTGGTTATCGTATTCCGAACTCCAGCGCATCAACTCACAAGTCAGGGCCTCCGATTCATGCAGATCGTTTGGATCATTGCAAAGGTCCGCCACGCCGTCGAGAATCAGCAGATCGGGTTTATACCGACGTAATATTTCACCCGCAACCTCCCGGCGCTGGTCAGGCGTCAGCTCACGCAGAGCAGCCACAACGAGCTGATCGTGATTGCGGTCTGTCGGCAAATCAATACTGCGCAGAATCCGCCGGGCGACCTTATGAACGTGAGGGCGGCTCTGTTCGGTATCAATGTATACTATTTTCCCAGTCGCAGGTGTATCAAACCCCAGAAAATCGGACGAGGAGAGGAACCCGGAAGCAATGGCGGCGGTCAGGAAGGTTTTGCGAGACTTGGCCAGCCCGACAACTGTGGAAACATTACCCCGAGAAGCGATCAGATTGCCCCAAATTCGCACGATCGGTTGCGGGTCGGGCAGATGCTCCGCCAAGTCGATAATAAGCGCAGAAATGTCTATTTTGGACGATTCGGGCTTATTTATGATAACGTCATCTACAAATCCCATATCCCTCACACCTTGAAGTTATCCAATCCATCGATAATATGCCGAAAGGTCAACCGGGCAACGCCCTTATCGCTTCGAATACAGCGGCCGATTTCCAGCAATTCATAAAGGTCTTTCTGCGGGTCCTCCAGCTTGGTAGTATAAACCAAATCGACCAAATCCACTCGTTCAATCTCGGAGCGATTAGTGAGGCGCATTCCGACGATCAGCACATCGGCGGGTTCCTCGACATGCAACGCCTTGTAGAGCGTATCTCGCAGTAAAATCAATAACTGATTATCGACCTTGCTGTCGTTCAGGTCCACGCAATTTTCCAGAGCGGCGATCTGCTCCTTCAGCTTATTAATGACATATGGCTTTGCATCCGGCCGCTGACGATAGCGAGCCAACTCTTGCATTTTGTCAAGTTTAATTGTTTCGAGAGTCTCCATAGGTCATTTCGTTTGGGAATGTTTCGCCGTACCACTCGACGAAAGTTGTGAAATCTTTGGCAACGAAATATAAGCCACCTGCCCGCTCAATAGATGCCTGATAACGGCGTTGTGCCTCGCTTTGGTGGTCGAGGCCGATCTTCACCTCAATTTTGACGCTCCGGCCTGCAATTGTAGCCGATATGTCTGCGCTTCCCTTCGTGGCATTCGATTTGCGCCATACAATCTGTCCACCTCTTTGTTCGGGCATTCCCGTCGTGTTTATTCTTTCAGCCTGGCCGCCATTGTAGCGAATGTAATCCACAATACATTTCGTCAGGACGTTCGCTGTATTATCCCGATATGGCTGTGGCGGGATGGCATACTCAGGAAAATCCGGATGTTCCCGGCGGAAATGGTCGAGGGCTTGCCGTTCGAGGTCCTTGACCGCCTGCGGCTTCTGATAGCGAGGTTTATTCATGGCTGACGGCCTCCTGCCCGCTGAAGAGGTTATAATCCGTATTGATCCGTTCCAACCGATAGACGACTCTACGATCCCGCAAGGGATAAGTTCGAACCACATAACCGTCTGCCTTCCGTCGCACTTCGGTCATCCACCGCCGGGCATCATTACCGCCAATCATCACGTTTAGGCCCGTAGCCGTAACCTGCATTCCTCCTTTGAGCATTTCGAGGGCGATAGCCTTGCGAGCTTTTTGCGTGTCGGCTTGGATGGGTTCCGAATTATAATTATCTTTGTACGTACTTATTAGGGCGGCTACGGCCGCTTTTCTTGTTTTCATTGTGCGGCCCTCCCGTTGTTAAGCATCCGACGAACATCCGACATCCTGTAACGACGCCTACCGCCGATTTCGATAGGCACGAGCAGGCCCCGTTTTGCCCATCGCCAAAGGGTCGATAAATCGACGTCGAGCAATTCCGCCACCTTTTCCCGACTGGGATAGGTCTCTACGGATTGGTCTGTGATGATTTGCTCCAACTGCTCTTTTGTCCTTGCGACAAGAGCCTCGTTTGCTTCGATCAAATCGGATACTTTGACCGAAATAATGGCATCAGGACAAGCCTTTGCCAAGGCGATTAAGTTTGCCTCCATAATTTTGATATTATTTTTTATGGAGTTCCGTCCTTCCACTACACTTTACGGGGTGTGCTTGTTTGACGGGCCCAGCGAAAGCCGTAAATCATTCACTATCGGACATTGCAAAAATCGGCAGGAAGTTGCGGGGAAACAATATGGGGTGAACTGGATAATCCCATTCACCCCATTCCAAAAGCTATGCGATGCAACCTTTACATTGCGAATAATCCCATTAAAGCATTCATCAAGCACTTACGTGTTATCCAAAGAGTAAACGCCGCCAAATCGGCTATTCCTTTGTTGTCGGCTTGAATCCTATCGGTTGGGAGGGTTTGCGAGCTTGCGGCACTTTGATCGACAATGCTGCGATGGCTTGGTAGATGTTATCGAGTTCCTTGCGCATATCCTCCGACAGATCGCTGATCGCTTCGGCATTGTCTGCATCAGCTCGTTCCAGTAATGCCAGTTTTGCCCGAATTTCGGCTAATTCTGCCGTTATCTGGGTTGTGGTGGTGATGTAGTTGCGCATTGCCACGAATGCCCGCATAATGGCGATATTTGCATTAATGGCTATGTCACTATTCAATAATCCGGATAACATTGCGACACCTTGTTCGGTAAACGCATACGGCATTTTACGGATTCCGCCCCAACTTGATGTCACAAATTGTGATTTCAAGTTTGCAAACTCTTGATTTGTAAGTTGAAACATAAAATCGGGAGGAAATCGTTTGTTGTTACGTTTTACTGCCTGATTTAATGCGCTTGTTGTTACTTGGTAGAGTTCGGCCAAATCACGATCCAGCATTACCCGCTGGCCTCGTATTTCGTATATCTTGCTTTGGATAGGTTGTAGTTCCATAGTTTTCTGTCTATATACCTTGGGTCACAGTCACAACCCCTTATATAGGGGTGTGACTTTGTGACCCCGGATAGAAATATATGTAATGCGCTGGCGTCTCCGTTACTATTCTCCCTTCTCCACTTTGATAAGTTTGCCGCAATGCGGGCAGGTGATTGTGTTCGTCGGATTCGCAAGCAATTCCGATGGAGTACAACCAATGGCAGCCGCAATCTTTTCAAGTTTTTCAACGGTGGGATTCCCGTTGATTGATTGACTTAAAGCGGACGGGAGTATGCCCATACGTTTTGCCACTTGTTCGACGCTAAAACCGTGAGCCTTTATAGCCTCTTTAATTCTCAAATTAGCCATATCTAAATAGAGTTTTGCGAGTTGTTTATAATGCAAATATATATAAAATTAGGTTTATGCGAAATAATTTGCGATAAAATTAGGTTTGACGGATATTTTTTTGATGAAATATTTGGTTATTATATTAGAAATATCTAATTTTGCATTGTGGTAAATAAGATAAACCTAATTAATATAACCATGAAGGCAACCTACAACAAATCGAAGATCATGCGCAACGCCTGGTATCTGAAACGTGCCAACGCCTCGATGTCGTTCTCGGCCTGCCTGCGCAAGGCTTGGCGTAACGAGAAGCTGGCGGTCATGACAGCGATAATCGAAAACCGCCCGATGGAGGAGCCGAAACGCCCCGCCCTCGATCCGATCCCGCTGATAATCCCGGCCGACTACTACGGAGACAGCAGAACTTATTACGGAGACTAACGGCAACGATATGAACGAACAATTAACCCGGTCCGACATTCGGACAATGGCCCGCAAGGCGGCCGATTACATCACCTTCAACTGCGACGGTGTAAGCGAAGGTTTCGAAATTACCCACAAGGGGTACACGGTATTCGTTGACTATTCGGCCCGGTTGTGCAACGACGAGCTGAGCGAATTTACAGAAGTCCCCGCCGTATGGGACCGGGCGGGCCGGGAGTGTCCGGAGATCGCCGAAGCCTTGCAATTAATGTTGAACTAACCGATTAAAACTATAAAATCATGACTATCGAAGATTTGAAAAACGTAAAATTAAGTCCGATGACCGCCGGATACCTGGCTATCTATATCAAATTATCGGACCTCTGCGGCGAGGCGGCGGAAGTTACCGAAATGAATTACTGCGGCTCGGCGGTCAATGAGGTGAACAGTGAATTTGACAGCGCATTAGGCAAAGCGCAAGACGAGGTAATGAAGTTGGCCGTGATGTCCATGACGGAAAATTTATGTACGTTGTCCAACAATACCGAACTATGATCTACGAACTGACATACGGCGGCTATCGGTTGGGGACATTCCCCACCGAGGCCGAGGCCGTCCGCCGGGCGGGGTATCTTCCGAAGGGGCGCTATACCGTCCGGGAATGGGAAAGAAACGGCGAATTTTCGACGTTCGACCCTTCGACGAACAAACACTATGACTTCAACAACTGACACTATGAAAAAGCAAGTATATGTATCCAAGCGCAGCGACCTGTCGCTGATCGGATCGGCTTTCGAGGCCGCAGGCTTCCGCTGTGTCCGCATCCGAACCGAATGCGAGGTAGAGCACCGAACCAAAGGCGGCGATTCACGCCGGCACGGGATGCTGGTTCTCGACGGCGATCGGGTGATTCTCGAAATCACCCGAAGCAAAAACACATTCGAGGGGCGCAGGTATCGCCGAGCAAGCCCACCCATAAGCCGAAAGGATTGTTAATGAAACTCACCCGATAAACAACTATTGCGTTATGAATATAGATCAAATTTTACGACGGGGCGATAAGATGGCGGCGGAAACAGCAGCAGTAATACGCCGAGGGGAAGAGCTTGTCGCCAAATTGGAAAGCGGAGATGTAAAACCGGAGGACCCGCAGGTAAAAGAAATATTGTTCCAACTTAAAGAGCGTGTGAGGATCAACGCCGATTTTAATACCGAGCTACGGCAGTTGGCCGAGGAGCACGAGAAAATAACAACCGAGCATTGAGGTTCCATTATACCACTACTTTGCCCCAGCCGTCAATCCGGGCGGCTGGGTTTGCTGTTGCTGGCCCTGCTGGCCTTTTGGATGTACAACGGTATCATCGGCTCAAAATTGCGCTTAGTAAGGTTGAACGAGATCGACGAACGGAATTTTGCGTTGGTTGCCGGGGTGTGCGGAATCTGATGTTAATATTATGAGTGGTGCAAATGTGGTGCAAAATAGAAATATAAAATCGCAACCGATTGATAATCAGCTGCGATTTTATTTCCGTGTGCCCAGGACAGGAATCACAAAATGCAATTTCTTTCAAATGGGCAAAAATACAAATGATTTATAATGTATTGAAATACAATGATATGGGTTGCATTTAGATTGTTTTTTATTGATTGTGTTTTTGATTGTTTTTGTGGGTTAGTGCCAAAATAGTGTCAAATTTTATTGGTGAATATCAGTATTTTATATATCTTTGAGATAAGAAAATACCTTTTTTATGGCAAAGACGACATATAGTTTAGCAAAGTCTAAAAACAATTTGGGTGAGGCGCAAATTATAATTCGGATGTATGTTCGGATGGGTTACTTTGTGCGTATTAAGTCAAATATATGGGTCGATGAAAAACGCTGGGGTAAGAAAAATAATATTACGATTCCGACTATTCCGGGTGAAGAACAAACTGCGTTACTGAATAAAAAAGAATTGTTGCGTCAATTAACCTTATATGTCGAAGAAGCTATATTAAATGCGGATGATAAAAACATTATTGATAAGATTTGGGCGGAAAAAATTGTTGCTCGATTCTATAAAAAGTCCAAAGAGCCGAAGAATAAATCCGAGAAAACACCTGCGGATAATTTCTTTTCTTTATTTGACGGATATATAAAGAAGCGTAAATTTTCAGAGGCGCGTATAAAGCATTTAAGCGTTTTGCGTCGCTGTTTGCAGCGGTTTGAAATGTATAAACAGCTTGGGAATCGGCGCTACAAACTGGATATTGCGAAACTTACCCATGAGGATTTATCCGAAATAGAACATTTTTTATTCCATGAGAGGGAATTTTTTCTGCAATATCCGCAAATATATGAAGCTGTACCTTATTCGTTGAAAGTTCCGAAAAAATCGGTAAGAAAGGTCAAGCCTTATTTGGATGCGACCGGAAACCCGCGACCGAAAGGGATGCCTGTTGTACGCGGTCAGAATACGGTTACAGATATTATGACAAGGTTTCGATCATTTATGATTTGGGCTATTGAAGAGGGATATGCGCAAAAGAATCCTTTTAAGGAGTATCGGATCAACGAAAGTGTTTATGGGAAACCGATCTATATTTCGGTTGCTGAACGAAAAAAGATACATGAAACTGATATGTCTGATGATCCGGTATTGGAACAGCAAAAAAATGTTTTTGTTCTTCAATGTCTGATCGGTTGTAGGGTAGGAGATTATTATAATATGACGTATGATAATCTTATAGGAAATGCTATCGAATATATCCCGTCCAAAACCCGGAATGATCGCGTAAATACGATAAGGGTTCCTTTGACGGAAACGGCATTGGAAATAATAAACCGTTATCGGAATTTGGAGCGTAAAACAATTATGCCGTTTGTCGCGCAACAAACTTATAATGTATATATTAAAAAAGTTTTTTTGCGCGCCGGCATTACTCGGACTGTTACTGTGATTAATCAACAGACCCGTCAAGAGGAACAGCGACCGATTTATGAAATTGCATCGTCGCACATGGCTCGTAGGACATTTATCGGTAATATCTATAAAAATGTTAAGGATCCTAATTTGGTAGGAGCATTGAGCGGTCATAAAGAGGGTAGCAAGGCGTTTGCCCGCTATCGGGATATTGACGAGGATATGAAAAAAGAATTGGTAAATATGTTGGAGTAAAAAAGAGGTAGGTGAAAGCCTACCTCTCATTTTTCCCTGTTCTGATATTTTCGACATCTTCCTCCAGATAGCGTTTCCTGCCGCCGAAAGGCATAGATTTGATATATCCTGCCCGTTCCCAGTTTCATAAGGTCGAGGAATCTATACCGAGCCTTTGCAGCGTTTCTTTACGTGTCAATGTTCGAGGGCTTTCTTCCAGTGCAGTTATCGGCGCTGTATTGCGGGCTATTTCGGAGAATAGCTGCCGCAGGTCATCCAGGCTCACTGTTACGCTTATGCCGTTGGTATTCCGCAATAATTCATCAATAGACATAAGGCGTTCGATTTAGTTGTCGGGCTGGTCGTCCCAGCCGGGAATGATTACCGTGTCGATTACAACGTCGGGACACGGTATTACGTCGATATTTTCGACCTCTGCCAGCTTGCAGCGGGTCAGGC
>CDZB01064040.1_pt1 | contig 11958 bp, 7 predicted proteins | sample 554961 | NCBI WGS metagenome assembly CDZB01 (sample SAMEA3182106, study PRJEB8094) | gut metagenome | biome: human; feature: gut; material: Stool; isolation source: human stools | place: Canada | collected 2013-02-26
ATAGCAAAAGGGGCTATCCGACTTTTTGGACAGCCCCTTTTATGACAAAAGGCTTCCCGCAATCTGTCAATCGGCGATCAATTTACGGTAACGCACCCGCTTGGGCTGGATATCGCCAAGCTGTGCACGTTTGTGTTCCTCGTATTCAGAATACGATCCTTCGTAAAAGACCACATTAGAATCTCCCTCGAAAGAAAGGATATGGGTACAGATACGATCCAGAAACCAACGGTCGTGTGAGACGACAACAGCACAACCGGCAAAGTTTTCCAAGCCTTCCTCGAGAGCCCGGAGGGTATTCACATCTATATCGTTAGTCGGCTCGTCGAGCAACAACACATTGGCATCGGCTTTCAGGGTAAGGGCCAGATGAAGGCGGTTTCTCTCCCCTCCGGACAACACTCCGCATTGCTTTTCCTGATCGGCTCCGGAAAAATTAAACCGGGAAAGATAAGCACGTGCATTAATCTCTCTTCCTCCGACCCGTATCGATTCCTGACCGCCTGAGATCACCTGATAAACCGTCTTTTTCGGGTCTATATCCTTGTGCGTCTGATCAGCGTATCCTATCCGCACGGTTTGTCCCACTTCAAATGTTCCTTTATCGATACTTTCCATCCCCAGTATCATTTTAAAGAGAGTTGTTTTTCCAGCCCCATTGGGACCGATAACTCCAACGATACCATTGGGAGGAAGGGTGAAATTCAGATCATCGAACAGCAACTTGGAGCCGAAAGCTTTCGCCACATGTTGTGCTCCTATCACTTTATTTCCTAAGCGGGGACCGTTCGGAATAAAAATTTCCAACTTGGTTTCCCGTTCTTTCTGATCTTCATTCAATAATGTCTCATAGGATTTCAACCGGGCTTTCCCCTTAGCCTGTCGGGCCTTTGGGGCCATATTGATCCATTCCAATTCATGTTCCAGTGTCTTGCGGCGCTTACTGGCCTGTTTTTCTTCCAGCGCCATTCGTTGGGTCTTTTGTTCCAACCAGGACGAATAGTTACCCTTCCATGGAATTCCTTCTCCCCGGTCAAGTTCCAGTATCCAGCCGGCCACATGATCCAGGAAATAACGGTCGTGAGTAATACAGATTACCGTTCCGGCATACTGTTGCAAATGTTGTTCCAACCAATCGATCGATTCGGCATCCAAATGGTTGGTCGGTTCATCCAACAGCAATACGTCCGGTTGTTGAAGCAGCAAGCGGCACAAGGCAACCCGGCGCCGCTCTCCACCGGAAAGCGTATCCACCACCTGATCCTCGGGGGGACACCTCAGCGCATCCATGGCCCGCTCCAAACGACTGTCCAGATTCCAGGCATCCGTAGCGTCTATCTTATCCTGCAATTCTGCCTGACGATTGATAAGAGCATTCAATTTATCCGGATTTTCCAACACTTCCGGATCTCCGAACTTTTGATTGACCTCCTCAAATTCCTTCAAAGCGTCCACAATATCCTGTACCCCCTCCTGCACAATCTCCTTAACAGTTTTGCCGGATTCCAGCTTCGGATCTTGCTCCAGATACCCTACGGAATATCCCGGAGAAAAAACCACTTCACCCTGATAATCTTTCTCGATACCGGCAATAATTTTCAACAAAGTAGATTTTCCCGAACCGTTCAAACCGATAATACCGATTTTCGCTCCATAGAAAAAAGATAAATATATATTCTTCAACACTTGTTTTTGAGGAGGAAATGTCTTGCTGACCCCCACCATTGAAAAAATAATTTTTTTATCATCCGCCATAATTCATGTAATCTTAATTGTTTTCTGCCCAATCTCCGGCATCGGGTACAAAGATACAATTAAAACGGCGAATTAAATAGGTTTATAAAGTCTGTAAAGAAATTATAAACCTATATAGTCCGACACCCCCGTCCCTCTGGTTTATCTTGCCAGTAAAGGTTCTATTTTTTCCCTATCCGATGGACGGGGAGCAAAAGCATTGATGATCCTGAAATTTTCATCGATCAACAAAAAACGGGGAATGGAAGTAATGTCCCAGGCATCGCCTACCACATAAGGATCGGCCAAAACTTCCTGAATATGAGCCGGCATACCGTCTTTTTTCAATCTCTTGACCCAAAGCTTTTCATTCTGGTCGATCGAAATACCGATAAACCGGATATCCGGATACTTTTCACTCAGTTTCTCGAACTCGGGTAATTGGAACAAACAAGGCAGACACCAGGTAGCCCAAAAGTCGACATACAACACCTTTCCCTTAAAATCGCTCAGCCGCATTTCTTTCCCGTCGATATCCTTAAAAGGAATATCCGGAGCCGGCCGGCCTTCCATCAATTTTGCCCGTTCTTGCAATTTTGCCTGAAAAGAATTACGTAACTCTTTATTCCGGATCTGACGGGAAAAATCGGTATACATCCGATAATCCTTAAGCATCAAGCCCTGATCCAACAATTCTGCATTTTTTAAAACCGTCATCCATTCCCTAAAAGCCGGAGAAAGAGCAAACTGAAACACCTGAGTCTCATGGCATTCCCGTAATATATTCCGTACATCGGAGATTTCAAGATAGCGATCGGAAGCACCGATCTTCTTTAACAAAGGTTCGGCCAGTGTCGCTACTTCCCGATAAAAGGCCTGTTTCTTTTCGAGTTTTACCTCAGGAGCATCATCGTAGTTACTCAATTGCCCCACAGAGAAATAATCCAGATAAGTCGCCAGCCGACAGGCTTCCAGCCGGATTTGTTCCAATTCCCGAAATTCCGGAGTCACTGCGGTCAAATGGGCTAAGGCGTCCAGGCTGGCATCTACAATACTGTCCACCTTATAGCGGTAAACCTCGAAACTCACTTTTTCTTTAGGAAGGCCGAATTCATTTAGCTCCCGTCCTATTTTAGCGATCTCACAACCGCTCAGTTTCGCACTGTTGCGCAAATAGTTATTGGCTTCTATTCCTTTACCGTTAAAAGTGGTTTTCGTAGTATTCCGGTTGAAAATAATCTCCAGATCATCGCCCGGAGTCAAATACAAGGTATTATGTCCCACTTTATAATAGGCCGGTTGTTTTAATTTCAATTTTAAATCGAAACGGCCGTTGGAATCGAGTATAATTTCTATCGTCCTATCATGATAGACTTCTGCTGCGATCCCATCACTATTCATCGATACCCGGTCCAATCCGAATTGTTTCAGCGAACCGGATATCTTCACTACTCCGGCCTTTGCCGATAAAGAACAAGAAACCAGTAACAGTATAAGTAATTTTATGATTTTCATAGGATAAATATTAAATTATTCAACAGCCCTCCAGCTCATTTTTTTGATTTTCATAAGCCCTTCCCAACATGATTTTTCGTCCGCCTCGAGTTCTACCTTATCCGGATTCACTCCCTGGATATATTTTTGCAGTTTTCCTCCGGTTGTCGCATTGTAAGTCGCCACATACAGCGGATTCGCATTCGGTTCGATCGCAGTATCACAATACAGCATCGTAATCGGATCACCCATATCGAAAGTGTAATGCCGTTCATTGCCTTTATTGTAATCGTAAGCATGCAAAGTTGCACCTACGGCATAATACACCACTGTTCTCCGGGAAGAAAAGGCATAAAAATAGGCCCCGGCCGGATCTTTCAGGATAGCGAACGAATTACCGTTAGAGCTCCCGACATCCAGGGTATTTTCCCCATAAACCAGAGTCCGTCCCGTCGTTCCCTGGTTCCAGGGGAACGGATCTCCTGCCTGATCTTCCAGCAAATCGGAAACAGCGATACTGTTCTTCACTGTCAGAAAACATCGATTCTCCACATCAAACCATAAAAAACCACCCGAATAGCTATTCAATGTATAGAACAGATAAGGAAAAGCTTTATAGTAGGTATTCTGATCCGAAGTCAGACAATTCACCGGATTATTATAATAATCCCCTCCCATCAATAACGTACTGGCATTGAAAATATATCCGTTATTACATACGACTGTGCGATAGTAGCTAGACCCGCCGTTCTTACCAGCCTTATCTTTCACCCGCGGAATAATATCTACCGGTACGAATTCCGTGTCGAACGTCCGATCCATAAACAATAATTTACCGAACACATCACTTTCCGAACCGGCAAAAGTTTTACGATCCATGGAATAAGCCTGGGACCCGGTCAATACCCATAACTTGATATAGTTACTGTTTCCTGCCGCTCCCGTATGGATAATATCCACCGGATTTTTCAGGACCGGCAGCCCGCTGTTTTTCAATAATTCTTTGTATAAAACCGTATCTTTCACCATCGACAACATCTGCACATCTGCCTCTCCCTGAGTGTTCTCACCGATCAGCAAAATGCCTTTCGAATAAGCGGTTCCAACTTTCAATGTAGAAGTAGCCACCGTCACGACACCGGTCTGCCGGTCGGTCACCCTGAAATATAAGGTATAATCACGCGGAGCTAATTCAACCCGATAGTTCAATATCCGTTCCGTACCGATCAACTCTGTCGAATTATAAGCCACGTTAGCCCTCCATTCATAAGCAAAACGGGTGGTATCCCCGATATTTCCTTCCGTTACCGTCACCGTAGGATCGATTTCCAGCACACTTTCCCGGTAAACCGTTTCATAAACCGACTCTAACCCCTCTATGTTCACCTCACAAATGTCATGATAATCGTACGAGCCTTTGTCATCATAGCATGCCGTCAACCCTAATGCGAATACAATAATATATACTAATCTTTTCATAATTATTTCTGTTTAATCGTAATAACCTTCTTCCGGTACCCAGGGTACACCTACTTTCGATAACCAGGGACAACCGCTGAACCACATCAAACGCCCATCCTCTTCCAAAACCGGTTTTTTGTCATTGTAGCATTGGATCAGATAGGTGGACATAGATTTATATATCAGCATTTGCAATGCACTCGGCATAGTTTCATTACTCATAAAATCATTATACGTCAAATTAAAACGCTCACAAATCAATTCCAGTTTTTTCCGGCTGAAAGCGCCCCAATTTCCGGATTCATACCCTCCATTATAGGGAGAAACGGCAGTACCGACCCAAACTTTAGGCTCTACCATAAAATCAGCAATACGCAAGGTATGTAATGAAGCATCGAAATGCTCATACACCGGCCCGGTCCGGTGTGAACCGATCAAGGCATCCCATTCCGGGAAAGCCAGAGAAAAATATTCGTTAGCCACCAATCTCAAGCCCAATCTCTGTTCTTTTTCCTGCAAGATATCGGTACGTATCAGGCGGACTTCCACCTCAGCGGCAGACTCTCCGGCCTTGATCACACCTTCACGGTTCAAGGGCAGATAACCCACATTTTCAGTCAGATCGGTACTATCGGGATTGACTTCCACCAGAAAAATCCGGTCATACGCTTTCACCGGACCGGTAGCCATCACCTTCACCGACAGCGTTGCGGTATCTCCCGGCAAACTGATAAAATTGACATCCGTATAAGGTTGGTAAGGCCAACTATTTTCATTTCCCCAGGAATCTCCCCATTGTACGGCAAAATAAACTCCTTCCAAGCCTTCATAATCCATCAGGTCTTTTTCACAACCCGACAACATCAAAGGTAAAAACCATATATAATATAAAAATCTTTTCATAATCATTCATTTGAAATATCTGTACTACTGATTCGTTGATCGGTTTCGCTTTCCGGAAGCGGAACGACATATTTGGCCAGTTCCACGTTCTTCGTTCCTGTAGCCTGATTTCCATCGGGGATATTTACCATTTCCTGACGTTTATAGAAAAAGAACAGTTGCCCCTCACCCAACATTTCTTTTTTATATTCATTCGCCAGGATATTGATCCGGTTGTCTTCCGTCAGGGCAAGGCTGTTGCAGTTTCTGGCATTACGGAAAGTATTCAGATAAACGGAAGCTTCGTCCAGCTTACAACATTCAACCGCAATCAGATACATTTCGCTCATCCGGATCAGGGGGATCATATATTGCCGGCTGGCCGTCACATTATCCTGCTTTTCGAATTTGCGATGATAGAGTACCGAAGTTCCGTTTTTATTATAAGTAGACCAAACCGAATAACGGTAATCATTCTCATTATCGTATAAATCATCTCTCCGGGCAGTGCCGGCTAAGGTGAGAATACTGGTCGACTCGAGTGTCGGAGCAAACAAATCCTCATGTAATTTTTCCCGGGAAGAATGATAGGTTCCGAACAATACTTCGGAATAGAATACCCGGTCGGGATTCGATGAAGTAGCTTCGCTATTCGTTACAAAAGGGAAAAATTCCGCTCCTTCAGCCTGTCCTTCGGCAATCACTTCTTTGGCCGTAGCCGCAGCTTTTTCCTTATCTCCTCCCCAAAGCTGAACCCGGGCCATCAGGCCCTTTGCTGCAAAATAATTCATCCGGAAACGCCTGTAATTCAAATCTGTATCAGAAAATTCCTCTTCCACAAAATAAGGATCCGTATCTTTCAGCAAACCGACAGCATTTTTCAGATCGTCGAGAATCAGTCCGACGACTTCCGATCCGGACAGTAAAGGAGTAACCGTCTGATCCGAATTCGTCTGATAAGGAATACTTTCTTTATCCAATTCAGAAGTCAGGGGACCGAACAAACGCAACATATCAAAATGAAGCATTGCCCTTAAAGCCAAAGCCTCCCCTTTGATCGACCCCCTCCAGACAGGCGAAAGTCCGGCCTTATTTTCATCACATTTTTCGATAATCGTATTGCAACAGGCAATCACCGCATAGCATTTCTGCCACATGTTATCGAACAGGGCCTTCTCATCGTTTCCGGTATAAACCAAACCTCCATAATTATAGAAAGCATGCGACGAAGAAGCAACACTGTAATACTGTCCCATCACATCCAAAGCACCGGCAGTCAGGTTTCGGCCATACAATTCATTCGTATTCAATTCAATATACACCCCGTTCAATGCCTTCACAAATCCCTCCCGGTCATTGAAAAGCATCTCCTCCGACAAACGATCCGAAGGCGTCACATTCAGCCATGACTCACAGGAATAGAAGGATAGCAGAAGTAAAGCCAGACCGTATTTGATGATGAAATTCAACTTTTTCATTTTCATTCGTTTTAATTTAAAATCTTAATCCCAAAGACATGGATACCGAACGGGCAAAGGGATAATCGATACCCCGTTCATTTTTCACGGTTGAAATCCGGAAAATATCGTTCATATAAGCTCTTACCGTCAATGATGAAGCGCCGACCGATTTCAGCCATTTTCCCTGGCTCTCGTACCCCACCGATATAGACTCTCCTGAAAAGACGTTGTTGTCGGCGACAAACCGGGAAGACATCGGCGTATCGGCTGTCGTTGAAATCGCCCGGAATTTAGCATTATCGCCCGGTTCTTTCCAACGATCGTACAAAGCCCGCTTATCCTGATTATAGTGGACATCACTGAACGAAATATTTTCTACCTTATTGTACAAGGTCTCCATAAAGATCTGCCCACCCAACCGGTAACGGAAATTGGCAGAAGCCGAAAAACCTTTATAGTAAAAAGACATGCCGACAACCCCTTCCAGTTTCGGATCACTATTTCCTACGACCACCTCATCCTCGACATTATAAGCAAAACTCTGGGTACCGTCTTTATGCAAAAAGATCTCACGTCCCGTAGCCGCATCTATTCCGGCAGAGCGGACAGCCCATAAATCCGAAGGACTTCCGCCATCGTAATACCGCAACATATTCTTGGTCTTATTTTCATCATTGAACCGGGACAGACAGGAACTGACATTCCGGTATTCCGAAGTCAGATGCCGCAAGGTCGCGTTTACCTGCCAAAGCAGGTGTTCTTTTTTCAACAAAGCATAATTCAGCACAACCGTATATCCTTTCGTCACCTGTCCGCCGACATTAGCCGGAACGGAGGTACCTCCCGTAGACGAAGGAACTCCGGTATAAACCAACAACGGATCGGTTTTCTTTGAAAAATAATCGAAATTCACCCGCAAACGGTTATTAAACACCACTAAATCCAAACCGATATTCCGGTCCAGCGTTTTTTGCCACTCCAGGTCCGGATTTCCGAAATTATTGATGATAGCGCTGACTCCCCAAGGATTGGTGTGATGATTATTATAGGTATAAATTTTCATCGCAATATAAGCATCGAAGTTCTGGTTTCCGGGATTTCCGATCGAAGCCCTCAGTTTCAGCATATCCAGCCAACCGGCCCCTTCCAGAAAATGTTCGTTGTGGATATTCCATCCAAGTCCCACCGACCAGGTATTGGTAAAAAGTTTGTTCACCCCGAAAATGGAAGCCCCGTCTGCCCGCCAGTTGGCATCCAGCAAATAACGGTTGTCATAAGCATAACCGAGATTCACATAATAGCTGGCCGTCCTTTTCTTAACATCCTGATATACTTTTTTATCTGGATTATATTCCTGAGCAAAAGAAGGGTTGGAAAATTCATCGTCGATAAATCCCCGCATAGTATATCCGTTCAGATTCGAAGTCGACTGGGTAAAACGCATTCCGGCCACCGCATTTACCATATGCCGTTCTGCCAGTAATTTTCCGTAGGTAACACTCAAATCACCGTCATAACCGAAAACGTGTTTTTCCGATTCCGTATAGGCCCCTTTCTCATTATCTTCCTTACCCACAAATTCCGAATTGAAAGGCGAAGAAAATTTCTCTGCCTGCTCGTTGGATTTATTCACCCCTATCCTCGCCCGGATCCTCAATTCGTCTATTACCCGCCAATCGGCTTCAAAGTTGTTGGTTATCCCTAAAGTATGGGTACGATCGAAATTTGTATTAGACAAATCGTAAAACGGTCCGTATACATTTTCGTTTATTATTCTAAAGGTATTTATATCAAAATAAGAAAAAGACTCCAGCACTTTTACAGGTTCTCCGTTTTCGTCCGTTTTCCGGTAATACGGATTGGTTTGGGCGAATCTTTTAAAAGAAACGCTCTCCCGTTCTGCCCTGGTATAATCCACATTCAAAGAATTGGTAAAAGCTACACGGCCTTTCCGGTAAATGAGCCGGACATTTCCATTCAATACATCCCGGTCCGATCCCTTCATCACTCCCTGGGTTTTTCCGTAACTCACCCCGACACCATAACGCATCACTCCGTCGCCACCTTCCAGAAACAAATTGTGTTTGTGTGTCGTAGCAAAACGCAGGGGCTCGTTCATCCAGTAGGTATCCACCCCTCTCCGCACTTCCTGCAAACGCATATTATATTTTCTTTCCTGCTCGACACTTCCCAAATACCCGTCCGGTCCCCAGCTTTGATAAAGTCCGGAAAGCAATTCGAACTGCAATTTTTCCTCGGCATTCATCAAATTATAATCCGACAGATCGGCAAAAGTAAAATTCAGGTTACCGGTATAATTCAATCTCAGCTGCCCGGCTTCGGGAGCTTTCGTTTCTACGACCACGACTCCATTGGCTGCTTTCGATCCATATATAGCGGTAGCGGCTGCGTCTTTCAGCACAGTAATACTCTGTACCCGGTCCATACTCAAATCACTGATCGTCGCCAGAGTCGACTCGAAACCGTCGAGGATAAATAACGGTTGGTTGGGATCGGTATTATATTCTTCGGTCAAACCGATTACACTGGTTTTCCCCCGGATTTCGATATTGGGCAAATGGTTGGGGTCCGAACCGAAGTCATTGTTTTCGATAATGGCAAACGAAGGATCGAGTGTCTTCAGACTTTCGAGTACATTCGAGTTACCGATCATCTTCAGCTCTTTATTGGTAAATGTAGCCGACGAACCGGTAAAGCTTTCTTTCTTTCGGGTAAAAATACCGGTCACCACGACTTCGTCCATCTCGGCCACTTCTGTAACCAAGGTGATATTCAATTCTTTTTCTCCTTTCCATCTCACCGCTTTCTTTTCCATACCGATAAACGAATATACCAATGTCAATTCCTTCATCTCAGGCACAGATAAGACATATTTTCCGTCAGTATCGGTCACCGTACCCAGCGAAGTACCCTGAATCTGTACCGTTACTCCCGGTAGCAAACTGCCTTTTTCATCCGTCACCTTACCGACAATTTTCACTTCCTGAGTTTGTTTCTGCGGTACACTTTTCTGTTCCCGGATAATCACCAGATCATCTTCGATCAGGAAAACAAAGGGACTTCCTTTCAAACAATCTTCCAAAACTTCTTCGAGGCCCACCCCTTTCAAATCCACCGAAACCGGTTGGAATTGTTTCACTGCATCACTGTCATATACAAACTTATATTCGCTCACTTGCCTCAAATATTGAAACACATCCGCCAAAGAGGCTTTTTTCATCGAAATGTCGAATTTTTTTTGTTGTGAATAGACTGCAGCCTGTAAATTCAGCGAACACACGAGTAGAATCAACACCGTCTTCATCATAATCAACATACGGGGTAATTTCGTGAGTACGAAACTACCGTTCCTTAAATTTTTTTTCATACATTTGTAAATAAAGTTAATAATACGCTCTACTCCCCACGAAGGAGTATCGATATGTTAATGTAAAGCAGTACATGTGCCCGCATGTATTGCTTTTTTAATATATCCTACTGTTCGATAACCACCGTTTTTCCGCTTACCCGAAACCGTGCCCGCCCGGTCTTTTCAAGCTTCGATAAAATGGTTGCGATATTTTCATACCGCTGAATATCCAAAGAAAAATGGGCTTCCTTCAAATCCGGTTTGGCGAAAAAGAATTCCACATCATACCACCGGGCCAGTTTGGTCATAATTTCCTCAAGCGATGCCTCGGTAAAATGGAATAGTCCGTTAGTCCAGCCGATATAATCTTCCGCCACCACCTGTTTCAGAGTAAACCGGCCTGCTTCCACCGCCAATTGCTGATCCGGCTGTAATACCTGAGTTTTATCCCCGACAGCTACTTCTACTTTACCCCTGACCAGCGTAGTCGTTACCCGGGAATCCTCCGGATAAGCTTCCATATTGAAAAGGGTTCCTAATACTTTTACCGCCAAATCAGCCGTTCTCACGACAAAAGGCTGTTCCTCCTTCCGGGCTACATCGAAACAAATTTCTCCCTCCATTTTCACCTCCCGCAGCTCCCCCGTAAAACGGACGGGATAAGTCAGGCGAGACTCCGAATTCAACCACACCCGCGTTCCGTCGGCCAAAACTAATTCGTATTCTCCTCCACGCGGTACAACGATCGTATTCCATTCCGCTTTTTCTTCCCGATCCTCCTTCCCGGCATCGTATTTCACCATTTTTCCGGTCGTTACAATCGTAGTTCCTCCCGCAACAGCAATCGTTTGGCTCGAAGAGTCGCCTATACTCACCTGTTCTCCGTTTCCTAAAATCAGTGTCGCCCTAAAACCTTTCGTCCCCCCTGATGTTCCGGCAACCACCGGTTCGGCAACAGGCTCTCTCATCCATAAAAATGTTATACCCAAACAAATAACCACACAAGCAGCTGCTACTGTTACCCACCAATTGAATACCCGCTTTTTCCGGAACAGTTTTTGTTCAAATCCTTCCCATTCTTGCTTTAGCTCCAAATAATCCGGATAATCAATATCCCGAAGCAATCTTTCCCGGATTTCCATATACTCCCTTGCATGCTTTTCAGAAGAGTTTTTCCACACCTCCAAATCCTCCGCCTCACGTCCAGAAAGTACTCCGATCAATTCGCATGCAATCAACCGGGCAATTTCATATCGTTTTTCTAATTCTTGCATTGCTTCAATCAATTATCCAATATTCAATTTTTTTTCTCATTTTTTATATATAACGATCCAATTTAAAAAACGGGTGAGTAGAAAATCCAAAAACTGGATTGAAAGCCAGGCTGCTTCTAATTTATAAAAAGTTGTCCGAATTATGATTTTGTTATTTAATTTGTTATATTTGCAAAAGAATTACAAATTTGGAGAATAAAATGGTACTTGAAATTCGTTTGAGCAACTTCTTCTCAATTAAAGATGAGGTGGTACTGGATATGCAGGCAGCAAGCATACAGAC
>CDZB01056166.1_pt1 | contig 11942 bp, 8 predicted proteins | sample 554961 | NCBI WGS metagenome assembly CDZB01 (sample SAMEA3182106, study PRJEB8094) | gut metagenome | biome: human; feature: gut; material: Stool; isolation source: human stools | place: Canada | collected 2013-02-26
GAACAAACCCGGTAATAATAGGTTTTTCCCGGTTCCAGTCCGTCCAGTCTGATTTTATTTTGCAGATCGTTGCAGATCACCTGCCCATCCACGATCGTACGAGCCTTCTGCAGGTGCTCCTTATCGGTTCCGTATTCCACCCAGCTATAAGTCGGGACGGTAGTCTGCCACATGACCGTAATTCCATTTCCTACAGGATTTTGCAGATAGGGCTCCGTACGGAATATCTTGCCCGCAGGCTGATTGAAGATAATATCCGTGATGATCGGGCGGTGGTCGGAAGCGGCCGGCTCATCCCATACACGGGATGAGATGCGGGTAAAGGCAGTCGTATCTTTCGCATAGGCCGCAATATAATCTATAGTTTCGTCGGGGTTATTCGCCGGGAAAGTCGGCTTCTTCATATCCGTCAAGATCACAAAATCGTTCTGCAGTTGCCGGATAAACTCCGAACCGGGATGTGCATTCATATCGCCGGCTATAAAGAAAGGCTTGTTTGCCGAAGCCGCCACCTGCCTGATGACCGGCAAGGAAAGCATCCGGTCTTCCTCGGTCAGCGAAAGGTGCGTACAGCAATAAATATACTTTTCAAATTCTACGACAAGCAGCGCACGGGCTTCTTCCCTTCCAGGCAGGGGCAGATAACGATAGCCAAGAGGCTTCTCCTTGCTCAACATGCCGATACCATATTTCCCTCCATCGTAATCAATTGCCGGGGCATACATATGATGCATCAGGGTGAGTCCGGCAATTTCCCGCAAGACGTCTTTTCCTCCACTACGGCCTGTCACACTGTCGATCTCCTGTACTGCCACGACATCGGGACAAACTTTATTGATCACTGCCGCCGTACGCCGAAAGTCGGTCACATCGTCCATTCCTCTACCGTTACGGATGTTATAACTCATAATGCACAAAGTATTATTCTCGCGCTCGCTTCTCTCCTTCGAGTAGACTTTTCCCAATGGCAACAACATCATCAATGCCGCCGCCAACCAAACCGCCTGTTTCATTTTATCGCCGGATTTATAGATTAGGCCACAAAAGTAACAACTTTCCATGAGTCCGGCAAGACAAATCCTCATCAGGAAACCCATAGGGGTAGCCGTCAACCAAACACGACATCCAACGTCCGTATCATATCGTCAATATCTTCTTCTGTAGTGTCCCACGAAGTGACAAATCGTGCTTCATTAATTTCCTCATTCCACATATAGAAGAAATATTTTTCTTGCAACTTCTTCAGCGGTTCCGTGGGAATGGTAAAGAAAAGCTGGTTGGATTCTACTTTCTGGGTAAACCGTATCTGCGGATATTTTTTCAAAGCTTCAGCCAAGCGATAAGCGCTACTATTTGCTTTCCGTGCGTTTTCCAACCACAGGTCATTTTCCAGATAAGGAATAAACTGACAGGAAAGATAACGCAGTTTGGAAGCCAATTGAGCAGATTGCTTTCTGAAATACTGCAAATTCTCAGTTATCTCAGGACGGAAAGAAACCACAGCCTCTCCCATCATCATCCCATTCTTAGTTCCCCCGAAACTCAGGATATCCACCCCGGCATCGACGGTCACCTCCCGCATCGAACAATTCAGATAAGCACAGGCATTCGCCAAACGTGCACCGTCCATATGCAGATACATGTTATAAGAATGCAACAGATCAGCAATCGCTTTGACCTCCTCGATCGTATAAATCGTCCCCAACTCGGAAACCTGTGAAATATAAACAGCTTTCGGTTGCGAATGATGGCAGACACCGAAATTATGCAGACGAGGTTTGATCAATTCCGGCGTCAGTTTTCCGTCCGGAGCCGGAATCGTCACGATAGCACAACCAGTCATACGGGCAGGAGCACCACACTCGTCCACATTGATATGAGCTGTTTCAGCGCACAAAATACTATTGAACGGACGTGTCACAGCCTGCAAAGCTACAGCGTTCGCCCCTGTTCCGTTAAAAACAAAAAAAGGCGATGCCATTTCACCAAACACTTCTTTTATTTTAGCAGTAGCCGCTACTGTCCAGGGATCGTCACCATATCCTACAGCATGGTTATCGTTCGCCTTTATCACGGCATCCATCACCAAAGGATGAACGCCCGAATTGTTATCACTTGCAAAACTTCTCATTTCCGTTTAAAATTTTGAGCCAAAAGTAATAAAAATAAACGGGAGCACCCCTTGGATACTCCCGTTTATTTTTTCACATATTTATTTTAAACTTCACCTCAACTTCGATGAAAATCTTTCAAGACTTTCTGCAATTCCTGACGAGCGAAGAAGATACGGCTTTTAACCGTCCCCAGAGGTACACATAGCTTCTCTGCAATTTCATTATACTTGTAACCACTCAAAAACATGGAGAACGGGATTTTCAACTCATCGTTCAGGCTGTTTATCGCTTTTGTTATCTCTTTGATTTGATAAGCACCGTCAGGAGAATCAAAACCTGAGTCATTCACTACATCCAGATTATACAGGTCGACACCCTGGTCAACGACAGTCTGTGTACGAACGATTTTATGGTAGTTATTTATGAAGATATTACGCATCACAGTTAAGACCCATCCTTTGAAATTAATATTATCTACAAACTTTTCCTGATTGTCCAAAACTTTCAGCGTTGTGTCTTGCATCAAATCCTGGGCGTCATCCCGATTTGCGGTGAGCATTAATGCAAAATTCATCATGTTTTCTTGCATGCTCAATAATTTTTTCTGAAATTGCAACGCATTCATATTACTTATTTTTTTATATGTTTAATACCGGTTTGGCATTATCCTTCACCATTGAAGGACATTACAAATGTAGGAATAATATTTTAAATACAATGCGGTTTGATGATTATTAATATTAAAAATCGTAACTTAATACATTTATAACAAACAGCATTGAAAATGAGCAGTATTTACAAGTTTTGCAACAACTAAAATACAAAATTCACAACATGTATGTTACAAATTCGTACAACATGTAAAAGAGATGGAGAATAATATAAAATGAAGAAAAATTTAGGACTTTTTTTAGCTATCATATTGGTTCAGATAGCTCCATTTATATCAGCGGCAGACACCTTGTACCCGTTAATATATAAAATCGATATAAAAAAAGAGATAAGCAACACCACACGCCTGTATCTTAGCAATGGTTTAGCGGAAGCCTACGCTTTGGGTGCAGACGCCGTCCTGATCCATATGAACACATACGGCGGCCAGGTAGATGCTGCAGACTCGATGCGTACGGCTATTTTGTACAACCCCATCCCTGTCTATGTCTTCATCGACAACAATGCGGCTTCTGCTGGGGCGCTCATTTCCATCGCATGTAAAAAAATTTATATGCGGAAAGGTGCAAATATCGGGGCAGCCACCGTCGTGAACCCAACAGGGGAAGCAATGCCAGACAAATACCAATCCTATATGCGTTCCATGATGCGTTCGACAGCCGAAGCGCATGGACAAGATACAATCGTCCAAAAAAACGACACCTTATACAAATGGAAACGAGACCCGTTGATAGCCGAAGCGATGGTAGACGAACGGGTTGCCATTCCAAATCTGATAGACACAGGAAAAGTCCTTACTTTCACAGCACAGGAGGCTCAAAAGTGGGGATATTGCGACGGTATAGCAGAAAATCCGGATGAAGTAATCACGCAATATTTGGGATATAAAGATTACAAAATGAAAAGTTATATCCCTAGTTGGCAGGACGATTTAAAAGGATTTTTGATGAATCCTATTTTTCAGTCTATTCTGATCATTATTATCATCGGCGGTATTTATTTTGAAATGCAAACGCCAGGACTGGGCTTCCCTTCTGCGGCCTCCCTGCTGGCGGCAATCCTCTACTTTGCACCACTCTATATAGATGGGCAGGCGGCAAACTGGGAGATTCTGGTTTTTATCATCGGCATTCTATTGCTCGCAGTGGAAATCTTCATCATTCCGGGATTCGGGGTTGCCGGAATTAGCGGTATCATATTGATTATCGGCGGCCTAGTCATGGGCTTACTGAACAACGATCATTTCGATTTCGAAGGAGTCAGCGGAAAAGAGATCGGGAAAGCGACATTGACAGTCCTGGTCGGATTAGTGACAGGCTTCAGCCTGATGATCTGGCTGTCTAATAAAATCGGACATCGGGGAATGTTCCGGAAAGTCGCGCTAAATACAGATTTGGAAAATGCGATATCATCCCCTGATTTATCTTCGTTAGTCGGGAAAGAAGGTACAGCCGCAACCGTATTGCGTCCTTCCGGGAAAGTGTCGGTCGACGGAGTATTTTATGACGGGATTTCCGAATCAGGCTTTATAGAGAAAGGGGGCAAGGTCAAAGTTGTCCGTTTTGAGAATGCACAAGTGTATGTGGAAAACCTTTAAGACACGGCCGTTTTGGCACTTTCTACGCAGGGACGCGTTGATATAAGATATGCTTGTCTATTACAAGGTATTGCAAGGTGTTCATGGCCAGGAGATCGCTCAGAATGTTTTTCGCGATATAATAATTGATCCGCCCGATCCGGCAAAACTGGCTGATATTGATATGGGGATGATCATCCAGATAAGCAAACAAACGTTCCACAGGTTTGCTTATCTTCAATAAAGTCCCGTCCGGTTTATGCTTTTTCTGCCAGGCAAGCACCAACACTTCATTTGCCAAAATATTTTCATCGGCGACCCTTATGTAGGCTTTAAACTTATCATCCTTATCGGGAGCGGTATGCGGTTTATCCGGACTGGGGGCGATGTACACCTCAAGAACCGTTTTGCCGTTCACCTCCCAGCGTGTCGCCTCAAAGGGGACTTCCGGGCGGGTATACATCTTGGAGGCCGCTTCAATCATATAATATTCTTCTTCGCTTCGGACACCGGAGATATTCCCGTTATCTTTCACACCGATCAGGAGACGTCCACCGTCGGTATTGGCAAAAGCACTCAGCGTACGCGCAATCTTCTTACTGTCGCTCACTTCGAATTTAAAATCAAGTTGTTGGTGTTCCCCCTGCTCTATCAACGCTTCTATCGGATGCATCTTCTTCATTTTGGCAATTTTTTAGATCGGCAAAATTAAAATAAATACATAACTTTGCCAACAGAAAAAACAATGAAAGCATGTCTCAAATACCTTCTCTTATATCGGATCTTGCTGTCATACTGATTTCAGCGGGATTGGTCACCTTGCTTTTCAAATGGTTAAAGCAACCGGTCGTACTCGGATATATCGTAGCCGGAATTCTTGCCGGTCCGTCTATCACTCAAATACCGACTGTCACGAATATAGAAAGTATCCGTATCTGGGCGGATATAGGCGTAATCTTCCTCTTATTCGCTTTAGGACTCGACTTTAGTTTCAAAAAGCTGATGAAAGTCGGCGGAACAGCTGTGATCGGAGCTATTACCATCGTGATAGGCATGATGACACTTGGCTATACTACCGGATTATCTTTAGGTTGGGGACATATGAACAGCCTTTTCCTCGGGGGAATGCTTTCCATGTCGTCTACAACCATTATTTTCAAAGCGTTCGACGATATGGGACTACGCAATCAGAGGTTTGCCGGAGTGGTCTTCGGAATCCTTGTTGTCGAAGATCTGTTTGCCGTTTTACTAATGGTTTTACTGTCTACATTGGCAGTCAGTAAACACGTAGAGGGAATGGAACTGCTCAACAGTGTGATCAAACTGGGAGTCTTTTTGCTTTTCTGTTTTGTTATCGGCATTTATCTAATCCCCTCTTTTCTAAAAAAAGCCAGGACTTTCCTGAATGACGAGACCTTGTTGATCGTCAGCCTGGGATTATGCCTCGGAATGGTTATCATTGCCACGAAAGCTGGTTTTTCTTCCGCTTTGGGAGCTTTCGTCATGGGATCTATCTTGGCAGAAACCATTGATGCGGAACATATCGAACATATTATCAAACCAGTAAAAGATCTTTTTGGAGCCATATTCTTTGTCTCTGTCGGGATGTTGATCGATCCGGCATTGCTGTGGGAATACAAAATTCCGATCCTGATTCTCACGTTGGTCGTAATGACCGGACAAATATTATTTGCCAGCTTCGGGGTCTTGCTTTCTGGACAACCGGTCAAGATTGCCATACAATCTGGTTTTTCTCTCGCTCAAATAGGCGAATTTGCTTTTATCATTGCATCGTTGGGGCTGTCATTAGGGGTAACCGATAATTTCCTCTATCCTATTGTCGTAGCGGTTTCAGTTGTCACGACTTTCTTTACGCCTTACATGATTCGTATGGCAGAACCTGCATGCCGGGTTGCCGACCGGATCATACCGAAGTCATGGATGAAATTTCTCGAACGTTATTCTTCCGGTTCCAATACCATACATCAGAAAAGCGCCTGGAATAAACTGTTGAAGGCGCTGATCCGCATAGTCGGCACTTATACAGCCGTTACCCTTGTCCTGATCTTTATCTGGCTTCAGTTCATAGCTCCTTTTATCATGAAAGAACTTCCGGGCATACGGGGAGCGGGCATCTCACTCGTTCTGATCCTGCTACTAATAGCTCCCATGCTGCGTGCGATCATGATGAAGAAGAACCATTCCGCCGAATTCCAACAATTATGGCTGGACAGCAAGTACAACCGGGGACCATTGGTTTCATTGGTCATTTTGCGTATTATATTATGTATCGGCCTAGTCATGCTGCCCGTCGCCCGTTTGTTGAATGCTACAGTCGGTATCGTACTGGCGATCGCAGCAACCGTCATCGTTATTGTCATTTTATCCAAACGGCTGAAAAGACAATCCATCCTGATGGAACGACATTTTTTCAGTAACCTCTCCGCACGTGAATTGGAGAACGAGCGGAAAGCTCCGATCAACCAACGGTTTGCCAACCACCTGTTGGAACGCGACCTTCATTTAGCCGATTTTGAAGTAAAGCAGAACTCCCCCAGCATGGGAAAAACCTTGAAGGAACTCAACTTCCGCCAGAAATGCAATGTCAACATCGTAACGATCATTCGGGGAGAACAGCGGATTAATATTCCCGGAGGAGAAGAACGTCTCTATCCATTTGACAAATTGGTAGTAGTCGGTGCAGATGTCGATCTTGAACATTTCCGCCAATATCTGGTCGAGCGATATAAAAAGGCCCAAACCGACAAGGAGCAGACGACGCATGAAGTCAATATGGAACAATTCACCATCGCCGAAGGATCCCATCTGATCGGGCGTACAATTCTGGAATCAGGCATACGGGACAGGTCTGCCTGTCTGGTCATCGGTATCGAACGAGGTTCCTCTTCCATCAAAAACCCATCTCCTTCAACTGTTTTTGAAGAGAGGGATATTGTATGGATTGTTGGAGAACATGAAAAAGTCGTTCAGTTAAGCGAAGGAAAAACGGTGAACAATTGACAATTTCATAAATCATAAATTATAATTCATAAATCATGAAGTTTATAGGAATAATTCCTGCACGCTACGCCTCTACCCGCTTTCCGGGGAAGCCACTTGCCGATTTGGCAGGCAAACCAATGATCCAACGGGTATACGAACAAGTCCAAAATGTGCTTGATGCAGTTTGCGTAGCTACGGACGATAACCGTATAGAAGCAGCCGTCCAAGCTTTCGGCGGCAATGTCATCATGACATCCGACCAACACAAAAGCGGTACGGATCGTTGTTATGAAGCGTATTGTAAAATCGGAGATGGATACGATGTGGTTGTTAACATACAAGGTGACGAACCTTTTATCCAACCGGAACAGATCGAAATACTAAAAGCATGTTTCATTGATGACAGCATCCAAATCGCCACCCTGGTAAAACCATTCCGCCCGGATGATGATTTCGAAACGACCTTATTCAACGCCAATTCACCGAAAGTAGTTTTGAACAAGAAGAATGAGGCTATGTACTTTAGCCGTTCGATCATTCCTTACATGAGAGGCAGGAAATATACCGAATGGCTGCCGAACCATACCTATTACAAACATATCGGGCTATATGCTTACCGCGCCGACACACTCAAAGAAATTACCCATTTACCCCAATCCCCTCTGGAACTGGCTGAAAGCCTGGAACAACTGCGCTGGCTAGAAAACGGCTACAAGATAAAAGTTGGAATTACCCAACAGGAAACAATCGGTATCGACACGCCAGAGGATATGGAAAAGGCATTGGCCTTCTTGAAAAATAGGGAGTATCAACCGACTAATGAATCGGCATCCGCATAAAAAGGAATGCCGGTTGCTCTCCAAAGCAACCGGCATTCCTTTTTATCCCATCAGATTCGACTTCTCAACGGCGACGGTTATTCTCCCGCTGTTGTTTCTGTCTTTCCAACTGGGCCTGTTGAGCTTTCTGGGCTTCTTCCAAACGTTTCATGAAACCAGACTTCTTCATCGGCTTTTTCTTGTTTTCTTCCAACTTGGCCAACAGCTTATCTTCGTTAATCGTATAACGGAAAATTACAGTCTGCAAAATCGTGATCAATGTGGAGATGAAGTAATAGTAGGTCAAACCGGATGCATACTGATTGAAGAATACCAACATCATCAGCGGCATCATGTACATCATCGCCTTCATTCCCGGCATCTGCTGCTGTCCAGTGTTCGTCTGATCCATATTGAACTTCGTATATATGATGTTCGTTACGGTCATCAACAAACAGAACAAACTGATATGATTTCCGAAGTACGGTGTAATAATAGGAATATATGTATTCCAGCTTACAATCGCATCATAAGTAGACAAGTCATGTGCCCAAAGGAAACTCTGGTGACGCAATTCTATAGCCGACGGAAAGAACATGAACAGAGCGACCAGGATCGGCATCTGTAACAACATCGGAACACATCCTGCCATCGGACTCGCTCCGGCACGGCTATACAGTTCCATGATCGCACGCTGACGCTCTACCGCCTTATCCTGTCCCGGGTATTTAGCATTGAGCTCTTCTACCTGCGGGCGCAATACACGCATTTTGGCCGATGACATATAAGACTTATACGTCAACGGAAACAGAATCAATTTTACGATAACCGTCAGCAGGAAGATCAACAAGCCGTAGCTATGAATAAATTGTCCGAGGAAATTAAACAACGGAATGACGAAATACTGGTTCACCCAACGGAAAATACCCCATCCCAGCGGAACGATCTTTTCCAAATCCAGTTGGTCGGCTTTCTCTACATCATCATCGTAAGATTTCAACAGAGAGAACTGATTGGGACCAAAATAGAAACGCATATCCGTCGCTTCGTTACCCTTCAAGTCGAAAGGTACGGAAGTCGTCGTCTTATACTCTTTCAGGAAAGAACCGTCTTCAGGCAACATCTTCGAATCGATAGTTGTCGACTCGAATCCTTCGTTTCCGGCGATCAGGATAGAAGAAAAATACATGTCTTTATAAGCGACCCATTTCAACCGGTTAGACAATTGTTTGCTGTCGTTCTTGGTTTCGCTCAGGTACTCCACATCGTCGGCCATAAATTTATAGTACACTGTTGCATAACGGTCTTCAAACTTACGCCCCTTTTCCTGCTGGGTTATTTTTTGTTGCCACAACAAGTCCAATGCAGTCGTACCTGGCGACAGTACACCATTCAGGCCGGTTCCCTTAATGGAGAACTGCAACATATAATCATCAGGTTTTAAGGTATACATAAAATCCAAATGGCTGCCTTCGCCCGTATTCAGACGCATGGTAATACTGTTCCGGTCATTTCCTTTTACAGGGGTAAAATACAAATCACCGGTATTTACCACGCGATTATCAGCCGTAACCAAAGTAAAATCGAACTTCGAGTCCTTTTCATCGAAAAGCACTAAAGGTTCACCTTTATAATTATCGTATTTTTTCAGGCGGACATATCCAATACGCCCTCCCTTATTGGCCAAACGGACTTCAATCAGCTCGTTTTCCAAAACAGTGGAACCCTCCTCTCCAATCATTGCATCGGCGAAAACGCCAAACGTGTTCTGTAAACGGGCAAGCCGTACAGAATCGGGCAAACCGGCCAGTTCGTCGTCCGCTTTTGCTTCTCTATTCAATTCTTTCTGCTGTTCCAGCTGCTTTGCATATTCTATCCGGGCTATCGAATCCTGCATCCGGCGCTGTGCTTCTATCTGCTCCGGCGTAGGCTGATTCAACCAAGTAAATACAATTAAGACAATTCCAATAAGCAGGAAACCTATTATCGTATTTTTATCCATCTATAATTTTTATTTTTTATTTTCAACTGCAGCTTTTACAAAGCTAACGAAAAGAGGATTAGGATTAACGACCGTACTGTTATATTCCGGATGGAACTGAACCCCCACAAACCATTTCAATGCTGGAATCTCAACGACTTCAACCAAGTTCGATTCAGGATTTTCACCTACACACATCATGCCGGCAGCCTCGAACTTATCGCGATATTCGCTATTAAATTCAAAACGATGTCGATGGCGCTCCTGGATGTGTGTCTGTCCATACGCTTCATAAGCCTTAGACCCTTTCTTCAATATACAGTCGTATGCTCCCAGACGCATAGAACCGCCCATATTGGTTACGTTCTTCTGCTCTTCCATCAGGTCGATCACTTTATATGGGGTATTTGGTTCCATTTCTGTCGAGTTGGCTTCCGCCAGTCCCATTACATTACGGGCAAATTCAATCACCATGCACTGCATACCCAAACAAATACCCAGGCAAGGGACATCGTTTTCACGAGCATATTTCAATGCAGCAAATTTTCCTTCAATACCACGCTGTCCAAATCCCGGAGCAATCAGGATTCCGTCCATATCTTTCAACAATTCGGCGGCATTACCATCATTCAGTTTTTCAGAATGGAACAAATGCAAATCCAACTTACGATCATTATAAATAGCGGCCTGCAACAGAGATTCGTCGATCGACTTATAAGCATCCTGCAGTTCGACATATTTACCGACTAAGCCGATCCTTACAGTTTCAGTAGCATCAACCTTACGTTGCAAGAACTGATGCCAAGGCTTCATCTCTGGTGTCGGTCCGACTTCCAGTCCGACCTTACGCAGGATCACCTCGTCCATCTTCTGGCGCTGCAATACCAATGGAACTTCGTAAATCGTCGGAACATCAATAGACTGTATGACGGCATCCTGTGCTACATTACAGAAAAGGGCCACTTTACTTAACAAATTGGCACTCAATTCATGTTCAGTACGCAATACCAGAACATCTGGCTGAATACCCAGCTCCTGCAGTTGTTTTACAGAATGCTGTGTCGGTTTGGTCTTGTATTCTTTTGCAGCCGCGATATAAGGTACATAAGTAAGATGTACGCATATACAATTCTTTCCCAATTCCCATTTCAACTGGCGCACGCTTTCGATAAACGGAAGAGATTCGATATCACCGACCGTACCTCCAATTTCAGTGATCACGAAATCAAATTTGTATTTATTTCCCAGCAATTTCACATTGCGCTTGATCTCGTCCGTGATATGAGGCACCACCTGCACAGTCTTTCCCAAGTAATCCCCTTTACGTTCTTTGTTAATAACGCTCTGATAAATGCGGCCTGTAGTGATATTATTTGCACGGGTCGTCTGAACATTCAAGAAACGCTCGTAGTGTCCGAGATCCAAATCCGCTTCATGTCCGTCTACGGTAACATAGCATTCCCCATGTTCGTATGGGTTCAACGTACCTGGATCGATATTGATATAGGGATCAAATTTCTGAATGGTAACTTTATAACCTCTTGCCTGAAGTAGTTTACCCAATGATGCGGCAATAATTCCCTTACCCAATGAAGAGACCACGCCGCCCGTAACGAAGATGTACTTTGTATCTGCCACGATAGTAATATTTTAATTATCTTTTAATTGCACACTCGCATTTCAAAACTGCAAAGTTACATAATTTCATTCATATAACAAGGGGAGAGAGAAAAACATCTTTTGTCCTTTTGACAGCAAAAGGAAGCTGATCCTCTTCA
>CDZB01054296.1_pt1 | contig 11919 bp, 15 predicted proteins | sample 554961 | NCBI WGS metagenome assembly CDZB01 (sample SAMEA3182106, study PRJEB8094) | gut metagenome | biome: human; feature: gut; material: Stool; isolation source: human stools | place: Canada | collected 2013-02-26
CCCCCCCCCCGCCGCAATACTGCGGCGGGCGGTTTTACCGGAAAGTTTGTTCCTATATTCCGTTCGGGCCGATTATCCCCGTACCAGCCGTTTGCACGTCCATTCGGATACGGTTATCTTTACGACTTCCGTCAAAGAGAGGGCGCGCGCGTCGAACGAGCGGTCGGAAAACGCCTCGCCCGTATAATGCTCCATGAGCACTTTCAACCCTTCCAGCCGCTCGGATTCTTCCCGCAAAACTTCCGCCCTTCCCCTGCCGCACACGCTCTCGTAATCGGTGGTATAGCCGCAGGGCGCGATGCCCTTGTTGAACACGCGCAGCATATTCGCCGCGCAGAAGGAAACTTCCCCGTCTTTGCGGAGCAGTTCGAGCTTTTTGCCTTCCTTCGCGCAGTGAAAATACAGGACGAGCCCCTCTTCGCGCAATGCCGCGCCGAAGTTGAGCGGCACCTGATAGGGCGCGCGATCTCCGTTTGCCGCCAGCACGATGTACGGGCAGCGCATGAGCGCCGCGAACTTCCCTTTTACGTCCTTCACTTCCCGTTCCGCTTTGCGCATAAACTTACTCCGCTTTTTTGGCTTTATAGTCCTCGATCGCCGCCTTGATCGCCTGTTCGGCAAGCACCGAACAGTGTATTTTCTGCGGAGGCAGGCCGCCCAGAACTTCGATGACCTTTTTGTTCGTCACTTCCAGCGCCTCGTCCACCGTCATGCCCTTGATCATCTCGGTTGCGGTGGAAGAGGTGGCGATCGCCGCCGCGCAGCCGAATGTTTTGAACTTCGCGTCGGCAATGACGTTGTCCTTCACCTTGATGAATACCTGCATGATGTCGCCGCAGGCTTCGCTGCCGATCATGCCCATGCCGTCATAGTCCTGTATTTCCCCGACGTTTTTGGGGTTCTGAAACGCTTCCATTACTTTTTGCGTATACATATCATTGCTCCTTGGGATAAACTTCGTTTTTTAATTCTTTGGGAAAGAGCGGCGAAAGCGCCCGCAGTTTTACGACGATCTCTTTGAGCGCGTCCACCGCATAGTCCGCCTCTTCCATGGTGTTGTCTTTGCCGAAGGAAAAGCGGATAGAACCGTGCGCGAGCCCTTCGGGCAGACCCATCGCGAGCAGGACGTGCGAGGGCTCGAGCGAGCCGGACGAACACGCCGAACCGCTGGACACGGCGATGCCTTTCAGGTCGAGGCTGAACAGCAGCGATTCCCCTTCGATATAGCGGAAGGAAAAATTCGCGTTTGCGGGCAGGCGCTTTTCGGGATGCCCGTTCAGCTTTACATAGGGTATTTCGCGCAATACTCTGTGTATAAAACGGTCGCGTATCGCGGAAACGTACGCCGCATTTTCGTCAAGGTTTTGCGTTGCGATGCGAAGAGCCTCCGCCATGCCGACGACGGCGGGAACGTTTGTGGTGCCGCCGCGCATGCTGCGCTCCTGATGCCCGCCGCTGACGAGCTTTTCTATTTTCAGCCCCGAACGGATATACAGCACGCCGATCCCCTTCGGGCCGTAAAACTTATGCGCCGAAAAGGAGAGCATGTCCGCGCCGATCTCCTTTACGTTCAGCGGTATCGCGCCCGCCGCCTGTACGGCGTCGGTGAAAAACACGATGCCTTTCGTTTTGCAGAGCGCGGCGATCTCTTTGACGGGCTGTATCGTGCCCACCTCGTTGTTTGCCGTCATCACGCCGACGAAAACCGTGTCGGGGCGGATGGCCTTTTCCAGTTTTTCAAGGTCTGCGGCGCCGTATTCGTCCACTTCGGCAAAGGTGACTTCGAATCCCTTCTTGGCAAGTTCTTTCGCCGTGGCGATCATGGCAGGGTGCTCCACCGCGCTCACGATGAGGTGTTTGCCCTTGTTTGCCAGAGAATATGCCGCCCCGCGCAGCGCCCAGTTGTCCGCCTCGGTTCCGCCCGAGGTAAAATAAATTTCCGAAGGTTTTGCCCCGATACAAGCGGCGATCTCGTCGCGAGCATCGTCGACGGCGCAAACCGTTTCCCTCCCGAAGGCGTGCTGCGAGTTGGGGTTGCCGAATTTCTGCGTGAAATAGGGCAGCATTTTCTCCAAAACGCGGGGATCGACGGGCGTCGTCGCCGCGTGATCGAAATAAATTCTTTTATCCATAATGTTCCAACCTTCCTTTACAACGCTTCCGCGCCGCATCCGCAGCCGCAGGCGGGCGCGCAGTGTTCCTTGCCCTTTTCTCCCGCGTTGCACTTGCAGGCGCGCACTTCGCCGTTGTCGTCGAGAACGGACTGCAAGGTCATCGAATCGAGCACGGCGTTGATACCCGCGTACAACTTGCGCCACACCTCGCCCGAGGCGCACTTTTCGCAGGCAGACGTGATGCAGTCGGCGATCTCCATATTGTCTTCAAGGGCGCGCGCGACGTCGCCGATCGTAATACGGGAAGGGTCGCGGCGCAGTTTATACCCGCCCGAAACGCCCCGCTCCGCCGCCACAATGCCCGCGCCCGAGAGCATGCGCATGATCTTTTCGATATATTTGCTTGAAACGGCGATCTCCTTTTCGAGGTGCGAAGCGCTCACGCACCGATCGGGATAATTCTGCGCCAGAATAAAGCACGCTTTTAACCCGTACTGCGATTTGGATGAAAGACGCATGTTCTTATTTCTCCTTTAATTGCAACCAAATAAGTTGCAATTATTATAGCGGATGGAAGCGCTTCTGTCAAACATTTTGCATGATAATTTCGGATTTAAAAGAAAAAAGCGGCGCTTTGCCGCTTTTCTGCCGTATTTTAAAGAGGAAGAACGCCGCCCCGCCACACAACCGCCGCGATCAGCACGAGAAAAAGGAGCGCGAGCGCCGCCCCCGCGGCGCGAGCCCTTCCCCCGCGGCTCTCCGACCGCCAAACCGCCAGAGCCGAGGAGGCCGAAAGGACGGCAACCGCCGCGCACGCCGCCGGCGCGCCCAAGCATTCCCCTGTCATTCCTCTTTCAGCTCCCGTTTCCGCATATTTTAGCACGATAGTGCTAATAACTGCATTATATCAGCATTATCATGCTATGCCAACAAATTTAAGCAGTATCGTGCTAATATAATCACAGGAGAATGCTATGAAACTTCAGGAAAAGCTCAAATATCTGCGCACGGAGAGCGGGCTGACGCAGCATCAATTGGCAAAAAAACTCGGCGTCGGGCAGACGACCGTCGCCGCATACGAAAACGGCACGCACGAACCGCAATTATACAGCCTGATCGCCTATGCCGATTTTTTCGGGTGCAGCCTCGATTATCTGACGGGCCGAACGGACGACGCGGGAATGTTTTGCGCGGAAACATACGCCCCGCCCAAAGACGAACAGAAACTGCTCGCCGTATACCGTTCGCTCAGCGCAGACCTCAAAAAATTGGTGTACGACACCGCGAACGTGTATGCGCACTCGCCGCTCAACCGCACGGAAAAAGAGGAAAAGAGCGAACCCTGACAAAAATTTGCGCGTCTCCGCGACGGATTCGCCGCGGAGGGAAGCAAGCATAAAAGACGGAAAGCGCCGCGCCCGCAGACTTGCGGGCGCGGCGCTCGATTTGTTTTTGACCCGAAAGCGGCCTCTCATTTTGACCTGAAGAAGCCTTTCATTCGGTTTTTGGCGGCGCGGCATCCTTCTTTATGCGCCAATCGGAATAGATGCAGCCGCAGTAATTCTGACGGTACAGGCGGTGCTCTTCGGCAAGTTGCACCGAACGGAGATAGCCGTTTTCCTTTTTAAAATCGTTGTACAGCCAGCGCACCCCGTACTTTTCCTGCAATGATTCCCCCAACCCGTTCAGCCAGGCGGCGTTCTTGTGCGGGCTGACCGAAAGGGTGGAACAAAACCAACGGAAGCCCTTTTCCTTCGCGGCGATCGCGGTGCGTTCCAGGCGGAGCTTGTAGCACTCGAAACATCTTGCTCCCCCTTCCCTTTCCCCTTCCAGGCCCTTCGCGGCGGCGAAAAACTCTTCGGGCGCATAGTCGCAGTCCAAAAAATCCGCCCAACCCGTTTCGGAAAGCAGTCGGAGCTGTTCGCCCTTGCGTTTTTCGTACTCGGCGGGGTCGGTGATATTCGGGTTATAATAGAATACGGTGACGGAAAATTTGTCTTTGAGCGCTTCGAGACAGCGCGACGAGCACGGCCCGCAGCAGCTGTGCAAAAGGAGCCGGTCTCCCTGCCCCGCTTCCGCCATGAATTGTTTCATTTTTTGATTGAAATCGGGCTTGTTCATGCCGCTATTGTACCACAAACGCGGCAAAAATACAAGGGAGAACGCCTCTTCGGCAAAATATTATACGGATGCCCCGCCCGCGGCAAACCGCGGGCGGGGCGCTCCTATTATTTCCCGCTGTCGCCGTAGTTGGAAAGGACGCGCGCGGACGGGTCGTTCACGTTGCAGCCCTCCCACTTTTTGTTGGGCATCCAGAAAGCTTTGACCATTTTCGCCTGTCCGGGATAGTACTTTTCGAAAATTTCGCGGTACAAAAGGCTTTCCTTCGTGAACGGTTTCGCGTGATAGGCATACTTTTGCGCGGTCTTTTTCCAATCCGCGCCGTATTTTTCTTCGGCGTACTCTTTCAGATCGTCCACCATGGAGTGCCCAACCGCGTCCGAAAACGCCGCCTTTTCGCGCCACAAGATGTTTTCGGGCAGATAGTCCCCTTCGAACGCCTTGCGGAGAAGGTATTTCCCCTTGCCGTAGACGTTCATCTTTTTTTCGGGGTCGACGCTCATGACGTATTTTACGAAATCGAGGTCGCCGAAGGGCACGCGTGCTTCCATGGAGTTGACGGAAATACAGCGGTCGGCGCGCAGAACGTCGTACATGTGCAGTTCGCGCACGCGCTTTTGCGATTCCTTTTGGAATGCCGCGGCGTCGGGCGCGAAGTCGGTATACTTATAGCCGAACAGCTCGTCGGAGATCTCGCCCGTCAGAAGCACGCGCACGTCGGAAATTTCGTGTATCTTTTTGCAGATGAGATACATCCCCATCGACGCGCGGATGGTCGTGATGTCGAAGGTGCCGAGCGCGGCGATGACCGTTTCCAAGGAAAAGAGCACCTCTTCCCTCGTCATATATATTTCGTGATGTTCGCTGCCGATGTATTCGGCGACTTCCTTTGCGTATTTGAGGTCGATCGCGTCCTTGTCCATGCCGACGGCGAACGTCTTGACGGGGCGGCGCAGGATCTTCGCCGCTATCGCGCACACGAGCGAACTGTCAAGCCCGCCCGAAAGCAAGAACCCCACGGGCGCGTCCGCGTCGAGGCGTTTCCGAACGCCCTCGGTCAATTTTTCGCGGATGTTGCGGCAGATTGCATCGAGTGAGTCGCTGCACACTTCCCTGACTTCCGCTATATCGCAGAATTTATGAAACTTCCCCTTACAATAGTAATGCCCGGGCGGGAAGGGCATGATGTCCCCCTGCGTCCAGCCGACGAGGTTTTTCGGCTCGCTCGCAAACACGATCGCACCGTTTTCGAGATAAGCGTAATACAGCGGGCGTATGCCGACGGGGTCGCGCGCGGCGATATATTCCCCCCTTTCCCCGTCATATAATACGAGCGCGAATTCCGCGTCGAGCATGGAAAACATTTTCAGCCCGTATTCGCGGTACATCGGCAGCAAAATTTCGCAGTCGCTGTCCGATAAAAAGGCATACCCCAGCTCTTCCAGCCTCTTTTTTACGGGGCGGAAGCCGTAAATTTCGCCGTTGCACACGAGCTTGTCTTTCCCCATGGAAAAGGGCTGCATCCCCGCCGCGTTCAGCCCCATGATGGCGAGGCGGTGAAAGGCGATATACCCCGTGGGCGTGCGTTCGATGCGGCTCATGTCCGGCCCGCGCGACACGGTGCGGTAAAACCCTTCCGTCATGGCTTTGTAGTCGACTTCCCTGCTCGTACAGCAAAAAATGGAACACATAACAGCTCTCCCTTCCGCGCGCCCGCGGCGCGCAGACAAACAAAAACAGCCTTTTGCCCTGTATTTCAGGGCGAAAGGCTGTCGTTTCGCGGTGCCACCTGATTTATCTCCCGAAATGCGCGAGAGCAACTCCGCCTTCTTGCAAAGGCTTTGGCTGTAACGGGCCGCCCGTCGGAGGCTAATAGTTAAAAACGTTCGCCGCCGCCACTCGCGGGTGTTCTTCGCGGAACGCCCCCTGCGGCGCTTTCAGCAAAGCGCGCCGCTCTCTTTGAAGGGATTTTGTTCCGTTACTTTTCCCGGTCGCTGCGTTTTTCTTTATCGGATGGGCAAATTGTACCATAACGCGAACGCGCTGTCAATCTGCGGAAAAGATTTTAAATTATCACCATTTTGAAAGGGCGGTATCAGAAAAACAAATATTATCGCCTGCCCGTTCCGCCCCTCGCAATACGGGCGCAGGTGTTATTCTGTCGGCACGGTTTTATCCCCGTAACGCCCCGTCTTCATACGGTATCCGCGCGGACACGTAAACCATATCGACGTCAGCGCCCCGCAGATCGTTGACGAATATCCCGTAAGACGCCGCGCTGTCCCCGCCGCCGAAAAAACCGATTGAATTTCTGTTTCAGCATTTCTTCTTCCTTCGACCGTTTGAACGCTCGCCGCGCCATATCCGTTATATCACAAACTTTCCGCTTGTCAATCAAACCCGAAAAAACTGCCGCACAAAATCCGTTTATGCACCGTTTTTACAAAAGCGCCTGCCGTACAAAAACGTACGGCGGGCGCAATATACGATATTTTTACGCGCAAAAACAAAACCGCCGGGAATATTGCAAACGCCTGCCCAGGCCGTCGTATGTGAACGCCGTGGTGTTGTAGTTTACCATCTGGCGGCCGTTGCTCCAACTTACGCTCTTGCCGCGGTACGTCGTAGGATTCCCTATCGCGTCATATTCGCACGCTTCCGTTCCGTAGGCGAGCAGCTTGTCTCCTTCGTACTCGTACTGCACGCTTTCGAACTCGCTCTCCTCTACGTTCTCTTTCAACGTAAAGTCTGTTGTGCGTTTGCAAAGGATATTCCCGTTATTATCGTAACTGTACAGCCACGTTTTTCCGAACGTTTTGTTATCCTCGCGGATAAGCCTGTTCAGCGCATCGTACTTGTACCACACAACGGGTGCGCCGTTTTCGTCGATGCGGCAAATGTTGCCCATCTTGTCGTATTTGTACTTGATGCTTTCCGCAATCGGGAAATTTTCTCCGCTTATTTCCGTATAGTCCGTACCGATATTATCGCAATGAAAAGAAAGAGGGTTTTCAATAAGAAAATCCTCTTTCCTCCGTCTTATATTTACTTTATCGAGAAGGCAATTCAACAGGCCCGGTAAAACATTCGAGAACGATAAAAAAGATTACCGCAACAATCACCGCTCCTATTGTTATTAACGCTGCATATAATACATTATGTTTTGTATTCAACAAAAATAAACATAGTAAAAATATTGCAACAATAATTGCCATTGCTAACAAACCTACAATTCCTGATAGCCATCCAGCCCCTCCATTTCCCACTGAGGCTGAAAATATATACCCGATACTTAATAATATATAAGCGATATAAGACATTCTTTACCTCATAAATATTAAACTAAACGCATTTTTATAAGCATTTAAAATATCATCCCCGAAAAAGCGCCATAAGCTCTTTCCCATAAGGATTAAACCTGTTGTACACATTTCTTTTATACCATAGCGAATAGTTTTATCCATTGCAATAGCCATTATATTTGCTGTTGTAGTATAGCCTCTCCACAAATCAGCGCCCAAAAAGGCACCTTGCATAATTATAGTCTTACCAACCGCAAATACCGTGTCTTTAATTATTGCATCAAAAGAATCGCCATTATTAATTCCGTGCAAGAATGTGCTGACTCCCGATAAGGCAACTCGCGCACCGCGCATAGCAAGCCTCAATCCAGCAGAAGTCGTACTTGCCGCTGCTCCAGATATTGCTCCATATGCTGCACCCGTAAACGTTTCTATGGCTAATGCACCAAAGTCAAGACTCTGCCAGTTGCTTTGTATCCCTTGCCCTATCAACTCAAAGCCGCCTCCCAGCAAACCTCCAATTGCGGCTCCGACCATAACGCCCTTTACAACAGCAGCACCTGCACCCAATATAGCGGCAGCAGCTCCTGCTGTAACAACTGTTGCCACTGTTATAGCAACAATCAGCAAGCCGCCCAATAACCAATGCCATCAATCATTACCATTTTCATCTATACGCATCACGGGATTATTTCCGCAATAGGCGTAGAGGTTGAGGCCGTTTATCGTGTCGGGATCGAGATAGGAAGTGTCATCTATGGTGATGAATCTGCCAACTTCCGGATCGTAATAGCGGGATTTCAGGTAGTACAGGCCGGTTTCGGTATCGTAATAGTATCCGCGATAACGGAACGGGTTCAGTTCGGCAAGCGTCTTATTTTTGGCATAATTTTCATCAAACGCCGCGTCGTCCTCATCGCTGTATTTTTCTTCATTGTCTACTTTGTTCCAATATAGTGCCGCATGATTTCCCCAAGCGTCGTACCTATATTGTACCACAACATTCCCGTTGCTGTCAATAAGTGCGCAAACATCCCCTAATCTCTTACTGAGATCATGCGAGTTCGTTTCCCGATTTTTGAAATAACGTTAAAAAATCAGAATAAAAAGACACAGCAACTAAATGCTGCCAAAGGTCTGTTTTTACCCGTTAAAAAGCAAAAAAGCATTGAAAAACAGTAAGTTTTTCAATGCTTTTTTAACTCGCAGCATTTTTCACCGCGAATCATGGTACACTCGCCGAGGATCGAACTCGGATCTGCGGCTCCGGAGGCCACCGTTCTATCCGTTATACTACGAGTGTGTTTACCATACTATTATAGCAGAGTTTTTTAAAAATTACAAAGAAAAAAATCACCTTCCGCAAAAAAAAATGCATATTATGTAAATACGGGCACTAAAACGCCCCGCAAATGAAACACGGACGAAGAACAAGGATGACTCTCGGATTGTGCATGATCGTTAAAAACGAAGAAAAGGTGCTCGCCCGCTGCCTCGAAAGCGTAAAAGGCGTATTCGACCATATTGCGATCGCGGATACGGGCTCGACGGATAAGACCAAAGAGATCGCGCGAAAGTACGCGGACGTATTCGCCGAATACCGCTGGCAGGACGATTTTGCCGCGGCAAGAAATTTTTCTTTTTCCCTCTCGGCGGCGGATTATATCATGTGGTTGGACGCAGACGACGTGTTGCTGCCCGCGGACAGAGACGCGCTTTTGACGCTCAAAGCGGCTTTGGACGGCTCCGCCGACGCTTATATGCTGCTCTATCGCATGGGCGAAGGGAGCGGCGCGCTCGTTTACTACCGCGAACGCATCGTAAAACGTTCGCGGGGCTTTTTTTGGTCGGGCGCGGTGCACGAGGCGATCTGCGTTTCGGGCAGAACGGTTTACGCGGACATCGCGGTAACGCATAAAAAACCGAGCGGCCGTACAATAACGTGCCGCAATTTGTGCATCTTCGCAAAGCAGTTTGCGCTCGGCATGATGCCGGACGAAAGGCAGAAATTTTATTTCGCGCGGGAGCTTTTCAGCAACGGGCTGTACGATACGGCCGCATCCGCGTACGAATATTTTCTGTGCGGAAACGGCTGGGCGGAAAACAAAATATGCGCGTGCCGCGACCTTGCCGCATGTTATAAGGTTTCGGGAAACAGGAAAAAGCGGCTCGCGGCGCTTTTGAAAAGTTTCGAATACGCGCCGCCGCGCCCCGAGATCTGTTGTGCGCTGGGCGAGTACTTTTTCGAAGAATCGGACTACCGCCAGGCGGTATTCTGGTACAAACTCGCACTGAACGAAAAAGCGGATGCAAAGACGGGCGCTTTCGTACTGCCCGACGAAAGCGGGTTCATACCATGCATCTGGCTGGCAGTATGCTATGACAGGCTGGGAGAATACGAAAAAGCCGCCCGCTACAACGAGGCGGCGGGGGCGCTGAAACCCGACGACAAAAGTTACCTTCACAACAAAACTTATTTCGAAAAAAAATTAACAAGCAAAGGACAAATATTATGAGTTGTTTTTTTGATACCGACAAAAACGATTGCCGCCGCGAATGCTGCGGCTGCATTCTGACGGAAACCCTTCTCGTGCGCGGCAGCATGGGCCCGGCAGGGCCAACGGGTGCGCAAGGCCCTGCGGGACAGCGCGGCCCCACAGGCCCCACGGGCGCGACAGGCGCCACAGGTACGGGTGCGACGGGTGCGACCGGCCCGACGGGTGCGACGGGCGCGACGGGCGTCACCGGCCCGACGGGCGTAACGGGCCCGACGGGTGCGACCGGCCCCGCGGGTGTGACCGGCCCGACGGGCGTAACGGGTGCGACGGGTGCGACCGGCCCGACGGGCGTGACCGGCCCCACAGGCGCAACCGGCCCGACGGGTGCGACGGGTGCGACGGGCCCGACAGAGCAGGTTACATATGGGAAACAAAACAAAGCCATTCGGAAAAGTAAAAAGCGGCAGAATTTTATGTTCTGCCGCTTTTTTTTGCACATTTTACGGTTTTTTATGTCACTCAGCCAACCTACATTTTGAGATGCCGTTGTAAATCAATATTTTATCTTAAAATAGTCAAGATACAGTTTGAATTTATCTTGTGCCGCAAGACAGGTATCACGCAGATAGCCGCGTTCGCTTTTCCATTCTTTCAGCCCGCGATAGTAAAGCAGTTTCAATTCTTCGTCGATGATAAACGGCACGATGTTATATTTCAGACACTCTTTGAAAAGCAATAATCTTCCGATCCGCCCGTTGCCGTCCTGAAAGGGGTGAATACACTCGAATTTATAATGAAAGTCTAAAAGATCGTCGATAGTCTTTTCCTGCTTTGTATTGTATTCAAAAAGCAGTTCCTTCACTTTTTCGGCAACATCTTCCGGCTTTGTCGTGTACATATCCCCTACTGTATTCGGCAACCGCTTGTAATCGCCGACGGCAAACCAATCCTGCCGCGCATCCGTCGTTCCGTTTTTGAGTATGCGGTGCAATTCTTTTATAAAGTTTTCTGTAATCGGCCTTTTTGCGTTTTCGATAATCAGATCTATACACTTGAAATGATTCGCCGTTTCTACAATATCATCAACTTTTACCGTACCGCCGTCGATCCCGATCGTGTTCGTTTCAAAAATATAGCGAGTTTGGTCGTGCGTCAAACGGCTTCCTTCGATATGGTTAGAGTTATATGTCAATTCGATCTGAACTTTATGATAAATGCCGCCCGAAAGTTTAGCCTTCTTTTCTGCCGAAAGCACTTCTAAAAGAGTAGTTGGCAATACAGCTTTTTTATTTGCCCTGTCAGGCTTTTGCGCGTCTTCGGGGATATTCCACGTTTTGCCCGTTAAAAATGCACCGGATATCTTTCCCAAAGCGCAGTAGTTACGAACGCTCCGTTCGGAAAGATTCCACTTTTTCGCCGTTTCGGTTACAGACAGATATTTCATACGATAGTACCTCGCTTATTCAGTATATCATATTATCGGCAAAAATACAACAACAGCACTGCAAAATCATCAATATTTTTGCCGATACAGGAAAATCTGTTACCGCTCCCCCTCTATAAAACGCGCTCTCTAAAAAATCAATGAACCTAAGCAATCCTCCTCCGAATTTTTCCTTTTTCGGTCGGCTATGGTAGCATAGTTCCTCGCGCAAGTCAACGTCCGCAAAATCGTCGCTGAAAACACGCACAAAGCGGGAAACGGAAGAAGATGAGAAAAGGAATTGAACCGATAAACAAATGGCTTTACAATTCACCGGCATAAAACGCAACGATTTTGGCTTTTCCCGTTGACTTCCGCTCACAGCCTTTCAGAGTTCAAAATTTTTACCGTCCTATGCACCTTCGCCTTTTGCCCGAAAAAGGCAAAATCAAATTCGGAGG
>CDZB01002410.1_pt1 | contig 11880 bp, 15 predicted proteins | sample 554961 | NCBI WGS metagenome assembly CDZB01 (sample SAMEA3182106, study PRJEB8094) | gut metagenome | biome: human; feature: gut; material: Stool; isolation source: human stools | place: Canada | collected 2013-02-26
CTGCCGTTCTGTGCGGAGTATTCGCAGGTGGAGAGGGTAATGAGCCTGTCGCCGTACTCGGCGGTCACGCCCGTATCATACAATGCAAGTTCCTTACACTTCCCGACATAGGCGTTAAATTCTTCCTCATTCTCCGCATCCACAAAATCATAATAGCGGTAGCCCTCCGCACTATACGCCACGGTCTTAAACACGGCGATGATTTCATATTCCGCCTGCTCCGTGAGAGTGTCAAACTGGATGGTCTTGTGCTTTTCATAAAAGCTCTCGGATTTGTAATCCTCCAACGCCCCAAACATCTTTTGACCTTTGATGTGGTGTCCGTAAATAATCAGATTGTCGCTTGTGGCAAGGTCGCAGTCCTCTTGGATATACGGCACTCCCAAATCGCTGTATTCCTTTTCAAAGTTGTGCTTCAGATAGAAATTCGGGTTGTTCTTCGTCTGCATGACAGGGTAATTGATGGTCGTTCCGTCAATGGAAATCCAACCTGCCATATCCTCATTCTGCAAATACAGTTCCTTATATTTTGCCAGAATGTCCTCGCCCTCGCTGACGGGCGTATCCTCTGGCGTTTCTTCCTCCGCAGGGGCGTTCTCCACGACCTCGGCAATCTCCGCAAAGGCTTCGGTCTGCTCATCCACCTGTGCATAATGGCGGCAGATATGCCAGCCGCAAAAAGCCGCCGCACCTAAAAGGCAGACGGCGGCAACGATGCAGATAACAGACTGATATTTTTTCAGATATTCTTTCATAGGCTTTTCTTTTCCTTTCTTGGTTTACCTTACATTATCGGTGTGCTGCTTGGGTGTGGGTAAATCCCTGCAATATTCGGGATACCTCACCTTGATGCCCTCCATAAAGTAGGGGGCAAATTCGCAGCAGAACAATTCCTCTGGGGTGAAATACCTCTCACGCCCGTCCTCTGCGTAACCGTTCCAGAGGTTAAAAGCAAGGTGGCAGACCTTGACCGTGCCGCTTGTCTGCCATCCGCCGTGCATCCCCTCTGGCTCAATGCAGTCCGTCTTAAAATCAAACATGGCATTGATGTTGTTCCTTGTTTCCTCCGCAATCCCCATCACATAGAAAAACGCCCTGTGGTAGCAGTCGTTTACCCTGCATTTCATCATATTTTCCAGAAAGAAATCACGGTGGGCTTTATTACGAAACCTTATCTCTGACATAAAAATCCCTCCATTCTTAACACTCCCCAAATTTGGTCGTCATCAGCTTGTAAAGCTCCGTATTGCGTGGGAACTTATTAACGAACGGCACGAGGGAGCTGCCCACTTTGAGTAACCCCTGACCTGCACCCACATTGGTGATATAGCTCATCTGCAAGTCGGAGATGTTAAGGAGCTTGGCAAGTTCAATCCTGTCTGTGGACGCTTGGTTTAACATGATGATAAACTCGGAGTTTGCAAGCATTGTCCTTGCCGTATGGCTCTGTAACAGGTCGTCCACATTCTGGGTAATGCCAGTACAGTACGCCCCGTACTTACGCACACGCTTCCAGAGGGTAAAGAGGAAGTTTGCCGAGTATTCATGCTGAAAGAGCAGGTAAATCTCGTCAATGAAAATAAAGGTGTTCCTGCCTTTTGCCCTGTTCTGGGTAATGCGGTTTAGGATGCTGTCAAGCACCACAAGCATACCGATAGGCTGTAACTGCTTGCCCAAATCCAGAATGTCATAGCAGATAAGGCGGCTCTTGGTATCCACATTTGTGTGCTTGGCAAAGGTGTTGAGAGAGCCGTCCGTGAAAAGCTCAATGGCAAGAGCGATTTCCTGTGCTTCTGGCTCATTCTGTTTCAGAAGTTCCTCACGGAAGTCCTGCAAGGTCGGCGGTGTCCCCATATAGTTGCCCTGCTGATAGTAGCGGTACACGCTCGCCGTACAGCGGTCTATGATGGATTTCTGCTTTGCCCCAAGGCTTGCCCCGCCGATGAGCTGCTCGCACAAAGACAAAATGAACTCTGATTTTAAGATGACGGGGTTTGCACCGTCGCCGTAATCAGAGTTCATATCCATAGCGTTGATGTGGTTTTCGCTTGTTGCAGAAATGTGAATGACCTCGCCCTGCATTGCCTTTACCAAAGGCGAATACTCTCGCTCTGGGTCTATAATAATCACATCGGCGTTAGGGTCGGTGAGGACGATGCTCGTCATTTCCTCTTTCGCCGTAAAGGACTTGCCCGCACCAGACACGCCGAGGATAAAGGAATTGCCGTTCAAAAGGTGGCGGCGGTTGGCGACAATCATATTTTTGCTGATAACATTCTGTCCGTAATACACACCGTCCTTATGGTAGATTTCCTGCACACGGAACGGGATAAACACCGCAAGGCTCTCCGTGGTGAGGGTACGCAGGGCATCAATCTTCCTCACGCCGAACGGCAGGGCGGTATTCAGACCGTCCATCTGCTGATATTTCAGCACGGCAAACTGGCAGAGATGCTTTCTTGCTGTTGTGAGCAGGGCTTCCGTGTCGTTGTCGAGCTGCTCTTTGGTATCAGCCGTATGCACCATCGTGAGGATGGCAAACATCATCCTCTGGTCACGGGTCGTCAAATCGTCGAGGAACTCCTTGCTTTCCTTTCGCTGCTGCTCTAAGTCATAAGGGATAACGGCGGAAAAGTTGTTGTTCTGGTTCTGTTTCCTCTGCCAGTTGGTGATATTGGTTTCCACACCCAAAAGACGGTTTTCCACCTCCCGCACGGCTTCGTCCGTGGGAACGGGTACGACATCCACGGAGAGCATCATGTTACGGTTTAATTCGCAAAGCTCCGCCACCATGCTGTCCTTGATATAGGCGGCATATTCACGCAGGAAAATCACACGCCCGTACCGATTGCCCATCTTGAAATAATCTTTTTCAAACTCAAAGGAGTCGGGGCAGATATAGTCCTTGAAGTCGTGACCTTTCCGCATGGTCTGGGAGAGGTCGAAGGAAAACGCCGTTTCCTCGCCTGTGCGGTAGAAGTCATGGAAGATACGCAGCTTGTCATTAGCATCAAGCTCCGTACACTTTGAGCCAAGACGGTTGAAATGCCCGATAAGGTCAGCACCCACACGGGCAAAATAATTCCTCGCTTCCTCGATGTTCTTCTTGCAGACGGAGATTGTCACATACTTATCCTGCACGATGGAGTTAGCCCCCGTCGCCTTATCAAGCAGCATCCTGTTGTATTCCTTGCGGTACTTATCCAGACCGTCCTCAGCCATAGGAATAAGGATGGTCTGCTCAAAATCCGCCTTGTTCAAGCGGCGGTTGTTGATGGTGATTTTCGTGGTCGCCCCGCTGTCGAGGGCATTAAGAAGCTCCGAGTATTCAAGGAACATGGCTTCCTTGTCCTCACGGCTCGCCACGGCATAGTTGATGTCCTCAAACTGAAAGGTCTTTGCATATTTGTTCTTCCCGACAAGAAAAATACCGTCCTCCCACATGGTTTTCAGCGGGATGACCGCCTGCACCGATTTCGGCACGATAAATTTTTCCTTGTCCTGCTTGAACAGGTTTCTAAGCGTCTTTATCATGGCTTACCTCCTTACGCTTTTTTGATTTCTTTGCTTTCTTTTTCTCTGGCTTTCCTGCCTGCCGCTTCTGCTTTTTGGTCGGGGCGGGCAAGCCTTTTTCCCTCGCTTCGATGTTGGGTTTCAACGCTTCATAGTAGAGATTGTCTGGGGAAAACAAAATCTTCTTTGGCATTAAGAACTCTGATTTTATCCACGCCCAGACGAACTGCTCCGCCGTCATGCCGTTGTACTTGATAAAGCCCATCATGGCAAAGGGGGAAGCCCCCAGAATACACATCCAGCTTAGGGTTTCCGTGCCGAACTGCGGGCGGAGCAGGAAATACAAGCCCACCGCCACGCCGCAGGCAAGGACAGAAAAAATGAACTGCCGCATTGACAGCCCGAAAAACATACTCTCCGTGTAGTTGCGGATTTCCTTATTTATCTTGACTTCCAATCGTTCTCACCTCCTTACCGTTGCATTTCATTCTTTCTCTTAGGTGCTTTCTTCTGGGACGGGTAGGGGATAAATTCTTCCTCCCCCTTGATAATGCTGAACTCTGCCCGCAGAAACGGGTGCATTTCCTGTTTCTGGTACTGGCGGATAAGGTCAACCGCACTTTCCTTGGTGGCGGTGCTGCCTTGCTGCATCCCGTCCTTGAAAATATAAAACCGTTCCATTGTTCCTCCTTTACAAGCCCATCATTTCTCTGACAACACGGTCTGCCATCTTGACTGCACCGACTAAGACGAGCATATTGAATACAAGCTCCCCGATATAGCTCCATACCATTGTGACCGCCGCCGCATCGGGATTAACGACAGGCGGGGAAGAAGCAAACAGGGAGAAGATAATACAGGCAAGCACGATGACAGCCCCCTCAAGGCATACGGCAGAATAGCTTTTGATAAAGCTCTTGCCGACGCTCTGGCTCGGCTCTCCCGCAAAGGCAGAGAGAGGAACAGGGGCGATTGCGGTATAAAGGTAGAGCTTGAAAAATCTGCCGTACACCGACATAATCATAATGAATGAGAGTACCGTAATGAACAGACCGCCGATGAGCGTGACTGCCCATAGGGGGATACTCTCAAAAAAACCGCAGTCCTCAACCGCCGTGACGATTTCCTGCGGCAGTACCGTCTGCTGTGCCGCACCGAAGCCTGCGGCGTTCATAATCGTGGATATGATACCCTGCACAATCTTAAACAGAGCCATCATCAGCTCCAAGCCATAGGTCACTGCACCTTTGGCAAGGGCAAAGCGGATAAACAGCTTCAACGCCTGCTCTGGACGTTTCACCTCTGCAAAATTGCCGCAGGTACGCATCACGCCTACCACAAAGAACAGGACGAGCAGGGCAAGCCCGATAGCCTGCACCGCACCGTGTATATCCACGATGACATTCCATATCGCCCCGCCCTTGAAATTCTCTGGGGATTGGGTAATGAGCTGCCATATCTCGGCTAACTTCTCATTCCAAGTATTTAGGGCGTTCTCTAAATTCTGTACTACCCAGTTATCAGACATTCGACCACCTCCTTGTTAAAAATCGGCTTATGGGGCAATCCGCAAAGCGGATCTGCCCCGTAAGCCCTGCCTTGTGTCTTTGGGTTATTTTGTCTGCCGCTTCCTAATCAGCCTGTGATAAGCGTCAGAATCTCCTTTGCAAAGGTAATGACAACGCCGCCTGCAAGGGTCAGAAAGCCGTTCGCCCTCTGGGAAGGGTCGTGGGATTTCAGCGACAAGCCAATCTGCACGATGCCGAAGCCGAGCATAATCATGCCGACAGCCCTCACCAGACCGAAAATGAAATCCGACAGGTTGTTTACTACCTGAATGGGGTCATTGGCGGCAAAGGCGGTCATGGAAGTGCCAAGCACCATCGTGAGGGCAAGCACCGCCACGCAGTAGCGGCGGAAGCCCGTTCTGACCTTGCCCGTCATGGGCAGCTTCGTGGTTGCTTTCTTCTGGGTGTCCTTTTTGTTGAAAATTCGCATAGATAAATCCTCCTTATAAATTGAATAGTTCTTCCAAGTCCTCCTCGGACAGAAGCTCATAGGAAGTGCTGACAGCGTTCACGCTCACGGCGTTCTCTGGGATGTCGCTGTCAAACACAAGGGTTGCGACAGCCTGCGTCGGCTCGCCGTGGATATAAGGCGGCTGTCCTCCGTCTGCTGTCAGTTTTACATTGGGGTGCTTCAAGATGTCATACTTAAAGTCCATGACGGGGCGTTCCCCACGCACAAAAAGAAGTGCGTAGCGGTTGTCGAGCATACGCACTTCATCGGGCGTTAAAAGCTCACGCCCCGAAATCTGGTAGTTGGTGGAATAGTTCCCGCTGCGTCCAGAGCTTTTCCCATAGGTGTTCGTGTCAATGGTTTCCTTGCCCAAAAGCTCCGACACATACTTGTGGGTACTCTGCTCGTTGCCGCCCAGATAGAGGAATTCATCGCAGTTGCCGACGATGCTTTCCCATTGCTTTTCAAAGAGGGCTTTGAGCTGTGCCAGATTTTGCAGGATAATCGAAACGGATACACCTCTGGAACGCATGACACTCAAAATCTTGTCAAAGTCATCGGGCAGCGAAACATTCGCAAATTCGTCCATAATGAAATGGCAATGGACGGGCAGGCTCCCGCCGTACTTGTGGTCGGCAAGGTAGAAAAGCTGTTGGAATAGCTGCGTATAAAGGATGCTGACAAGGAAATTAAAGCTCGTGTCGTTGTCTGGTATCAAGGCAAACAGGGCGACTTTCTTTTCCCCCAGAGAGGGTAAATCAAGCTCGTCCGTTGCGGTCAAGGACGCAAGGCTCTCCAGATTGAATTTTTCAAGCCGTGCGGCAAGGGTTATCTGGATGCTCTTTAGGGTCTTGGCAGAGCCAGAGTGGTAATCACGGTAATACTTGAGGGCGATATGCTCTGGGTTTACCATCTCCAGACGGTCAAACAGTTCGTCTAACGGGCTTACATAGCTGTCGTCGTCCTCCCGTACCTCGCCTGCACGGAGCAGCTCCATCACCATCGGGAAATTCTGCTCGTCTGGCGGTGCTTCGTATTTCAGATAGAACACCAAGGACAGGAGCAGCATACTCGCCGCCGTGTCCCAGAACGGGTCTTGGGACTGGCTTCCTTTCGGCGTGGTGGCTTTGAATAGATTGGTTACAAGCCGCTGCACATCATTATCGTTCCGAAGATAGACAAAAGGATTGTAGCAATGGCTCTTGTGCATATTGATAAGGTCAAGCACACGCACTTCATAACCTTTCTTCTCCAAAAGACCGCCCACATCACGGACGATTTCTCCCTTTGGGTCTAAGATTACCATTGAGGTGTTGCACTGCATGGCGTTGGGCTTACAGAAGAAGCGTGTTTTTCCCGCCCCGCTGCCGCCGCATACCAAGATGTTTAGGTTTCGGCGGTGCTTCCTGCCGTCCAGCCCGATACGGACATTCTGGGTCAAGAGCTTATTCTGGGTCGGGTCTTTCTCTCGGTACTTTTTATTGAGCGTATCTGCGTTGCCCCATTTGGCAGAGCCGTGTTCCTCCCGCCTGCGGTAGTTCCTGCGTGTGGAGAGATAAATGCCGATGCCCATAGCGTAGGCAAGCAAAAAAATAAGGACAGTCCTTAAACTGTCCTCACACACCGTTATGGAAAACGGCTGATTGATTGCTGCGGATAGACCGCCGATTATCTCCACGATGCCGCCGCTGACATAAGGTGCTGTCAGCAGGGCAAGCCACACGACAGGCACGATGCCGCATACGGCAAGGATTAGGCTCGTCCTGTTCTCATCGTTCCTCATTGCACCTGCACGGGGCGACTTTTACTTTTCTGGTCGGGGCTTTGGATACTCTGATAATCAACTCGTCAACGGGGTCGGTGGGGCGTTCCTCCCGTACCTGCTCGGTACGCAGCGTGTTCAGTGCGTTGAGCATAATGTTCTTATCATACTTATCCATAGCCAGATGGTAGCGTTCTTCTTTCATGGGCTGCACCTCCTGTTAGCGTTCCTGCTCTTTGGATTTGGGCGGCTTGTTCTTCTCCATGCTCTTATACATATCGCTCTGGATTTCCCCAAGCACATCACGCATCGAGCCAAGCTCGCCCTTAAACGCCTGCGTATCCATCCCCTCATACTCTTTGGGAAGCCTGCCGAAATTAAATCCTCTGGTATCCACGCCGTAACGGGAGCTTACCATATAGGCAACGCAGAAGGATTTGAAATCGGAAGCGTCACGGCTCTCGTTATGCTTGAAGTCAAAGACCGCCGCCGACACTTCCTTTGCCATGCTCACAAAGAGCTGTTCCTCGGAAAGCCCCGTCCTGATAAAAATGGTCTGCTGGGAGCTGTCATAGAACGCAGGCACTTCAAGCTCCTCGACGGGCTGAAAGCCGACAGGGCTTGCGTCAATCATTGCCGATACAAGCTCACGCATGGTCTTGGCTTCCTGCGGCTGCTGCCTGTCTTTCGCAGAGGTTTCAGAAACATCGAAAACCTCCTTGGCGTTATACCCGACAGCCTTTGTGCCGTCCTCACGGGTGTATTCCTTGCCAGGCTCAAGGATAACGACTTTCTGTGCATCCTTGTTCACATAGACACGGCTCTGTTTCCAAGCCGCCCGTTCTTTAAGCTGCGTCGCTTCGGGCATCTGTGCTGATACCAGAATGGCATTGTTGACGGAGTAGCGGTCAAAACGCCCCTGCACATCAAGGTACTGACGGAAGCTGTCACCGCTTTCCATCATCTCGGCACAGGTATTGTCAATCATCTCATAGGCTTCCTGCCGCTGAGCCTGCTTCTGTGCAGCCCATTCCTCTTTGTTAAAGGGGCGGCTGCCGCCGTTAAAAACATCATAGATACTCATTTATCTTGCTCCTTTCGATTTGCTCGGTTTCTTCCGCTTCGGCGGCTGCTTATGCTCCGTCTTTCCTGCGGGCGGTTTCTTCGCCTTGTCGGAAGATTTGTCTTTGCCGACGGCAGGGGCATCGGCTTCCTGCTCCTTTCGGCTCTCCTTGATTTTCCGCAGTTCTTCTCTGACGGACGGTTTCTCCGCCTTAGTCATAGTAGCCCCCTCTGCGGATTTCTTTGGCTGCTCTGAGGTAGGCTCGGACAGAGGGGATTTTCCGTCTTTGCCACCGAGGGGTTTGAGGCGTTTTCCTCTTTCTGCACGGGCTTACCCATAAGGGCGTCCATGAGCCTGTCTTTCTCCGCCTTTTCGGGCGTTGTGATTTCTGGCTCTGGCTGACCGTCCTTTGCATCCCTGCTTTTTTCCGCCGTGGTAACGATGGATGCGGTATCCACCGAAGCAAGGCTGAAGCGTTCCACGATACGGCTGATTTTCGATGCGTCCTCGGCTCTGGCAATCACATCGACCTCCGCATTTGGGTCTTTGTTCTTGCGGTCTGCAAGGACGCAGTAGAGTACGCCGTATTTCTTTGCTTCCTGCGTGAATTTCTGCAAATCGCCACGCTTGACGGTAAAGACTTTCAGCTCCTTTCCAGAACGCAGCATATTCGTCAGTCTCGCCTTGCCTTTGGTTTTCTTTTCCTCTTTGAGAATGGAATACAAGAGGATGGCGATATTCTTCGCACCTGCCCCTGTGATTTTGGCAGCGACCTCAAATCCCTCCAAGCTCATTCTCACGATTTGCTCCGCCGCTTCGCCGCCTGTGTTCATCCTTCATCAGCTCCTTTCTTTGCTGTTCGTTTTCGTCTGCCCGTATGACCTGTAACTTTTCTCTGAGGGTATCGCTGCGGGCTTCGATGCCCCCGCACAGTCTGACCTCCTTCCGTAAAAATTTCATACGCTCCGTGATTTCCGAAAGCCGAGCCTTGACCGCTTCTTTTTCTTCGCCGCTTACCTTGCGGCTCTGGGAATAAAGCCCCTTACGCTGTTCGGTCAGCTCATGGATTTCGGATTCCAGAGAGCCTTTATATGAACAAAGCTGCTCTGGGGTGTCGATGTGACAACGGCAGAGCAGCCTTGTTTCCTGTGTGATGGCTTCCATCTTCATAAGGTCGTCCTTTAGGAGATAGTGAAGCCGTGCGTAATTCTGTTTTCTGTTCTTCGGCAGGATGCCGAGCTTATAGCAGTAGTGGAGATACAGCCCACGCAAGCCGCCGATTTTCTTGGCATCCTTTAATGAGCCTTTTACCCTTATGACCTTGACGGGCTTTGTCTGCTCGGCAAAACGGGAAAATTTCACCGCATAGGAATTTTCCTTAATGCGTTCCACAATCCTCTCGTTGGTATAGTCCTCCCCGAGCTTATAGAGCCGCTTCGGTCTTTGCCATCCTTTTCCGATAATCGTCCAGTATTTGCGGTTGGGGTCAAAGCTCACTCGGTATCCCATTTCCGACAACTGGCGGTCAAAGTCTTTGAGCGTATAGGATTTGGAGATGGCTTCGTCCACCGCCTGCCGTGCCACAGTATCCCTCGTAGGTCGCCCCTGCTTTTCTGCTTGGTAGAGGGCGTAGGGCTTTTTCTTCCCGCTTGGGTGTTCGATAACCGATAACGCATACTCCCTGCACAGCTCATCAGAACGCTTACGCAATAACCGCAGGTTCTTCTTGTTATCGTGGTAATGCTTGCCGTCCGTAAAGGAAACGGAGTTGACGACAAAGTGGTTGTGCAGGCACTCGGTATTTAAGTGGGTGGCGACAATCACTTGAAACCTGCCGCCCCACATCTTCTCGGCTAACTTCACGCCTACCTCATGGGCAACCTCTGGCGTGACCTCGCCTGCCTTAAAACTCTGGAAACCGTGGTAGCAGACAATCTCGCTCGTGTCGTTCCACTGGTGTTTGGCTATCATCATCTCGTCCCTTGCGGTGGCAGGGTCGCAGTTCACGCCGCTGACAAAAAACCTCTGCTCGGTCTTGTCCTTGTTAGTAGCATATTCCATGACATCCACCATCGCCTGCAAATCGCTTTCGCTGTATTTGGGGTTGGCGGTCTTTTCTGGGTTTTTGGCATAGTCGATGGGGTGGTCGAGCCTGCCTTTCACATCCCATATCTCGCAGACCGCCATCAGCCCGTCTGCTTTCTGGGGAGCAGGTAGCTTTTGCTGACCTCCAGACGGAACTCCCGCCACCGCTTGGCTTCCTCACGGAGCATCGGGGCGTCCACGAAGTCAAGGGCGTTGGCTTTCGCCGCAAGCTGGTTGATGCGGTTGCCGATAGCCGACAGCTCCCGCATGATTTTATAAAACTCTGGGTCTGGCTTCTCGCAGAGGCGGTATCCCATCAGCATGGAACGAAGCAACGCCTCCTTGGAATGCCCCGACCTCTCCACAAGCTCATAAAGGTAGGCGGCTTCCTCGTCATTCAGACGGAAAAGTATCTGCACATTTCTTTTTCGCATCGGCATCCTCCTTCCTTTCGGAGAGCCTGTTAATCTGCATTAGGCACATCAGCACAACGCCGATAATGCTGCCGAGCATCGTGCCGATGACAAAGAATAAAAACTCACTCATTCTTAAAAGCTCCTTTCTTCTGACCGCTTCCTTGGCGGCATCCTTTTTATGGGGTATTAGGGGCATCCCCTAACAAGCGAATTTGGGCGTCCATCGGGAGATGGATAACCAAATTCAGTGCTTGGTAAGACATTGCTTAGTCCTCGTCCTCCAGACGGCATTCTCCGCACATCGGGCAGAAGTACGGACATTCCGAACAATCCTCGTGCTTCAGACATTCGTCCTGCTCATCATCGGGCGTGTCATTTTCCTTTTCTCCGTCCCCGTCTGCTTCCGCAATATCAGCTTCGCCGCAGACAAAATCCTCATCGGAAAAGTCGATAAGGTCGGTGTCAAAGAGGATGATTTTGAGCTTCTCCGCCGCCTGTTCTGGGCTGTCGGCATAGACGGAAACGGTCTTTTCATAGTGTCCTGTGAGCGTTACATCATACTGTTTCAATAGTTAAAATCCTCGCTTTCATTCTTAAATTTGGTGTGGTCTGGCGGTCTTTCCTGCTAAAAATCTACTGCACAATCAACGGGCATCCCTCCTTTCACGGCTCGGCTTCTGCCTTGCAAGCCCCAGATAGGACATTAAAAAATCGTTGACATCCTTGCCGACTGGCGGCGGGGCGTCAACGATTTTGTAGTCTTTCTGCAATAATTCTTTTAGGGCGGCGGTACATAACCTGCCTGTCCTGTCGTTATCCAAGTGCAGGATAACGGTCTTGATTTGCGGATTTTTTTGCAGGTAAGTGGACAGGGCAATGGGGATTTTGCTCTCAGAGAGTTCCTTTTTGGGCTGATACACGCCCGATAAAGAGAGCAGGTTTGCCGCCTTATAGTCCTTTCCCTCGCATTTGAGGTAGGTGGCATAGGACAGTAAATCAATGGCGGCTTCAAATAAATGCAC
>CDZB01056831.1_pt1 | contig 11825 bp, 9 predicted proteins | sample 554961 | NCBI WGS metagenome assembly CDZB01 (sample SAMEA3182106, study PRJEB8094) | gut metagenome | biome: human; feature: gut; material: Stool; isolation source: human stools | place: Canada | collected 2013-02-26
GGCGCCCCGGCCGTTGTTCCAAAAGCCCCGGAGCCGGGCCCTGGGGCCACACCTCTCGAGTTTGTGAGGCCAATGTATGAAGAGAAACGAGATTGCAAAACTGAATAGCGCCCAGGCGGCCACAAACCGGTTTGGGATCGGAATGCTCACGCCCACCCTGATAGTCCTGCTGGTCATGACGGCCTATCCCCTGATTTTCACATTTGTATACAGCTTTACCGACTACAACTACCTGAAGGGCACGGAGAACGCCTCTTTTGTGCTGTTCGATAACTACGTCTCCCTCTTTAAAAACGGATATTTTCAGCAGGCGGTGTGGAACACCATCAAGTTCACTATCCTGGCGGTGGTACTGGAGATGGCCCTCGGCCTTCTGATCGCAGTATTTGTCAACTCCCTCAAGCGAGGGCAGAAGATTATGCGGACGCTGCTGCTCCTGCCCTATCTGCTGCCCGCCGTCACGGTGGCCCTCAGCTGGCGGATGATGCTCTCCGCCAACTACGGCATCATCAACCAGTTCCTGAAGGGACTGGGCCTGCCGGTGTTCAACTGGTTCATGGACACAAAAACGGCCTTCGGCACGATCCTGCTGATCGACGTGTGGCAGAACGTCCCCTTTGTGTTTCTGCTGCTGTACGCCTCCCTCCAGTCCGTGTCGGAGAACCAGTATGAGGCCGCCCGCATCGACGGCGCCGGCTTCTTCCAGCAGTTCTGGTACATCACCCTGCCCAACATCAAGGGCAGCCTGGCCCTGTGCGCCCTGCTGCGGACCATCGACACCTTCCGCCTGTTCGAGAAGGTGAACGTCCTCACCGGCGGTGGCCCGGCGGGCACCACCACGACCATCACTCAGTTCTTGTATACATACGGTATCAAGTCTCTGGACTTCGGCTTCGGCAGCGCCGGCGCCATCGTGATGACATTGCTGGTGCTGATCCTGTCCAGCTTCTACATCAAGCGGGCCATGGGTTGAGCGCCTATGGAAGAACTGAAGCTGACATTCGTCAACGTGGGCTATGGGGAGGCCGCCCTGCTGGAATGTCCCGACCCGGCCTTCCCCGGCGGCACCTTTGTCATGGTGATCGACGGCGGCAGCGCCGAAGCAGAAGAGTACCGGGACAGCGCCACCGGCCGTATCCCCTTGGACCAGTACCTCTCCCTGCGGGGCGTGGACCACATCGACCTGATGGCAGCCACCCATGTCCATGAGGACCACCTGTGCGGCCTGCTGCCCGCGGCGGAGAAGCTGCCTCCCGCGGCCCTCTGGCAGACGCTGCCCCCGGAGTTTTGCCGCTCCATGCGGACGCTGGACATTCCGGCGGAGGGCCTGACGCCCTCCCGGAGCAAGTTTCTCCGGGCCCTGAACGACTACCGCCGCCTCTGCCTGGGGCAGAGCTGCCCGCGCCACCGGCCTCTGGCCGGAATGGAGCTCCGGCTGTGCCGGGATCTCTTGGTTCGGGTGCTGGGCCCCTCCCGTGCACAGGCGGAGAAGCTGGCGTCCTCGTGCCGGGCACTGTATGAGGAGGCGGACCCGTCCGCTTTCTGGCAGCGCCTGGACCAGCTGGACGCGGCTATGAACAATTACAGCCTGATCCTCCTGCTGGAGTACCGGGGGACCCGGATCCTACTCCCCGGCGACACCAACCACATGGGCTATGGAGGGCTGGACCCCGCCTCCCTGCGGGCCGACCTCTTCAAGGTGGGCCACCACGGCCAGCGGGACGGTATTTCTGCAGAACAGATCCAGGCCATCGCTCCCCGGGCGGTGGTGTGCTGCGCATCCAGCGACCGCCGCTACAACAGCGCCGATCCGGCCATCCTGCAGATGATGGCGGACAGCGGCGCACGGCTGTACTTTTCCGACTGCCCGCCCGGTCCGGACGGCGCAGTCCCGCCCCCCCATCAGGCCCTGACGTTCACAGTAGGCGCCGGCGGCGCAATGGAGGGCACATACCTGTCCATCCCGGATTGAGTCCCCGGTCAAATACGACATATCTGTCCGCTCCGGCACTCCACATTCTGCCGAGAGCGGGACGAAAAAAGGAGGAGAACCCCGCCTGGCTCGCGGTGCGGCAGTGTGGAGACCTGCCACAGAGGCGGACCGGCCCCGGCCGGCCGTGAGGGAACAGCTGCGGAGGCGCTGTTTCCAGAGCCTGATATCATGGCAGAAGTTATTCTGAAAAACATCAAGAAGGTCTATCCCCACCAGGAACCCGCCAAGAAGAAAAAGGGCTCTGAGGAGAAGAAGACGAACCTCCAGATTACGGATGAGGGCGTGCTGGCAGTGCAGGAGTTCAGCCTGAACATTGCGGACAAGGAGTTCATCGTGCTGGTAGGCCCCTCCGGCTGCGGCAAGTCCACTACCCTGCGGATGGTCGCCGGCCTGGAGGAGATCAGCGGCGGCGAACTGTATATCGACGGCAAGCTGATGAACGATGTGGCACCCAAGGACCGGGATATCGCCATGGTGTTCCAGAACTACGCTCTGTACCCCCACATGACTGTGCGGGAGAACATGGCCTTCCCCCTGAAGCTGAAGAAGTACCCCAAGGAGGAGATCCGCAAGCGGGTGGATCAGGCGGCGGAGGTTCTGGGCATCACGGAGTATCTGGACCGCAAGCCCAAGGCCCTCTCCGGCGGCCAGCGCCAGCGGGTGGCCATTGGCCGGGCCATCGTGCGGGAGCCCAAGGTCCTGCTGATGGACGAGCCGCTCTCCAACCTGGACGCCAAGCTGCGCAACCAGATGCGGGCGGAGATCATCAAGCTGCGCCAGCGGATCGACACCACGTTCATCTATGTGACCCACGATCAGACAGAGGCCATGACACTGGGCGACCGGATCGTCATCATGAAGGACGGCGTCATCCAGCAGATCGGCACGCCCCAGGAGGTGTTCGACCATCCCACGAACCTGTTCGTGGCGGGCTTTATCGGCACGCCCCAGATGAACTTCTTTGATGCGGAGCTGGTGAAGGAAGACGGCCGCTATGCGGTGGTTCTGGAGAACGCCCGGGTGGAACTCTCCGAAGCCAAGCAGGCGAACCTGGCCCGGAAGCAGGTCCAGCCCGGCCCCATCACGCTGGGCGTCCGGCCGGAGCACATTTCCCTGGCCGGGGATGCGTCCCAGGCGGTGCGGGGCACTGTGGACGTGGCGGAGATGATGGGCTCTGCGGTCCATCTCCACGTGGACGCCTGCGGGCGGGACACCATCGTCATCCTCCAGACCATGGATCTCCAGGGGGCGGGGCATCCGATTCCCGCCACCGGCAGCGCCCTGCCGTTCACCTTCGGCGGGAACGTGGCCCATGTCTTCGACCGGGAGACCGGCCGGAATTTGGAGGTCTGATCCGCCGCCCTGCCGTGCCGGATGCACCACGGTCAAACTCTGCTGTAAAAGGAGACGCGCTTTTCAGCGCGTCTCCTTTTTTTAGTTTCAATCAGGGCGCGGCCAGCGGCACGGCAGTGGCTGCGGGACCGTGGAAGCACAGAAGGGGACCGGCCGTTTGGAGCCGTTCTCTGGCCGCCGAACGTCAAAAAACGGCGGCCTCTGGATATCGTTCTTTTTGGGCGGGAACGGTTCGGTCAAAATCCACATTTTCAGCACCGCCCTTCCAGTCGGCACGGGCGGCGGGCAGGTGTTTTCCCGGAAAGCGGATGCCTAGCGCAATGCAAATTCATTCACCCGCGTATTTTAGAGCATCGGAGGGCGGAGTCATCCCTCCGGACAGCGAAACCCGTCAAAAGGGACATCCCAAAAAGATGCCCCTTTTGATGGCAGGGCCGATTGGAGTCGATATTGCCTCGTGAGTAAGATAAAATCGCCGCAAAGCAGCAGACCCAAACCGAAGCCCAGTGAAGTTGGTTCAGTTTGAAATCGAGAAGCAGCAGAACGAGCGCACGATAAGCTCTGCAATGAAATGAAAAAGCTCACCGCAAGCGATATGACGCTTGCGGCGAGCTGGTGCGGGTAACAGGACTTGAACCTGCACGGTTGCCCAATGGAACCTAAATCCATCGTGTCTGCCAATTCCACCATACCCGCAGAGATGATGCCGGGATAGTTGCAGTATATCACATCTCTTCCTCTTGAACAATAGGAAAATCTACGATACAATGAAATGCAGTCTGTTCAAAACCATTGAAAAGAGGAAGCGTACCATGATGACCCCACGCGTTGCTGCCATTCATGACATGTCCGGCTTCGGCCGGTGTTCTCTCACTGTGGCCATTCCTATTCTCTCCGCCATGGGGGTCCAGTGCTGCCCCCTGCCCACGGCATTTCTCTCCACCCATACCGGCGGGTTCGAGGGGTTCACCTTTCTGGACATGACCGACGAAATGTCCAAGGTGGCGGACCACTGGGCCAGCTTGGGCCTGACATTCCAGGCTGTATACAGCGGCTTCCTGGGCAGTGAGCGGCAGATCGGCGTGGTGGAGAACTTTATCTGCCGGTTCCGGGGACCGGACACCGTGGTGGTGGTGGACCCGGTGATGGGGGACTACGGTCGGGTCTACCAGACCTACACCGCCGCCATGTGCAGCGGCATGGCCCGGCTGGCGGAGCTGGCGGACGTCATCACCCCCAACCTGACGGAGGCAGCTCTGCTGCTGGGCCAGCCCTATGAGACGCTGCCCGCCGGCGAGGCGGGCCTCCGGGAGATCACGGAGCGGCTGAGCCTGGGAGGGCGGCGGTCTGTGGTGCTGACGGGCGCCTCTCTGGCCCCCGGCCGGACCGGCGCCGTCTGCTTCGACGCCCGCACCGGGAAGACGGAGGCCGTTCAGACCGCCTATGTGGCCCATGAGTTCCACGGCACCGGGGACGTGTTCTCCAGCGTCCTCACCGGGGCCCTGGTGCGGGGGGAGTCCCTCTCCTCCGCCGCCGGAGAGGCGGCGGCGTTCGTCCGGGCCTGCGCGGAGCGGACCGCGGCGGAAGACCTGCCTATGCGGGAGGGCGTGGATTTTGAACCCCTGCTGGGTCTGCTGATTCCCGGAAAGGAGACCGTATGACCGAATTCCCCTCTCTGCGGCGGCTGAACGTATCCTATACGCTGGTCCACGTGGTCTACTGGGCCATGTTTGCCATCTTCGCGGGCTACCAGACCTCTCTGCTGCTGGGGCGGGGCTTTACCAGCGGGGAGGCGGGGATCTTTGCCTCCATTCGCTGCTTTGCCGGCATTTTGGCTCAGCCGTTGCTGGGAGGCTGGGCGGACCGCCACCCGGAGGTGCCGATCAAACGCCTGCTGAACGCCTGTCTGGTGCTGGCCCTGGGGGTGAATGTGGTATTCTACACCACCCGCCCCGGCTTCTGGGGCACCGCCCTGATCTTCCTGACCCTGGGCATTCTGGAGCTGAACGCCTATCCTCTGCTGGACTCCATGGCGGTGCAGTTCATCGCCGCCGGGGTGGACATGTCGTACAGCCTCAGCCGTGGGCTGGGGTCTCTGTCCTATGCCCTGGCCTGCGTTGCGTGCGGCCAGCAGGCGGTGCGCTTCGGAACAGAAAGCCTGCTGCTGACCCACATGGCGCTGCTGGTGCTGATGATCGCGGTGGTGGCCCTGTACCCTGCCTTTCCCAAAGATGCCTTGCAGGCCCAAGGCGGGGGAGAGTGGCCCCACTCCATATTGTACATTCTGAAAAGCAGCCGCCCCTTCACCCTGACGCTGGTGAGCCTGTTCTTCACCCTGGCGGCCATTATGCCCATCGTCAGCTTCATGGTGAACCTCGTCTCAGACCGGGGCGGCGACGAGGGGCACCTGGGTCTGGCACTGTTTCTGATGGGGGCGTCGGAGCTGCCCGCGGCGCTGCTGTTCACGCCGCTGTTCCGCCGCTTCGGCGCGGCGGGGACCCTGCGGATGTCCATCTGCTTCATGGCGGTGAAGCCCCTGCTGTTCCTGCTGGCCCCCGGCCTCTCCGGACTCCTGCTGGTGCAGCCCGTCCAGCTGCTGGGGTACGGGCTGTTCACCCCCGCCTCGGTCTACTACGCCAACGCAAACGTCTCCCCGGTGGACCAGGTGAAGGGCCAGTCCATTATGATGATCGCCTCCAACGGCCTGGGGGCCATGTTCGGCAACTTCCTGGCGGGGTACGCCATCGACTGGGGCGGCGCCGACGCCATGCTGGGGATGTGCCTGGTCTTTGGCGTCATCGGCGTGCTGTTCATGCTGGCGGCAGGGCGGAGCAAGACATAAAAAGAGCGGCACGGCGGTTGCCGTGCCGTTTTCTATATGGCGAGAAACTCTGGAAAGCCCTTGATTTTCCATTCTCCATCGGTTAAACTGAATGCGGAAGCATAAATTGCGGCAGGGCATAGCGGGCGGCCACCCGCTATGTCCCTGTGATGAGTGTCATGACCACTCAACACAACAGTCATCTGACTGCACCGTATTTCCCATTATACCGGCGGGGTGCGCTTTTTTCAAGTGCGAACCGGGGAGTGGGCGTTGTGTTGCGCTTTGATCCAGAAGATCAGGCGGTGTTGAGTCCTGCGCTCAACACCGCCTTTGTGTTTCCGGCAGACACCGGGGACGGGTATCCGTCCCCGGGAACGTCTGTTGGACCGGATCTTTCCGGATTTTTTACTTGACCTTCCCCTGGGGGGAAGGTGTATCCTGGCACTGTCATCTCGCCGGAGCGTCCGGCACAAACGCCCTGTGGGGCGGGAAAGGAACTGTTATGAACGTACTTCACACTCGCTGGAGAGCCCTGGTTCTGGCCCTCCTCCTGGCCGTGAGCCTGGCGGTCCCCGCCGCGGCGGCGGAAACCGAGACCGCCGCGGAGGACCTGCAAACCCTGGCGGACACCGCCGCCTCTTACGCCGCCCAGTACGGCGGCGCCCAGAGCCTGCAATATGCCCTGTGGCAGGATGGGGAGATCGTCCTCACCGGAGAGGCAGGCACCTTCTCCCGGTCCGAAAACCGCCTGATGACCGGGGACGAGCTGTACGGCATCGGATCCGTCAGCAAGATCTACACCACCGTGGCAGTGATGCAGCTGGCGGAGGACGGCAAGGTGTCTCTGGACGCCCCGGTGACCCGGTATCTGCCGGACTTCAAAATGGCGGACGAGCGTTACAGGGACATCACCGTTCGGATGCTGCTGAACCACTCCTCCGGCATCCTGGGCACCGGCCTCTCTGACGCCATGCTGTTCGGCGAGGCCAGCACACGCGCCCATGACACCCTGCTGGAGAAGCTCTCCACCCAGCGGCTGGCGGCGGACCCCGGCGCCTTCAGCGTCTACTGCAACGACGGCTTCTCCCTGGCGGAGCTGGTGGTGGAGGCCATCACTGACATGGACTTCATGGACTATGTGGACGAACATATCCTGGCCCCTCTGGACCTGGACCGCACCTTTGCTCCCGGCGGGGACTTTGACACCCGCGATCTGGCTCCCATTTACCGGGGCACCGACCCCCGCGCCCTGCCCCAGGATGCCCTGAACGCCATCGGTGCCGGAGGCATCTATGCCACGGCTTCCGATCTGGCGTCCTTCGGCGGCGCCCTGACCGGCACGGAGCTGCTGCGCCAGTCCTCTCTGGACGCCATGGCCTATCCGGAGTACAGCCGGGGCCTGTGGCCCGACAGCGGAGAGCCGGACTCCCTGGCCTACGGCCTGGGCTGGGACAACATGGAGTGGTATCCCTTCTGCCAAAGCGACATCCAGGCCCTGGTGAAAGGCGGCGACACCCTGTACTACCACGCCGGCTTGGTGGTCCTGCCGGAGTATGACATGGCCGCGGCTGTGGTCAGCTCCGGCGGCGTGTCCACCTATGACCAGCTGGCCGCCAATCAGATCCTCATCGCCGCTCTGGCGGAGGAGGGCATCACCGTGGACCAGACTGTAAAGGCCCTGCCCGCGGCGGAGTCCGCCGCCATGCCCGCGGAACAGCTGGAAAACGCCGGGTACTACGGCTCCACCTCCGCCCAGTATCAGGTGGATATCCAGGCCGACGGCACTTTGACCATGTCCTACCTGAACTATCCCACCTCGATCCCCGCCCAGACCTTCACCTATTGCAGCGACGGCTCCTTCCGGGATTCCACCGGGTTGTCCTACATCTCCTTTGTGAAAGAGCGCAACGGCCAGACCTATCTGTACCAGCAGGCCGTCTCCCCTCTGCCGGGCCTGGGGGCGCTGCCCATCGCCAACTACGCCGCCGTGAAACTGCCGGAGAACGATCTCTCTCCTGAGGTAGCCGCCGCCTGGGACAGCATCGCCACCTTGGGTATCCTGCCCATGAACGAGCCATACAACTCCCAGACCTTCCTGGCGCTGGCGGACGCCGCCGCGGTCGCGGAGGTTCCGGAAACGATCCCCGGCTATATCGGCGCCGCCCGGATCGCGGACGAGACCACCGCCCGCTCTGAGATCCAGGTGCCCGGCGTGGGCAGCCGGGACGGCGTGGACTACCAGCTGGAGGAGCGGGACGGCGTCCTCTGGATCAACGCCAAGGGCAGCCTCTACATGGACGCGGCCGCAGCGCCCACGCTGTTCACTGGCTCCGGCGCCTCCTACACCACCATTCAGGCGGATGGCTATGCCCGCTGGTACCAGGTCGGCGATGCCGCCGGCAAGGCCATGACCGTGCAGGTGCCGGAGAATTCCGGCTTCTGGGTGTATGACGGAAATGGCCAGGTGACTGCCTCCTCCGTCCTGTGGGGCGACACCACCGTCACCTTGCCGGAGGATGGAACGATTGTCTTTGCCGGTGATCCCGGCGCCCGCTTCCACCTGCGCTTCCAGGGATAACGTCTCCAGGACATGAAAAACGCGCCGCAGAAGCGGCGCGTTTTTTCAGTTCAGCGGTCCGAATGAGACCAGGCCCGAGGCTGGTTGTAGGGGCGGTACGTGGATGTGAGCACATTTTCAAAGATCGGCGCGTCGGGCACCTCCACCCGTCTGAGGATCTGCTCGCCCGCAGCCTGCCCCAGGTCCTCCACCGGCTGGATGATGGAGTCCATCTGATTGGCGTACAGGGCGTACACATCGGAGTCATAGTCCACAAAGCTCACCAGGTCGATGTCCTGGGCCAGCTGGATGCCCTTCTGGTGGAGATAGATGATGGTCTCCGAGGCCATCAGCCCCTGACAGACGATGATGGCGTCGCACTTGCGCTCCAGCAGCTGGTCAAGGCAGGCGCAGGCGCTGTTCTCCAGGGAGTCGCCATATTGGATTAAATGCTCATCCTCCGGCAGGCCACAGTCCGCCACAGCCTGCCGATAGGCGGAGATCCGCTCCTGCGTGCTGGAGAGGCGGGGGAGGCCGCCGATGATGCCGATCCGCTGGTCGCCCTTTCCCGCCAGCCGGCATACACTGCGGTAGATGGGCTGGAAGTTGGACACGCAGACGGAGGAGTACTTCTTCGTCTCAAAGATCCGGTCCACCAGCACCACCGGAAATCCTGCGGGGATCAGGGCGTCGAACCGCTGGAAATCGTCCATGGTGCTGGCCACCAGCAGCCCGTCCACCAGTCCCGCCGTCAGCAGGCGGATATTGGTCTCCTCCCGGTCCATATTCTCCCGGGTATTGGCGATGATGAGCTGGTAGCCGTTGGCGGAGAGATATTTTTCCACAGACTCAATCATGGTTGCGAAGAATTTATTGGCGATATCGGGCACAATAAAGCCGATGATCTTTTTCTTTCCCGTGCGGAAACTGCGGGCGGAAGCGTCCGGTGTGTATCCCAGCTCCTCGATGGCCCGGTAGACCTTCTCTTTCGTCTCGTTGGACACATACCGGGTATTGTTGATGGTGTGGGACACGGTGGCGGTGGACACTCCCGCCAGCTTCGCCACATCGCTGATGGTCACCTTCATGGGACAGCCTCCTTGCGCAATGGTTTATTGGTTTACGCAAATAATTAGCCACTTCAGTATAGGACAGCTTTCCCTCCGCGTCAAGCCCCTTTTCCCCTTGTTTCGTGTAAAAATTGTGAAATATGCCCTTTTTCTTATGGATTATCCACAACCTGCCGCAGAAAATGTTATCTGAATTGACAGTTGCAAAAAGGTCGACCGTATGATAATATACTTGTGCGATTATTAGAAAACGTTTACGCAAACGTTTCGACGGCGCGCCGCCGGTGCGTCTGATTTTGTGAAAGGAGTCTTTCCGATATGAAAACCAAGATTGGCATCAATGGCTTCGGCCGCATTGGCCGCCTCGTCTTCCGCGCCGCCCTGACCCATGACGATGTAGAGGTCGTCGGCCTGAACGATCCCTTCATGAACCCCGAGTATATGGCCTACATGCTGAAGTATGACAGCGTGCACGGCAAGTTCCCCGGCGAGGTCTCCGCCGAGGACGGCGCCCTGGTGGTCAACGGCAAGAAGTATCCTGTCTTTACCGCTATGGAGGTCAAGGATATTCCCTGGGCTTCCGTGGGTGCGGAGTATATTTGCGAGTGCACCGGCAAGCACCTGACCAAGGAGCTGTGCCAGGGTCACATTGACGCTGGCGCCAAGCACGTGGTCATGGGCGCCCCTTCCAAGGACGATACGCCCATGTTCGTCATGGGCGTCAACAACAGCAAGTACACCTCTGATATGACGTTCGTATCCAACGCCTCCTGCACCACCAACTGCCTGGCCCCCATCGCCAAGGTGCTGAATGACAAGTTCGGCATCGTGGAGGGCCTGATGACCACCGTCCACTCCGTCACCCCCACCCAGAAGCTGCTGGACGGCGCCTCCCTGAAGGACTGGCGCGGCGGCCGTGCCGCCACCGGCAACATCATCCCCTCCTCCACCGGCGCCGCCAAGGCCGTGGGCAAGGTCATCCCCGAGCTGAACGGCAAGCTGACCGGCATGTCCATGCGCGTCCCCACTCTGGACGTCTCCGTGGTGGACCTGACCGCCAAGCTGGCGAAGCCCGCCTCCTATGAGGAGATCTGCAAGGCCATGAAGGAGGCCTCTGAGGGTGAGCTGAAGGGCGTGCTGGGCTACACCGACGAGCCCGTTGTGTCCTCCGACTTCCTGGGCGATTCCCGCACCTCTATCTTCGATGCGGATGCCGGCATCGCTCTGACCGACACCTTCGTGAAGGTCGTCTCCTGGTACGACAATGAGTGCGGCTACTCCAACAAGATGGTGGAGCTGATTCGCTATATGTCCTCTGTGGACCACAAGTAAGATCAACGCAGAAGCTCCCGGGCCATTTGGCCCGGGAGCTTTTTTCACATTCCGCAGAGGAAAGGGCCCGCAGCACGCGGCAGGGGAGGGGCCGCCCGGTGTTCTGCCGCTTTCCCAGCCCTTCAGGGCAGAAAAATTCATGCGGTGTGAACGCACATAAGAATGGGGCGCTCCGCCAGATCCCGGCAGCTTTATGCATCCAGGGTCTCCCGGCCCACGGGCCGGACCGGGTCACCGTACCGCCGGAGACGGCACACAGTCTGTTTCGGTGCTTCTGCGCAGCAAAAAAGCGCCCTCCGGCGCCCCAACAGGCTTTTAGCTTCCGCATCCCTGCTTTTTGCCGGATGCCCTCTATACAGCACAACCCCCCGCTCGCTCCAACGACGAACGGGGGGCCTACTTCTGGATCGGAGTTTCCAATATGCATTACCTCTTGCTTTCTTGAGATACCGTCCGGATGCTGGGGAAACAGGGGAACTCAGGGGTTTGCCAATCCATAAAACATCGGTACACGCAGACGTCTGCTCTGGTTGCTACCAAAACTCGATTCTCGTGTGGCTCATCATCGTGAGGTGTGTTTCGTCTTTGGGTTCTTCCGGAGTTTCGCGTTTTGAGGAATTCCTCGATTCCGAACGGTGCAGGGATGATTGGGAATCTCTGAGCTAACTAGCCCATGGGACTCACTCCTTTCCTGTG
>CDZB01063403.1_pt1 | contig 11739 bp, 15 predicted proteins | sample 554961 | NCBI WGS metagenome assembly CDZB01 (sample SAMEA3182106, study PRJEB8094) | gut metagenome | biome: human; feature: gut; material: Stool; isolation source: human stools | place: Canada | collected 2013-02-26
GCGCAAGGGAAATCGCAATTTTCCGCAGCGCACCCCAATTTGGCAACGCTTTGCCTTACGGAAAGAGGGTGAATTTGCGCCCTTGCATAGTATGTGTGCCCCTAAAAGGGCGCAAAGAGCGGAGAAAACGCCGCCAGCCGTAAGGCGTGCGGCGGTGTCGCCCTCAACTCATGGAAAACCGCAGGCAACGTCTTGCCGAGGTTTTCGTGAATACAGAAAGGAGTTTTTATGATCAACATCCCCAAGGGCACGAAAGACGTGCTCCCTTCCGAAGCATATAAATGGCACTTCGTCGAAAACACGGCGCGGCGCATTTCCGCACTTTATAACCTCAAAGAGATCCGTACCCCCGTGTTCGAACATACCGAGCTGTTTTTGCGCGGCGTGGGGGATACGACCGACATCGTGAACAAGGAGATGTACACCTTTCTCGACAAGGGGGAGCGCAGCATCACCTTAAAACCCGAGGGTACGGCGGGCGTCGTGCGTTCGTTCATCGAAAACGGTCTCGCAAGCGGCGTTCTGCCCCTCAAAATGTACTACATCATCCCCGTGTTCCGTTACGAGCGCCCGCAGGCGGGCAGGCTTCGCGAACATCACCAGTTCGGCGTGGAGATCTTCGGCGGAAAGGGCCCGGAAACGGATGCGGAGGTCATATTGCTCGCGCGCGATTATATAGCGGCGCTCGGCGTGGAAAACGTGGAATTGAACCTCAACAGCATCGGGTGCAAACATTGCCGTCCCAAATTCAACGAGGCGCTCAAAGAATATCTGCGCCCGCACCTTTCCGAAATGTGCCCTACCTGCAACGCGCGCTTCGAAAAGAATCCTCTGCGCATTCTCGACTGCAAAGAGGAAGCGTGTTCGAAAATCAACGCGGGCGCGCCCAAAACGGTGGATTTTTTGTGCGACGAATGCCGCGAACACTTCGAACGGCTCAAAGGCATTCTCGATTCCTGCGGCGTAAAGTACAAGCTGAACCCCAAGCTCGTGCGCGGGCTGGACTATTATTCCAAAACGGTCTTTGAATTTGTTTCCACCGACATCGGCGCGCAGGGCACCGTGCTCGGCGGGGGCAGGTACGATACTCTCATCGAAAACCTCGGCGGCCCGTCCGTTCCGGCGGTCGGATTCGGCAGCGGCATCGAAAGGATGTTGCTCGTGCTCGAAAACACGGGCAAAAAAATCCCCGAAGAGACGCCGCTCGGCGTGTACGCGGCGGGACTGGACGATGCGGGCAGGCGTGCGGCGTTCGCCCTCGTGAACGACTTGCGTAAGGCGGGCGTTTCCGCGGAGTTCGACCACGCGGCGCGTTCGGTCAAGGCGCAGTTCAAGTATGCGGGCAAGATCGGCGCGAGGTACGTCGTCGTTATCGGTTCGAACGAATTGGAGAGCGGGGAATATACCGTCAAAAATATGTCCGATTCCTCATCCGAAACGGTAAAGGCGGAAAACGCGGCCGCTTACCTGAAAGAGAGGCTGCAATGACGGAAACCGCGACCGTTCTCAAAACGACGGGCAAGATCGCCGTGGTGCGGATCGAAAAAAAGCCCGAATGCGACGGGTGCAAGGTATGCGCCTTCAAAAACGGGCAGAGTACCGTCAAAGTCAAGGCGCTCAACACCTGCGGTGCGAAGGCGGGCGATACGGTCGTTGTTAAAGCGGAAAAGGACAACCGCGCGCTGGCGTCGTTCATCGTCTATATCGTGCCCGTACTTTTGGCGGGGGCGGGGGTGCTCGTCGGCGCGCTGTGCTTCGAAAAGGAAGCCTGGATCGCCCTTTTGAGCGTCGCCGGGCTGGTTTTGGGATTCGCGGCGGTGTTTGCCGCGGATAAATTGTTGGCGAGATCGCGCGGCTTCGGAATGGAAGCCGTTGAAATATGCGATACTAATGCAGAGAATAAGGAGGAAGAGGAAAATGGTCAAAACGTTTAAAGGCGCGGATTTCCGCGCGGCGATGGAGGAGAAAAGGACGCTCGTCGTAGACTTTTACGCCGATTGGTGCGGCCCGTGCAGGATGCTCGCACCCGTCATGGAAGGGCTTTCCGACGAGTACGAGGGAAAAGCGGAATTCGTCAAGATCGACGTGGACGACAATCCCGACCTCGCGCGCGAATATTCGATCATGAGCATCCCCTGCGTCATGGTGTTCAAGGGCGGCGCGCTCGCGGGCAAGAACGTGGGGTTTGCGCCGAAAGACGCGATGAAGGAATTTATCGATAAACATATCTGAAACAACGAATTTGCGAACGCGCCGCGGCGATGCCGCGGCGCGTTTTATATGCTTGCTTTTCGCCCGCGCGTCTGTTATAATGGAAAGGAGGAAAAACGCCATGGCAGAAGAAGGCAGAACCGTCGTCGCAAAAAAACGCGGCGCGCAAAAACAGGATATCGTGTACGGCATCATTCTCTTTGCCCTGGCCGCCGCGGCGATCGTTTCCGCCGCCGTCAATGCGGACAGGGGAGCGGGGTTCGTCGCGGTCGGCGCCGTCGCGGCGGCGGTCGCCGCTTTGTTCGGCGCGTATTGCACCGTGCGGTTCGTCGCGCAGAAAAAACTGCCCGAAGTACTCGTTTACGCCGAGGGGGGCGGGCTTTTCTGCTATCAGTATAAGAGCAAACGCTACGAGAGGGTCGCGCTGGCGGACATCCTGTCCGCGGAGGGAGGCGCGTCGCCTGCGGACGTGCGCGCGGGCATTCTGCGCATAAAAACGGCGGAAAAGACGGTCGAGGTGGCGGAAGCGGCGGAAACGTTTGCCGCCTGCGAAAAGATCCTGCGGCTCAAAGCCGACGCCGCGGACGTGCGCGGGGAGCAGGCGTAATGGCAAAGGCTGCGCAGGAAGTAAAATCGACGGCGGGCGACGTGCTCGCGCGGAAGATCGCGTTCAATTACCATATCCCGTCAAGCGCCGTTTACGGCCTGGCGGCTGTGGCTTTCGGCCTTTCGGGACTGATTCACGTTGCTTTTTTGATCGTGTTCGGCGCGATCATTCTGATATGCGCGGCGCTGTTCGCGTTTGCGCTCGCCGCGGCGATCCGCTGCGGGCGCGCTCCGAAAGAGTTGATCGTATACGACGGCAGCGAGCTCTGGGTCGGCACCGCGCGCGGCGAGCGGCGGATCTCGCCGCAATGTATCGCAAAGGTCAGGGTGCGGTATACGCTCTCCTTTTTCTTCGATGTGGGAAACCTGAAGATTCGCCTTATTGACGGCACGAAGCTGACCGTTTGCGACATAGCGGGGGTCAGGGAAGCGGCGTCCCGCATTTGTTCCCTGCGCGACGCCCGACCGGGGCAAGACCCCGTTTTTGAGATTTGAAAGCGCGAAGCGCTTTTGCGATTTGTGAAGGAGAAAAGCGGATGCCCGACGAAGTGATCGCAACGAAATACCGGCACGATATCAACATCGGCAGGGCGGCGGTCGCCGGCATCGGATTCGTGCTTTTCGCGGTGCTTGCCGTGCTCGAATTCACGCGCGGGGGCGGCGCGCACGTCGCGCTCGGGGCCGTCGGCTGCGTCATAGCGGCGGTCTGTGCGGCCGTAGGCGTCTTTTTTGTGCTGGCGGCGCGCCGCGTCGCAAAACTCCCCGAGGAACTCATCGTGCTTTCGGGCGACGAACTGACGGTGTTCTCGGAATCGGGTCGGGTGCGCATACGCATGTCGGAACTCGCGTCCGCGGAGCCGTGCGGGGCGGAGCGGCCGCGCAAGAGGGGCGGCGGAGAACTTCGGCTCGACCTCAAAGACGGGAGAACTTATTTTGTGGAAAACGTCGATGAGCCCGAGCGGGCGGCGAAACGGCTTTCCGATCATAAAACGATGTACGAATACCGTTCGGGCGCGATAGAGCGCGGCGAGGGGTATTTCGCCGAACTGCAGGCGCGGCGCGCCGCCGAGGAAGAGGCCGCCCGCGCGCAGGCCGAAAAAAAAGCGGCCGCCCCAGACAGGAAAAAGGGCGGGAAGCACCGGAAAAAACATTGAACAAAAAGAGCGCCGACGGCAAGAAAATCTTGCGGGCGGCGCTCTTTTTCTTGTAAAAAAAACAAAAGTGCGCTATAATAAATGAGAAAATAAAACACCAACGGAGAAAATGCCAATGATCGATCTTACCACAATCAAAAACGCCGACGCAGAAGTGTACGAGGCGATGAAACTCGAACTTGACCGCCAAAGGGGCAATATCGAACTGATCGCCAGCGAAAACTTCGTGTCTCCCGCCGTCATGGCGGCGGTCGGTTCGCACCTCACCAACAAGTATGCGGAGGGGCTTCCCGGCAAGCGCTATTACGGCGGCTGCCAGTATGTGGACATCGTGGAAAATCTCGCCATCGAGCGCTGCAAACAGCTTTTCGGCTGCGACCACGCCAACGTGCAGCCGCACAGCGGCGCGCAGGCGAACACGGCGGTATATTTCGCCCTGCTCACCCCCGGCGATACCATTCTGGGCATGAACCTTTCCCACGGCGGGCATCTTACGCACGGCTCGCCCGTCAATATTTCGGGCAAGTACTTCAAGATCGTCCCTTACGGCGTTTCCGAAACGGACGAGCGCATCGACTATGACGCCCTCGAAAAGATCGCCCTCGAAAACAAGCCGAAAATGATCGTCGCGGGGGCTTCGGCTTATCCGCGCGTCATCGATTTCGCCCGCCTGCGCGAGATCGCCGATAAAGTCGGCGCGTATCTCATGGTCGACATCGCGCACATCGCGGGGCTTGTCGCGGCGGGGCTGCACCCTTCGCCCGTGCCGTATGCCGACATCGTCACCACGACCACGCACAAAACGCTGCGCGGCCCGCGCGGCGGCGTCATCATGTGCAAAGAGCAGTACGCCAAAGCCATCGACAAGGCCGTGTTCCCCGGCATGCAGGGCGGCCCGCTCATGCACGTCATCGCGGGCAAGGCCGTCGCCTTCAAAGAGGCGCTGTCCCCCGAATTCAAAGAATATCAGAAGCAGGTGGTGAAGAACGCGGCGGCGATGGCGGACGAGTTCACCAAATGCGGCGTGCGCCTCGTTTCGGGCGGTACGGACAACCACCTCATGCTCGTAGACCTTCGCGACAAGAACATGACGGGCAAAGAGCTCGAAAAGATGCTCGACGAGGTGAACATCACCGTCAATAAAAATACAATTCCCTTCGAAACGACCAGCCCGTTCGTGACGAGCGGCATCCGCATCGGCACGCCGAGCATCACTTCGCGCGGGTTCGGGGAAGAGGACGCAAGGCTCATCGCCCGCCTGATCTCCGAGATCATCGAAAAGCGCGAGGAGGCGTTCGGTCACGTCCGCGCGGAAGTGAAAAAACTCTGCGAAAAATATCCTCTCTACGCAAACGACGTCATGTAAAGGAGCGGTTTTTATGACTAAGGAAGAAAAAAGGAAAGCCAAAGAAGAGGCAAAAGCGAAAAAGAAAGCGGAAAAACTTGCGGCCAAACAGGCGAAAAAGGCCGCGAAAGAGGCGAAAAAGCAGGGGAAAACCGTTCCCGCGCAGGCGGAAACGCCCGCGCAGCAAAAGGCTGCCGAGCAAGCCCCCGTAGAAAACAAACCCGTTGCGAAGGCAGAGGATAAACCCGCCGCGCCCGCAAACGGGAAGAGCGGGAACGCCGTGCCCGAAGACGGGGGCGAACTTTCCGAAAAAGCGGAAGGCGACGCCGTTGAAGCGCAACAACCCGAGGAAAAGGCGGAAGAAGATAAAAAACAGCCCGCCGACGGGCAGGCGAAGGCAAAACCCGCGGTGAAAAATTACCACGTGGCGCGCCGCCAAGACGGCAAGTGGCAGGTCAAGTTCGCCAAAGGCGAAAGGGCGATCAAACTGTTCGACACGCAGGAAGAGGCGATCGCCTATGCGAAAAAGCTCGCCGCCAACCAGGACGGCAGGATCACCATCCATAAAAAAGACGGCAGCATCCGCAAACAAAAGTATTGAGTTTTTGCTCTCCCCGCATGCACGCGGGGAGTGTTTTTTATATCGCGGCTTGACAGTTCGCCGAGGCTGTGCTATACTTGACCCGCAAGACGCGCAACGCCGAACGGCTGCGCGGAGGGGGGAGGATATGGATAAAAAGACGCGCCGCACGCTCGCCGCAAGCGGCATACTTGACATCGTCACGGCCGCCGCGGTCGCCGTCGTCGTCATTTTGTTTATCGTCGCGCTGATATTGTTATGGTTGCCTCCCGTCGAAGAGGAAGCCGTGCCGCTACTGGTCTTTTCTACGGTTTTGATCGGCATCGGCTGCGTAATTTACGGGGCGGTCGCGTGCGTCGGCTTTGTTTTCGGCATCAACGGCCTGAAACTTGCAAAGAGGGGAGCGGCGATGCCCGATCTCTTGTGGCGGATCAGGCGATATCTGCTGTGCCCCGTTTTATACATATTGCTGTTCGGCTTGTCGGGGATCGCGGTCGCGCTGGAACCGCCTTCCGCATTGGGGATCGCTTTGGCGGTGATTTTCATCCTTTTGTTTTTGGGCTGTACCGCGGCTTCGATCGTGCTGAAATGCGCGGCGATCTGCCGCGTGCGCAAACTGCTCGCCGCCCCGCCCGAAGCGCCGCCTCCGCCCGCCGATCCCTTCGCGGACGAGGGCGCGCGTTCCGACCCGCCCGAAACGCCTCCCGCCGACCCGTTCGCCTGAACGCCTGATCGCGGCATGAACGCGGCATTGATCGGGCGGCGTCAAAATGTTTGACATTTTTCCGCATAAGTATTATAATACAGGCAATTCAAACGATTCTTTGGGGCGGGGCGAAATTCCCCACCGGCAGTCAAAGTCTGCGACAGGCGCAAAAACGCCTCCGAACGGGTGGAATTCCCGTACCGACGGTATAGTCCGGATGAGAAAAGAATGTTTTTGAACTCCGCACGCGCGGGCTTTGCGGCCCGTACGTAAAGAAATTCAAAAAACAGCCCCGCAAACATTGCGGGGCTTTTCTTCACCCCCTTGGAAAATATTTTTTTCGAGGTGTTTTTATGAAGGAAGAAGTTGTTTCCCAAAAGGAACGAACCGCCGCAGGCGATGCGGCGCAAAAGTGCGAAACCGCGCCCGGAAAGGGAGACGCGCGCAGAGCGCCGAAAAAGCGCAAACTTTTTTCCGCTTCGGGCATCGCAAAACTCGCCATGCTGTCCGCGCTCGCGTTCGCGGTCACTTTCTTGGAGTTTCCGATCTTTCCCGCCGCGTCTTTTTTGCAGCTCGACTTTGCGAACGTGTTCGTTCTGCTCGGCGGGTTTATGTACGGGCCCGCGGCGGCGGTCATCATCAGCGGCGTCAAAGAGTGCCTGTGCCTTCTCAAATCGTCCACGGGCGGCGTCGGGGAACTGGCGAACTTTATCATCACGCTTTGCTTCGTGATCGTCCCGACCCTCGTCTACCGCTACAAAAAGGGCTTGCCGACCGTCGTATGGACGCTCGCCGTCGGCGTCGTTCTGCAGATCGGCGCGGCTCTGATCTCCAACCGCTTCGTCAACTTTCCGCTGTTCATGGGCGAGGGCGCGGCGGAGATGTTTGCAGCGCTTTGGTGGTATGTCGTTTTGTTCAACCTCATCAAGGGCGTTGCCGTCAGCCTGATCACCCTTTTGCTGTATAAGAGAATTTCGTGGCTTTTGGATAAGTTTTAATTGCAAAATCGCTTCGGTTATATTATAATAAAAGAGGTGTTTGACGCGCCTCTTTTATTTTTTGGTGGTTTATGGTCTCAAAAAACGAACGCGAAACAATGGAATACGCCGAGAAGTACGCAAAGACGCTTTCCCCCGGAGACGTCGTTTTGCTGGAAGGCGAAATGGGCGCGGGCAAGACGGTGTTCGTCAAAGGGCTTGCAAAAGGGCTGGGGATCTCGGACGAGATCACGAGCCCCACGTACGCCTATATGAACGACTACGGCGGCGTTTTGTATCATTACGACTGTTACCGCCTCAAAAGCGGGGCGCAGGCGGAGGCTCTGGGCCTCTGCGATTATTTTTATGCGGGCGGCGTATGCGTCGTCGAATGGCCCGAAAACATTGCGGACGTTCTGCCCGAAAACTGCAAGCGGGTGCGCATAGAAAAGAGGGGCGAAAGCGAAAGGGAGATCACGGCGCAATGAATTTTCTCGCCATAGACACTTCAAACGAATATCTCACCGTCGTCGCTTCGAAAGAGGGGAAAGCGGAAGTGCTATTCGAGCCGCAGTGCGGGATGCAGCATTCGGTGCGGCTGATGCCCGCCGTTGAGGAGACCCTGCAACGGGCGGGGCTTTCCCCCGCAGAGTGCGATTTTTTCGCCGCCGTCACGGGGCCGGGCTCGTTCACGGGCATACGCATCGGCATATCCGCGGCAAAGGGCTTTTGCGGCGCGCTCAAAAAACCCTCCCTCGGCATAACAACTTTTCAGACGCTCGCATATAATGCAGAAGGCGAATGCCTCGCGGCGGTGCCCGCGGGCAGGGGATTTTACTATGTCTGCGCCTTCGGCGAGGATAAGCGCGTTTTGGGAGAACCCGCCCGCACGGACGGCGAAGGGCTTTTTGCCCTGGCGCAAAAATACGCCGTGGTTTCGTACGGAGATCTGCCCGTCCCTTACCGCAAGGCCGATCCCGCGAGGGGGCTTCTCGAAGCGGTAAAGGCGGCAAAAAGAGAGGACTTTGGCGGCCTTTGCGCCTTTTACCTCAAAAAGAGCCAGGCGGAAGAAGAACTGGCAAGGCGGGGACAGGAAAAATGAATTACCGCAAATGGCGCTATGAGGATATTTTCCGCATCGCGCAGCTGGAACGGGAGTGCTTTTCCGACCCGTGGAGTTTTCAGATGCTCGCCGATACCTTTTTCAGCGAAAACACGCTGACGGCCGCCGCCGAAGAGGACGGCGTGCTCGTCGGGTACGCCTTCGCGGTCTGCGCGGGGGAAGAGGCGGATCTTGCCAACATCGCCGTCGCGAAGGAGCGGCGGGGGAAAGGCGTGGCGAAGGGCCTTTTGTCCCGCCTGGAAACGGACGCACGCGCGGCGGGCGTGCGCAAAATGTTTCTGGAGGTGCGCGTTTCCAACGCGCCCGCGATGTCGCTGTACCTCGGAGCGGGGTACGTCGGGCGGTATGCGCGCCCGCGCTACTACGGAGACGGCGAGGACGCGCTCGTCATGGATAAAAATCTGTAATGCGGGATATGCCCGGGCGGAAAGCGCCGGGAGGCATCTTTATAGTATTCGAAGGCAAAGAAATTTCCGTCCTTCGCGAGGGGCGGGGAGAGGACATGGTCTTTCTCCACGGGTATCTCTCGTCGAAGGAATGTTTTACCTTTCAGATAAAGTATTTTTCAAAATTTTACCGCGTGACGGCGTTCGATTTTGTCGGCTTCGGCAAGAGCGCGCCCCTTTCCGAGCCGTGGTCTGTGGGCGACTATGCGGCGTATACGGCGCGGTTTCTGGATTCGCTCGGCATAAAAAACGCACGCCTGATCGCCCATTCGTTCGGCGGCAGGGTCGCGCTCAAACTGCTTTCGGAGCGCCCCGCCCTCTTTGACAGGGCGCTGCTCGCGGGGTGCGCGGGCATACCGCCCAAGCGCGGGCTTTCTTATAAATGCAAGGTGCGCGCCTACCGCATCGCAAAAAAGTTTGCGCCGCGCTTTGCCGAAAAAAAGTTCGGTTCGCCCGAATACCGCACCCTTTCGCCCGTCATGCGCGAAAGTTATAAAAAGATCGTAAACGAAGACCTTTCGCCCTGCCTTGCAAAGATCGGGGCGCGCGTTTTATACGTGTTCGGCGAAAAGGACGCGGCGACGCCTCTGTACATGGCGGAAAAACTGACGGAGGGAACAAAGGGTTCGGCGCTCGTCGTCATGCCCGGCTGCGGGCATTTCTGTTTTGCCGAAGACCCCGCGCGGTTCAACGCCGTCGCGCGGGAATTTTTCAGATGACCTCACGTTCGGAGGAGAAACATGTTCACACTCGAAGCCATAGCGGAATACGCGCTCATATCCCTCGCGCTCGCGCTCCTTTTGCCTCTTTGCACTTTCAAAATGCTCGGGGCGCTCCAGCAGTCGGGCTACGACGGGAAAAAGTTCGCAAAATGGACGGTCAGGAAGGGGAATATGGTCTATTCCCGCTATATCCTGCTCGCCTTTCTCATCGCCCTTTCGTCGGCGGTGCTCGCGCTCGTCTTTTCCTTTGCGGGCAGCCGGGCGGCGTACATAGCGCTCGTTCCCTTCCCGCTGTTTATCGCGGTCTATTGTTATGCCGACAAAAAGGCGCTCAAAGTGCCGCTCGTCTCCACGAAGCGTGTACAGCGCGTCTATCTTTGGGAATGCGTCGCGGTCTTTATCGTTTCGGCGGCGCTCGCGGTGGGTGTCAATGCCGCCGCGCATTATGCGGGGATCGAACTCGTTTCGCACCTGCGCTATCTGCCGCTCGCGGTGCTTCCGATCCTTCTGCCGCTCCTTCTGCGCGCGGCGAATGCGGTCGACAGGCCCTTTTCCGAAGCGAAAAACAGGAAATATCTCCGCCCCGCGCGCGAAAAACTGCACGCCGCGCAATGCGTCAAGATCGGCATCACGGGCAGTTTCGGCAAGACGAGCGTGAAAAACTTCATCGCCGACCTGCTTTCGCGCAAGTATAAGGTTTTCGCCACGCCCGAGTCGTACAATACCCCGCTCGGCATCGCCAAGGCGATCGAAAACGTCGACCTCAACGAATACGACGTGTTCCTCGCCGAAATGGGCGCGCGGCACGAAGGGGACATCCACGAGCTTTGCGATCTCGTCGCGCCCGACCATTGCGTCGTCACGGGCATCTGCCCCCAGCACGTGGAAACGTTCGGTTCGCTCGAAAAGGTGATCTCCGCAAAGGGGGAGATCCTTTCCGGAACGAAGCAAGGGGGTTACGCCTTTATCGGCATGGACGAAAACACCGAAAAGCTGGACGCGTCCGCCGCAAAACTGGTCAAGGTGGGCGTGGGCGAGCACGGCGAATGCGGCGCGCACGATATACGCTGCTCCGCAAGCGGAATCGACTTCAAACTGGCGCTCGGGGTGTTCGAAACTTCGGTGCATTCCAAACTGCTCGGCGGGCACAACGCGCGCAACCTTGCGCTGGCGGCGGCGGTCGCCTATAAAATGGGACTGACGAAGGAGGAGATCGTGTCGGGCATCGGCGAGATCGGGTACGTGCCGCACCGCCTGCAGCCGGTCGAGGCGAACGGCGTGACCATCCTCGACGACGCGTACAACGCGAACATCGTCGGCGCGGAAGAGGCGGTAAAAGTCCTCCGCCTGTTCCCCGGCAGAAAATATATCGTGACCCCCGGCATCGTGGAACTGGGCGTGCTGGAAGAAGAGGAGAATTACGCCCTCGGCGAAAAACTGGCGGGGCTGGATCAGGTCGTTCTGGTCGGCGCGACCCTCGTTCTGGCAGTCAAGCGCGGCTATCTCGCCGCGGGGGGCGATGCGGAAAAGATCGCCGTCGTGCCCGACCTTGCCGCCGCGGAAGATCTTTTGTCCGAACGGCTGCAGTCGGGCGACGCGGTGCTGTTTCTGAACGATTTGCCGGATATTTATAATTAGAAAGTGTTCGGTTTCGGGCAAATCTCGCAAAAGAGATGCTGCGATTTGCCCGAGTTGAAAGAAAACCCGACGTTCGCCGTTTTACAAACGGCTCTGCGCCCGGTTTTCTCTCTGCGGCGATATGTTACGGCTCTCATATTATAAAATCGCCGCATTCACGTTTTCTGCTGAGGCCGCAGGTATGCGGCAAATCGAGTGCGCTTTTTGAAAAGCGTGGTTTTCAAACGCGCC
>CDZB01014924.1_pt1 | contig 11722 bp, 10 predicted proteins | sample 554961 | NCBI WGS metagenome assembly CDZB01 (sample SAMEA3182106, study PRJEB8094) | gut metagenome | biome: human; feature: gut; material: Stool; isolation source: human stools | place: Canada | collected 2013-02-26
TCAAGCTGCTTGATGTATTTATCGTGCAATTTCTGCAACTCGTTCTCAGCGTCCTTCTCCAAATCCTCAGAAAGACCGTCCTTGATAGCCTTCTTCAGTTTGTCCTTGATTTCGCTACGCACATTGCGCACCTCCACCTTAGCCTTCTCAGCAATCTTGCCACACTGCTTCACGAGTTCCTTACGGCGCTCACCAGTTGGCTGAGGAATACCCAGGCGCACGATTTCACCATTGTTTTCAGGAGTGATACCCACGCCACTGTCCATAATCGCCTTTTCGATATCCTTGATGGCCTTCTTGTCCCAAGGGCGGATAGCGATGGTACGGGCATCAGGAGTCGTAATATTAGCCACCTGATTGAGCGGTACCATACTGCCATAGCTGTTGACTCTTACACCATCGAGGATAGCCACATTGGCACGTCCTGCACGAATATGAGAGAGCTCCTCTGCGAGATACATCGCTGCCATCTCCATACGCTCACCTGCTGAACTCAAAGTTTCTTTTACGTCTATCATAATTCTTTATTTTATTACTTGTTATTGTTAGTTTCTATTTCTTTTCCGCCCATAGGACTTCTTTTCCGCCACAAAAATAGGCATTTCTTATCAATTAGCCAAATTATCAGCTAATTATTTTGCGCTTTCCAGGCGTTTCAGTTCCTCATCCACATAGTTGGTGAGTTCTACAAACTGCTGGATAGTGAGCTGTTCCGGGCGCTTGGTCATGATGTCTGTAGTATAGAAATCCTCACGTGGAGTCATTCCTGGGAACATCTGTTTCAGACTGACGCGGAGCATTTTCCTGCGCTGGTTGAACACAGTTTTGACGAGGCGCTTGAAGAGTTTTTCATCACACCCCAATTCCTTCACATCATTGCGGGTCATTCTGATGACGGCGCTCTTCACCTTTGGAGGCGGATTGAACACGCCCTCATCCACCGTGAAGAGATACTCCACATCATACCAAGCCTGTATCAGGACACTCAGGATGCCATAGGCCTTGTTTCCCGGTTCTGAAGCAATGCGCAAAGCCACCTCTCGCTGAATCATACCCGTACAGCATGGAATGAGTTCCTTGTAGTCGAGCATCTTGAAGAAAATCTGAGAGGAAATATCATAAGGATAGTTGCCGGTAAGCACAAACTGCTCTCCGTCAAAAATCCGGTTGAGATCCATGCGCAGGAAATCCTCACCGATGATACGATCCTGGAGCTGAGGGAAATTCTCATGCAGATAAGCCACCGATTCTGAGTCGATCTCCACAGCCTTGACCAGACGAGGTTTCTCCACAAGATACTGAGTAAGAACGCCCATGCCAGGACCTATTTCCAGCACAGGAATATCAGGACAAGCATCCACCGTATCGGCAATACGCTTAGCTATATTCAGGTCGGTCAAGAAATGCTGACCGAGATTTTTCTTTGGTTTAACTGCTTTCATGCTAATTTATAAGTTGTTTTCAAGAAGTGATGCGCCTCATTCCCTTTTCGACCATGCAATGCGACAAATCACCCAATAATTCTGCAAATTTACTATTTTTTTTTGATATTCATACAGTTAACACTGTTAAATTATCAACTTTTCACAAAATCAGCACCAGAACAGACGGTGCTGGAGGCCAAGATTCATGGAGCGGGAAAGCGCTCCTGATGTTTATTTATGCTAAAAATAATCACTTACATGCTAAAAAGTAATGTTTTTCATTCGCTATTGCGGATAAAAATCGTACCTTTGCACCAACTATGAATATCAAGAAGACGATAAACAATATATTGAAGGTGGGTTGGTCACTCCTCTTGGGAGGCGCTATCCTCTACTGGATGTACCGTGGATTCGATTTCCAGCAGGTAAAAGACGTCCTGCTGCACAAGATGAACTGGACCTGGATGCTCCTTTCCTTTCCGTTCGGTATTCTGGCACAGGCCTTCCGTGGCTGGAGATGGAAACAGACACTCGACCCCATTGGAGAACACCCTCGAAGTAGTGTCAGCGTCAACTCCATTTTCATGAGTTATGCCCTGAGTCTGCTGGTGCCTCGCATCGGAGAGTTTGCCCGCTGCGGTGTACTGAAACGCTGGGAGGGAATCTCATTCCCCAAGTCCTTGGGCACCGTGGTGACTGAGCGCATCATCGACTCTCTGTTGGTTTTGCTCATTGCCGGCTGCGTTTTTCTCCTGCAGATACCGGTGTTCCTCAATTTCTTCGACAAGACAGGCACCAGCATGGAAAGCATCCTGCACCAGTTTACTGCCACGGGATACATCGTTACTACCATTTGCGGCATAGCCATCCTCATCCTGTTGCACTTCCTGCTCAAGAAACTTTCTATATATAATAAGGTGAAAGCCACCCTTCAGGGACTCTGGCAGGGAGTTGCATCGCTCAAGGGCGTGAGGAACGTACCGCTTTTCATCGGTTTCACCCTGGGCATCTGGCTCTGCTATTTCCTGCACTATTTCCTCACCTTCCAATGCTTTGAGGCAACGAGTCATCTCAGCGTGATGTGCGGACTGGTGACTTTCATCATCGGCAGTATCGCCGTAGTTGTGCCTACCCCGAACGGAGCAGGACCTTGGCATTTTGCCGTGAAGACGATGCTCATCCTCTATGGAATTTCATCAAACGATGCCCTGTTCTTCGTGCTGATCGTCCACTCCATCCAGACTCTGCTCGTCATCCTGCTGGGCATCTATGCATGGATTTCGCTCTCGTTCACGGATAAGAAAATGAGAAAGATTTAAAAACCATTTCTCATTTCTAATTAAAAAAACATTTCTAATTAAATAAAGTATTATGGCTGAAATTAAGAATCTGAACCCAGTAGAAATCTGGCGTAACTTCGACAAATTGACACAAGTTCCACGTCCATCAGGACATTTGGAGAAAATTCAGGCTTACTTGCTCAACTGGGCAAAGGAAGCTGGTGTAGAGGCTTTCCAGGATCCTGCAGGCAACATCGTGATGCGCAAACCTGCTACTCCGGGTATGGAGAACCGCAAGGGCGTTATCCTGCAGGCGCACATGGATATGGTGCCTCAGAAAGCAAAAGACAGCAAGCACAATTTTGAAACCGATCCTATCGAGACGATCATCGATGGCGACTGGGTTCATGCCAACCGTACTACCCTCGGTAGCGACGACGGTCTGGGCGTGGCTACTATCATGGCTGTCATGGAGGCAAAAGACTTGCAGCACGGTCCGGTAGAGGGTCTCATCACACGCGATGAAGAGACTGGTATGTATGGTGCCAACGAACTCCCTGAAGGTGAACTGAACGGCGACATCCTGCTCAATCTCGATACAGAGGTTTGGGGTGAATTCGTCATCGGTAGCGCAGGTGGTATTGATATTACAGCAACCCTCGACTACAAGGAAGTAGAAACCGACCAGGAAGATGCTGCTGTCAAGGTAACCCTGAAAGGCTTGAAGGGCGGTCACTCTGGTATCGAAATCTGCGAAGGTCGTGCCAACGCCAACAAATGCATGGTTCGTTTCGTACGTGAAGCCATTGCCGAACTCGACGCTCGTCTTGCTTCCTGGAACGGAGGTAATATGCGCAATGCCATCCCATTCGAGGCAGAGGTTGTACTCACCTTGCCAAAGGAGAACGTAGAGGCACTCCAGGACTTGGTAGCAGACTGGAAGGAAGAGCTCCAGGATGAATTCAAGGGTATCGAGAACATCGAGAAGATTGAATTCTTCACAGAAAACGTAGAGACTCCTAAGATGGAAGTACCACAGGAGATACAGGACAATCTCGTAGATGCCATCTATGCTTGCCACGACGGCGTATTGCGCATGGCTCCATCTATGCCAGAAATCGTAGAAACCTCATCCAACCTTGCCATCGTAGAGATCGGCGAAGGAAAGGCAGCCATCAAGATTCTCGCCCGTTCATCACACGAAGGTTACAAGGCTTACATCGCCACCATGTTTGAGAGCTGCTTCTCTATGGCAGGCATGAAGGTGGAATTCAGCGGCAGCTATGGCGGTTGGAATCCAAACCCAGACAGTGACATTCTGAAGCATGTACTCAAGGTATATAAGGAGCAGAACGGCGAAGACGGCAAGGTGCAGGCAGTTCATGCCGGATTGGAGTGCTCTATCATCTTGGGCAAATATCCACACCTCGATGTCGTTTCCTTCGGTCCTACCCTCTGCAGCCCTCACACCCAGTTTGAGCGTTGCCAGATCAGTTGCGTAGCACCATTCTGGAATCTCATGAAGCAGTTGCTTGCCGAGATTCCAACCAAATAAATTACAAAAAGGTTAAAAATATAGGGCCGGGAAGAAAATTCCCGGCTTTATTTTTGCCATTTTGGTTTATTTTAGTTACCTTTGCAGCCGGAATTTTAAATATCAAACAGATGGACGATTATCACGCGGACAACAACAATGAATTGTAGGCGTGGAGATTCAGCAGAAAGAAACCCATTCACCGCTTTGGGGGATAGCTAATCTCCATACCCCAAACTTTTATTTTGTGGAGATTAGCAACAATGAGAACATATTGGAATACAGAGAATCATCTGCAGGCTATCAATGAATGGCAGCCTAACTGCTGGATACAAGTAACTTGTCCAACCGACGAAGACCAGCGCTTGCTGGAAGACGAATTCAAAATCCCTGATTATTTCCTCTCGGACATCAGTGATACCGATGAGCGTGCCCGCTACGAATACGACGATGGCTGGATGCTCATCATCCTCCGTATTCCTTATGTCAAGGAAATCAGAAGCCGCACGCCTTATACTACCGTGCCATTGGGTATCATCCACAAGCGGGATGTCACCATCACCGTCTGCTATTACGAAACCAACATGATGATTGATTTCGTGAGTTTCCAGCAGAAACGAGGCGAAGGCTTCACCGACTATGTGGATATGATTTTCCGCCTCTTCCTTTCCTCTGCCGTATGGTATCTGAAGCGACTCAAGCAGATCAACTCGCTCATCGAGAAAGCCAAGCGCAATCTGGATCATGGCGTCAACAATGAAAGCCTGATCGGTCTCTCACGTCTGCAGGATTCCCTCACCTATTTCATTACCTCCATCCGAGGCAATGAGAACCTGTTGTCTAAACTGAAGTTCAAACTCCAGGTGGATGAGTTGGATGCCGACCTGATTGAGGACGTCAACATCGAGATGACTCAGGCGCGTGAAACCACCAATATCTATTCAGATATTCTGGAATCCACGATGGACACCTATTCCAGCATCATCAACAACAACATGAATACCACGATGCGTACCTTGACGTCCATCAGTATCGTCATGATGTTGCCTACCCTGATTTCCTCCTTCTTCGGAATGAACCTCATCAACGGCATGGAAGAGAGCTCCATTGGTTTTGGCATTGCCATCCTCATCTCTATCGTCGTATCAGGCCTTACGTGGGGATTCCTGCGCTATAAGCGCTTGCTCTAAGGAAGGAGCCGAGCCCCGCATAGCGCAGGGGCACAGAGCAAGAAGAACACAACAAGTCAGAAAAATAATGATAAAAAAACATAAAAAAGCGAGGATAAAAGTAAAAATAAAAAATAAAATTAGGATTTTTCGCTTTTTTTACTTAAGTTTGCAAAATTATTGTGTGTGTATGTGGCAGATAGCGACACCGTTATCTGCCAAGAAATCGAATCATAAACTAAATACAGTGAAATGATGGACTCTCAAGAAAATGCCCTGTTACAGGGAACCATGGAAGAACCTGCCAAGAAGGCGTATGCCACCAAGCAGGAAGTGCTCGAAAGAGTGAAAGAAATCGCTCGCAGTGCCGAAGCTCCTAATAAGGAAGAGCTCGACCACCTGAAGACAACTTTCTACAAACTTCACCTCGCAGAACGGGATGCTCAATCCAAGGAGTATCTGGAAAAAGGTGGTGATCCTGAAAAATTCGTACTCCTACCTGATGACACAGAAGAAGCTTTCAAGGCTGAAATGCAGATCATCAAGGAAAAACGCGCCAAGATCTTCCTCGAACAGGAAGAGGAAAAGCAGGAAAATTTAGCAAAGAAACTTGAGATTATAGAAAAGATCAAGGCTATGACTACCTCTCCTGAGGAAGCTAACCAATCATATAATGACTTCAAGGCCCTGCAGCAGGAATGGAAGGAAATCAAGACCGTGCCTGCCGACAAGGCTAATGAGCTGTGGCGCAACTACCAGCTCTACGTGGAGCAGTTCTACGACCTCCTGAAACTCAACAGCGAGGCACGTGAATATGACTTCAAGAAAAACCTCGAGGCTAAGACCGCACTCTGCGAAGCTGCTGAAAAGCTCGACGAGGAGCCAGATGTCATCTCTGCCTTCCACCAGTTGCAGGACTTGCACCAGCAGTACCGCGAAATCGGTCCTGTTGCCAAGGAATTGCGCGAGCAGATCTGGAGCCGTTTCAAGGCGGCAAGCACCGTGATCAACAAGAAGCACCAGCAGTACTTTGAGGAAATCCGCGCTAAGGAAGAGAAGAACCTCGAACAGAAGACTGCGCTCTGCGAAAAGTTGGAGGCGATCGACCTGGATGCCATCAAGACCGCTGCCCAGTGGGAAACGACTACCAAGGAGGTGATCGCTATGCAACAGGAATGGCGTGAAATCGGTTTTGCTCCTCAGAAGATGAACGTGAAGATCTTTGAGCGCTTCCGCACCATCAATGACGTGTTCTTCAGCAAGAAGGCTGAGTTCTTCAAGGAACTGAAATCGCAATATTCCAGCAATTTGGAAAAGAAGCAGGAACTCGTCAAGAAGGCACAGGAACTTGCTGATAGTACAGACTGGAAGAAGACGGGCGACAAGATTATCGCACTGCAGAAAGAATGGAAGACCGTGGGCGTTGTGCCTCGCAAACAGGGTGAACTGCTCTGGAAGGACTTCCTCGAAGCTTGCAACAAATTCTTCGAGGCTCGCAACAAGGCTAATGCGGGCACCAGAAACACGGAGCACAGCAACTTGGCGAAGAAGCGCGAAGTAGTGGCTAAGCTGAAGGACTTGCTCGAAAACCCTGTAGAGAACGTGCAGCAGGCACTGCAGAAGCTGACAGAGGAATATAACTCCATCGGTCATGTGCCTTTCAAGGAAAAGGACAATATCTACAAGGAGTATCACGAAGTGCTCGACAAGATCTATAAGGACTTGCACATCAGCAATGCCAAGCGCCGTCTCGACAATTTCAAAAACAATCTGAAGAATGTGGCAGAGAAGGGTTCTGATGCCTTGGACAACGAGCGTGGACGACTCTTGCGCCGCTACGACCAGTTGCGCAGCGATATCACCACCTATGAGAACAACCTCGGCTTCCTCAATGCTGCCAGCAAGAAGGGCAACAGTCTCGTAGAGGAAATGAACCGCAAGGTGCAGAAGCTCAAGGATGAACTCGAACTGGTAAAAAATAAGATCAAGGCTATTGATGCAGAAAACAAGTAAAATATATAGCCCCACAGATCTCACGGACTTTACATAGGTCTTACATAGACCGATGAAATATTAAAGTCCCACAGATTTCACAAATATCCACAGATTTCTTTCTCTTCAAAAGATCTGTGTTAATCTGTGAAACCTGTGGGACTTTTTTTAACCCCTTAAGCCTGTTCTCGCCTTGCACGAACAGGACTTATATCACACTTACATCTTTTCTATGATTTTCATGCCCTCTTCCACCGCTTTCATATTGAGTGGAATCAAACCATGATGGCGCTCAGGCAACGACTTGAAGAGTGCCTTGTTCAGACCGTCAGTGCTCACCACAGGACAAACCTTCAGCAGACCACCCAGCACAATCATATTAAACACCTTTGCGTTTTTCATCTCAGCCGCCTTGTCCATCGCATCAATACGATACACGGTGATGTCCTTACGCTGCGGAGGATTCATGATACCATAACCATCATAGATCAGCACACCGCCCGGCTTAACCTTCGATTCAAACTTATCGAGCGAAGGCTGATTCAGTACGATAGCCACATCATAATGGCTCAAGATAGGCGAAGAAATACGGTCATCACTCACGATTACCGTCACATTTGCCGTACCGCCACGCTGTTCCGGACCGTATGCAGGCATCCAAGTCACCTCTTTATCCTCCATCAATCCAGAATAAGCCAGGATTTTTCCCATAGAGAGAACACCCTGACCACCAAACCCAGATATAATGATTTCTGTCTTCATTTCTAATTTCTCATTTGTCATTTCTCATTTATATCCCCGTCGTATCCTTCAAGTCTCCCTTAGGATATTCCTTGAACATATTCTCTTCCATCCACTTATTAGCTTCCACAGGAGATAGTTTCCAACCACTGTTGCAGGTAGAAACAATTTCCACCAGACTGGAACCCTTGCCCTGCATACTTGCCTCAAAGGCCTTGCGGATAGCTTTCTTAGCCTTTCTGATGCTCGCTACAGTTTCCACGCTCTGTCGGGTCACATAGCAAGTACCCGTCAGATGACTGGCAAGTTCGGTGATATTGAGCGGATAACCATGAAGATCAGGCTGGCGACCGTAAGGACAGGTAGCCGTCTTCTGACCCAGCAGAGTAGTAGGAGCCATCTGGCCGCCCGTCATACCATAAATGGCATTATTGATGAAGATAATGGCAATATGCTCACCACGGTTTAAGGCATGAATCGTCTCACAAGTACCGATACAAGCCAAGTCACCATCACCCTGGTAAGTAAATACCAGACGATCTGGCCACAAACGCTTGATACCCGTAGCCACTGCAGGCGCACGACCATGAGCCGCTTCCTGCCAGTCAATATCCAAATAACGATAAGCGAAGACGGCGCAGCCCACAGGACAAACGCCCACCGTCTTATCCTCCATACCCATCTCCTCTATCACTTCGGCGACAAGCTTATGCACCACACCATGCGAACAGCCCGGACAATAATGCATCGGAACATCGTTCATCAGTGTCGGTTTCTTATATACCAGATTTTCTGGTGAAATTATATCATTCATAATGTATAATTTATATATTTTCAGTAATTAATCGCTTGAGCGCCTCCACGATTTCCTCAGGTTCAGGCACAATACCGCCCAAACGACCGAAATGCGCAACAGGCACCAAACCATTCACAGCCAGACGCACATCCTCTACCATCTGTCCGGCATTGATTTCAGCCACAAGGATGCCCTTCTTGCTCTCAGCCAAGTGATGAATCTCCTGAGTAGGGAAAGGCCAGAGTGTGATCGGACGGAAAAGTCCCACCTTGATACCCTGTTCACGGGCACTCTCGATACTCTTCTCCGCAATACGGGCAGCACTGCCGAAAGCCACGATCACATAGTCAGCATCCTCACAGCACTGCATCTCGTAGCGCACCTCCGTCTCACGGATTTTCCTGTATTTCTCCTGCATCATCAGATTGCGCTCCTCCATCACTTCCGGTTTCAGTTCCAGGGAAGTCATGATATTCGGCTTCCTGTCCTTCTTACGACCGATGGTAGCCCAAGGACATTCCTCTGCAATCTCCTGCTCCGTGCGGCGTGGTTTCATCGGAGGAAGCGCCACCTTCTCCATCATCTGACCGATCACACCGTCACTCAGGATCATCGCCGGATTACGGTATTTGAAAGCCAAGGTGAAAGCCAAGTCCACGAAGTCAGCCATCTCCTGTACAGAAGCCGGAGCCAATACGATCACATTATAGTCACCATTACCACCACCACGGGTAGCCTGGAAATAGTCACCCTGCGAAGGCTGGATAGTACCCAGTCCAGGACCGCCACGCTGCACGTTGACGATGACACCCGGAATCTCGGCACCCGCCATATAGGAAATGCCCTCCTGCATCAAAGCCACACCCGGACTCGACGAAGTAGTAAGCACACGCTTACCAGCACCCGCACCGCCATGAACCATATTGATGGCAGCCACCTCACTCTCAGCCTGGAGCACCACCATACCAGAAGTCTCCCAAGGTTTGAGCAAAGCCAAAGTCTCTATAATCTCACTCTGTGGAGTAATCGGATAGCCAAAGAAACCATCCACACCACATCTGATGCAGGCATGAGCAATCGCCTCATTACCCTTCATCAAAGTTATTTCACGTTTCTGTTGTTCAGCCATTATTCATTCTCCTTCTTACGATACACGGTAATACATCCATCAGGGCATACGATGGCGCACGAAGTACAACCCACGCATGCATCCGGCACAGCCGCTTCCACATAGCGATAACCATGCACATTTACTTTTTTCTCGGCTAATGCAATGACATGTTGAGGACAAGCCACCACACAGAGCGCACATCCCTTGCAGCGCCCTGTATCGACTACAATAGCCCCTTTAATCTTACTCATATTCTTTTCGTTCTAATTATCTTTACGCTTGGAGTAAACCAAAACTGCCGTTGTCCACATGTCGGTTATTATGGATTGTAGTAGTCCTTGCAATAGAAGCTCATGATATCATCCAGCATCTCCTTGGCAGCCACGGCAGGACTCTCCGGATCAAGCGCAATGGCCTCCAGATAACAGTCGATGGCACGCCTAAAGTCGCCTTGCTTGCGCCAGGCGTTACCTTGTTGATAATAATCTTCTGCTTTCATTTACTCTATTTATTTTTAAAGTTTTACGCTGCGAAAGTACTAAATTTCAGCTAAGAAAAAGAATAAAAGCGGAAGATTTAAACTATATTAATGTTGATTTTCTAAAAAAATGCGCACACTACTTTTTAGTGTGCAATTTTTCAAGAATAATATCCGATATTACTACATTTTATTTTGGTAGATTACATACAGTACAATGCCACGCAAAACGAGATAAATGATGAAAGCCAACCACAGGGCATGATTGCCCATCAGCGGATGCAGGATGAAAAAAAGGGCAAAGAAGGAAGCCGAAGCGATGGCAGTAGAACAGAGCATCGACTTCGACTGAGTGATGCCCACGAAGATGCCATCGAAGACAAAGGCCGCCATTCCAGCTAAAGGAATCAGAACCGCCCACCAGAAGTAATCACCCGCAGCCGTTATCACCCGCTCATCATCCGTCAGGAGCGCAAGGAAGTTTTCTCCTCCTATCATATATAATAAGGTGAACCCCGCAGCCACCGCTAACCCGAAGCCCATCGTCCTGCGCACCACTTCCCGAAAGGCCACCATGTTCTTAGCCCCGTAATACTTGCCACTCAGGGCTTCAGCAGCGTAGGCAAAACCATCCATGAAGTAGGAAAAGATAGTGAAGAGCGTCATCAGCAGGGTGTTCACCGCCAATACCAAGGTACTCTCCCTGGAACCAGCCGCCGTGAAGAAGAGGTTGACAGCCACCAGACACACCGTGCGGAGAAAGATGTCCCTGTTGAGCGAGAAAAACCGTTTGAGCGGTTCCGCAGCTAAGAGATGCTGACGGAAATCATACTTGCCCAACCGGCGATAATGAAGACGGAAAAGCAGACACGCCATAAGGAAGCCCCACCATTGGGCGATGACCGTACCGAGTGCCACGCCCTCCACCGTCATCTTGCCCACGAAGACCAGCAGCAGAGAAGCGATGATATTCACCACATTCTGCGTCAGCGAAACCATCATCGGAATACGGGTGTTCTGCATACCGATAAACCATCCCGTAAACCCATACAGACCCAATACGGCAGGGGCACCCCAGATGCAGACATAGCAGTATCTGCGGGCAAGTTCCACCACATCAGCCTCCGGCGACATAGCCCACAATCCACATCCGATGAGCCATCTCTGAAGGATAAAGAACAGCAGTCCTATCCCCAC
>CDZB01062888.1_pt1 | contig 11704 bp, 8 predicted proteins | sample 554961 | NCBI WGS metagenome assembly CDZB01 (sample SAMEA3182106, study PRJEB8094) | gut metagenome | biome: human; feature: gut; material: Stool; isolation source: human stools | place: Canada | collected 2013-02-26
TTCTCTTTCTCTCCAATCTGCAAACGGTATTCCTTGCCTACGTATGCAAAACCTGTACCCAGCTCAGTTAGGAACTTGGTGATGTTGTTGAGCAAAGCATCTTTGAGAATACGCTCATTATATGGCTTGGTAATGCCTGCAAACGCAAAATTGTATGGGTCTTTTGTTATTTCTTGTACCAAATCACTATCGGCATCAGGTAATGTTCGATTAAAATTACTCAATGCTTTCCCTTGTCGTTCATACAGAGATGAGTCTATGAAATTATGAAGGACATTTCTACTCCAACCATTTGCCACAGTTTGACGGACATAGAAAAGAGCCTTTTGAGGCACTGTTAAAAACTTATCTATCAATAGTTTATGATGTCCCCAAGGCAATGAAAATATGTCTTTTTCAAATTGCCCCCCAACTTGGGGAGTAATTTCACTATAATCTTGATAGAGTCGAAAAAAGTTCTTCATATACAAAAGATTTGTTGGAGAAAAGCAAGTTGCCAAAGGGTTTGCTTCTTTTAAATCCTTGCTAAGATTTTTATAGAACTTACTACCCCATCGAGCCTCTGCTTTAAGGGCAACAATGTCTCTACCCAAACTCCAATAGAATTTGAGCATTTCTGTATTGACTTTCACCGCAGCCTTTATCTGGCTCTGGCGATAACGCTTACTGAGTTCCTTGACCCATTGCAAATACTCTTTGTCCAATATGCTTATCGGTTTGTTCATACCTTTATTCCTTTCCCACATTACTCTTAAAACTAATACACCCAAACTACTTCATAATCTCATTTTCCAAACGATGGCTTTCTGTGAATTGCTATACAAGCGTAGTTTTAAAAATGCAAATATAGTGATTTCTTTTAATAAATATCTGATTCAAGGCTAATCTTTAACAAGATGTAACAAAGAAAATTTGAGTAATAACTACTCAGCACCCATAGAAGCACCACTATAAGCATAAGTAATCGTCTTACGGCTGTACTGCAACAAGAATTGCATTTGTAACATGCAAATTTAAACGCATTGAATTTCCGTTCTTCACTGCAGTTTCTGCGATGGAGTGTAACTTGGCAAAATCATCGGCACCGCTATCTGTTCGGAAACAACCGCTGATCTGCTGCTTTATCTTGATTTTCCAAATTGCTTTTACGTGGAGCAAGACAAGTAGGAAAGACATCAACAGAAAGGTATCGACTATAGAATTCGTACATCACTCGAAAACTTTTCGTGTTATGACGACATCCGAGTCTTTCCTCTTTATGCAATTAAAAACATATTCAACCAAAAGATATAGATATGTAGATTCTAACTTAAAAGTGTACCACCTAACTATAGGGAGGAAAGTATGTAATGGAGTATCTATCCGCCAAGTCTGGTGGTGAACGCCGACGAGTTGCAAGAGTGCTTCATACGCCAGAGTTACCCTTCTGCAACGATGCCATACCGATGAGCCGGAATCTCTATACTCAATTGTCCTGGACCAGACAGAAGCATCTCCAAGGAAGACATAGAAAAGGGTGACATGCTAAAAAGCCGTCGCTACCGCAACCGTCGTTTGGGTGACTTCTTGTAAGAGCTTGACGTCCTTGGTTACTATTCCTGTTCATGAAGGATGTAGTGAAAGTTCGGAAACGAATAGCAACAGTTCGGAAACAGATATACTTGGTTCGGAAAGAGGTTCGGAAACAAAAACGAAAAGTTCGGAAAGAAGTTCGGAAACAAAGGACTTGATTATAAAACAAGATCCACATATAACAGCCGCTGAAATCGCAATGCAATTGAATATGTCTTCACGAGGAATTGAGAAGCAAATACGTAAACTTCGTGAATTAGGCAAAATTAAACGAACAGGTGGTAGATTTGGAGGCTATTGGGAAATCGTAATATTAGACAAAGTATAAAACGGCATACTTCAAAGTGGATGAAAAGGAAATGCTCACCCTTTGGCTTGCTGATAAAATTCTAAGCGATTTAGAGGGTGAAGAGGATTTGAAACTTGCCATGAACATGCGAAAAACCATTGACATCTTACTCTTTGACTTACTTTATGAGATTTTGAATGCAAAAACCCACAAAGAAGCCGTTTAAATTCCCGAAAAATGTCATTAATGACACTTTTCGGGAACGGCTATGATTATAAAAAGAGATTATTATTTACAGCAACTCATATCGAGTAAGTCTAACAATCTCATAAAGATTGTAACCGGAATTAGAAGAAGCGGCAAATCGTTTCTTCTCTTCAACTTGTTTCACAATCATTTGATAGAAACAGGAATAAGAGAAGACCATATAATAGAAATTGCATTAGATAATCGCCTCAACAAGAATGCGCTTCATCAAAAAGAATCGATGATTCCTTTAAGAAGATAATCATAATGCGCGATGACATAAAACCATATCATGGCAACAATGGATTTTATATTGTCGGGTTAATGGATTTCTTGCTAAAGCCGGATTTGATGGAACAATTATAGAAATCAAAAAAGGGCTAAAGATGTTGATGCGAAATATCGAACACATATTGCAGACGGGATATAAGAAAAAGCATAGAATCCTGCTGGCAGTGATGCCGGCAGGATTCTGCGTTTTGTGATACAGAAACAAATCTATATAACAGAAGTGTTCTATATGCATATTTTCCGCGTTCTACTGTAAAAACTGTCGCAATTGCGACAAAAGATGCAGTACGAATCGTCTAAAGTTAAAAATCGATTAACTCGGACTAAAAGTCATTTTGGGGATCTGCTAAAAGCCCCTCCAATACTAAAATCTTCTTGTTTTTTCATATTAAACTATTTTAAAAAACATTACTATCGGAATTATATAACACACTAAATCATAAATATCAAAGATACCTGGGCAAAGATCGAACTGTTGCATGAACCCTAATACAACTGGAATCAATGCTATCGCCCATTCTAAACAAGGGTACTTTCCTAACTTCTCTAGCACTCTATCCATACTCAAACTATCTATTTCCTTTAGCTCGATTATGAGACCAATAGAATGATAGTCCGTGATATTTCGTTATTATGCACTTTCATTGATTATCAACGAGTTATCTCTATTTGTCTTTTTGTGGCATACCATTGGATATCCATGACTCAAACAGTTTGTTTACGCAGGAATTAGGAAGTGAGCAGAACTTCTAACAATTCATTGGCAAGTTTGTTGTCTACCACTTTTATCACATTGTCCTCTTCTGTTGCATAGCCAAGAGCATTTACAGCGCCATACCATACGATGTCTTTGTCTATGATGGTTGTGCACAGTTTTACTTCTGGCAATATTCTTACAGACAATCCTCTTTGCAAAAGGTATTCTGTTTCAGGGTTACTTGCTGTCGTGATAACGAGAACTTCGATTCCAATATGAGCCAACTCGCTCAACTGGTTGACCAAAACACTACGCTCTACCCTATATAACTTGGGAGAAGAAACAACGATGGAGCGCTTGGCATCTCCTATACTTGAAAAGTAAGGACGGAAAAATGTTCTACCGTTGAATATCTGATCCTTACAAACTGGTATACCTATATCTTTTACATTGTCAAACAATGTGGGTGAATGTCGGGAAATGATTTTATATCCAATGGAAGCGTAACCCTTCAGTCGCTTCCTATACATATTGTCACAGACAGGTTCATGAATGTCAATGTAATCATAGATGCGCACATCTTTCTTTCCTTCGTTTTCGCGGTGCAGTCGGCCCGCATATTGGGCGACAAGACCTTTCCATGAAATGGGCAGAGCAAGGAAAAGGGTGTCAAGGCGAGGATAGTCAAAACCTTCGCCTACATATTTTCCCGTTGCGACTATTACCAAAGGTTCTTCCCTGGATATCTCATGCAGGTGTTGCAGCGTCTCCAGCTTCTCTTTCGCATTTCCTGTCCCGGTCAATGTTACAACATTCTTCACTTTGCCCCTCAACATTTCGGCTAACATGGTTACATGAGTAGTTCTGTTGGTCAGAATGATTGGCGTTCTTCCTGCTTCAACAGCCTTACACACATCTTCTACTATGAGCGAATTACGTATCTCGTCTTCTGAAAGCAACTGATACAATGTCGTTATAGACTGTTTGTCATCAGTAATGGAACGGTATGATGTGAATCGAGGAATAAGACACCTCTCAAATGATTGTTTCGCTATCTGACTTTTAGCATCAGCAGAGAAACGGATGGGGCCACATTGCATGAATATGATAGGTTGATGTCCATCCTTGCGGATAGGAGTTGCCGTCAGGCCATAAACGGTATGTGCCTTTATACTCTTCAACACATTCTCAAATGTCACAGATGACACGTGGTGACATTCGTCTACTATTACCATTCCGTAGTTTTCAACAAAAGGCTTTACGCTATCGCCATCAAGACATGACTGGATGAGTGCTATATCAACAATGCCATGAAGTGAGTTGCCTGTAGAGTCGAGACAACCTATCGCAGAGAATTTCTTGCGACGACCACGCTTCTTCGGCACAGGAGATTCTACATAGTCAATACTCAAGAACTCCGTTAGGCGTTCATGCCATTGGGCAAGTAATGCCTTCGAATGAACAAGAATAAGTGTACTCACTTTTTTTCGTGCAATGATTGCGGCCGCTGTAACTGTTTTTCCAAATGCAGTAGTAGCGTGAAGCACACCATTGCTGTGCATTAGCAATGCGTTGATTGCTGCCAGTTGTTCTTCTCGTTCTTTGCCTTGAAAAGAAACAGATATAGGCGTACCGTGGTTGGTCTCGTCAACAGTATTATACTTTACTTTATTCTCATTGAAGAAAGAAAGTATTGCATCTTCGCAACCGCGAGGCATGGCGAGATAGTCATCAGTGATGTCAAAACATGAGATGATGCGAGGTGTGGAATATGTGGAAAGTCGCAGTGCCTGCTTGCTATAAAATTCTGGGTTCTTGAATGATGTTATTCTTTTAAGGTGATTCAGAACTTTTGCCGAAACAGCCTTTAGCGGAATGTAAATCTTATCGGCCTTAGTGATTTCTATTTCGGAATAAAAATCGCCCTTGGAAATATCTTGTGGTATAGGAGTAACCCAAGGCTTGCTCTCACTTGAAGTTGTGAGTGCACCAAGTTCTTCACAGACATGTATGTTAAGCAGCATATCAACTTCTGTATCCTTCACCTTGTTGATGTTATAAAGGAAAGCCCACTGATCTTTGTACGCTAGAAAATCGTCATCTACGAAAACACTATTCCGTCTTTTACGAGCCTGTCCCTGCAATGGCAAGGCGACCAAGTTGCCAAAGCCTCCTTCGGGCATTCTGTCTTGGTTTGGGAAGAATCTGTCGTATGAGTTGAAGGACATACGACCATTATGTCGCATAGCTTCTGTAAGGATAGCATTTCCTAATCGTCTTGCCTTGAAAGCAGGAATTGGCTCCTCAAAGAAAATCCATACATGGGCACCGTTACCTGAGCGCGAGCGTTCAATGGCATAAGGAATATTCCATTCTTTGCATACTCCAACAAATGCAAGAACATCGTCTTTATAGCCATACTTACAGCTCTTGTCATCGAAATCGGTACAAAGAAAGGTACAGTTGTTGTCGGGCATTATGGCATACAGTCCGACAACATCACAACAGTTCTCGTCCTTGCCCTCCAAATGACGATAGAGGTCTTGATAAGTGAGTGGCGCAAAATGTCTGTTAGGACAATCTGCACATTTGTATTTCTTTTTGTCGCATACGCCTCGCCTCCATTCATTGATACAGACAGGTTGGTAACCGCTCTTGCCTGTTGTTTTGCTGAACCATCTTTGCGCAAACACATCTTCTCTGCCCTTGAACAAGGAATGAAAAATGGCGACACGCTCCTCTATGGAAAGTTTGACATATGGGAAGGTGAAAGGTGAATATACAGCATCCTTCTCTTCTGCGTGCTTGGGCTTGTATTCAATGCCGTGCGCATGTAGAAGCAATTTCAACTCTTCGTTTTCTTGTCGAAGAGCCTCATTCTGCAGGAGAAGATGGTTGTATTTATCTTGAATGTCTTCCATAATGAAAGTCTGTTTTGATGGTTTATACACGGAAACCTCACGGAATTTTTCTGAAATAAAAATTTTCCGCAAGATTACCTGCGACTGTAATAGACTGATTATCAACACAAATACATATGTAGACTTAGCTTATCCCTCACGGAAAAAGTGCTTGTAACCTCACGGAAATTTATTAGTTTTCCGTGAGGTGCCATATGGAAGTAACTTCATTTCTTTCAGTCCATATTTTTCCTGCTTTCCTTAATCGTTTAAGCAAATAATCCAATTTGTTGTCTTTCTGCTTGTCATCAAGTTGATCTGGCAGCACATCCCAAAGCAGACGCACTATTTCAGGTTTCGTCAACGAACCATGATCCTTCAACGAATCAAGCAATAATGCCTCACATTTCTTGTCGTCCAATCCCTTGTGCTTGGAATATTCTATCTTCTGGTCTGTTACTTGGGCAATATCCTTTGCTATGAAGATATGTGGTAAACGACCTTCTATCAGTTTGCGCTTGCGGAGCATGGCAATAGCTTCTGGCGATATGCACTTGCCTTTCTGTACAGAGTCTAATAGAACTGCATCTGTAAGAGACATATTTTTGTTTTCTAATAGTAAGAGACTATAATTCTCATCAATAACTGTACCAGGCAAGGTCAAGACAACTTCTGTTGCTGTTGATTTGTCATAATCAGGCATTGGCAAATAACGTTCCTTTTGGCTCACAAACATCTTGTGAATGCCATAACCTTGGGTGTCAATCATCTTGATGTTCACCATAGCTTTTACCAATGCTGGGTTGCGATAGTGCCTTGGTGTTTTCTCACCAGTTATATATTGGCTATAGTTTCCTTCAAAGAAGTAGCCGTCATTTTGGAACGTCAGTTTGTCCTTGTCTTCCGTGACAATGATTCGTGCGTCGCTTTCGTACCTTTGATGAGCTATTGAATTATGAAGGCCTTCAAGAATGCTCTCCGTATCATACTTCCACACCTCAGCAGGAATAAGCGAGTTCTTCGGGTAAATCTTGAAGCGATAATTCCGTATTCTGTTCAGCAACTCACTCGTGGTTCGTATGAATGGTATAGTGTAGATGTCACCAAAGGTTTGTCCGTCTTGAAAACATTTCCATACAATCTGCGCAATGTGATTGAGTTTATGTGCTTTTTCTTCTTTACCGACAAGTAATAGTGTGGCTTTCGTAATCTTTCCGTCGATGGTCAAACACGCCTTGTCAAGAAACACTTTATCACTCCAGGAATCACACTCCTTTGCAAACTTTGGATAGCGTTGCTTATAGCCTTCGCGAGCAAGAATGATGGCATCGGAGTCAAGGTCGTCTATCGTAGCGTCCTTGATGACTTGTGCTGTCCAATCGTATACGGAATCTTGCTCGTCAAGTATTACATTAAGGCGAGAATCTGTCAATTCCACCAACGAATCGTCCAACCTCTGCCATGCCTTGTTATGCGCATATACAGGACGACGCTTCATGTGTTTTGGAATATGAATTACCCATACCGTCTTGTGCGAGTCGTCCGTGATAAATTCTTCAACCAGCAATCCTTCAGATGGTAAGTTGGCGCACAAATCTGTCATTCTGAGCTTTGCTTTTTGCCTGTCGTAGTTGTATGTGTTAGTACCGACAATCTCCAAAGTATTGTCAACAACACCGATAACCAAATGTCCGCCTTCCATATTCGACAAGGCGGAAACATAAGAAATGACATCATCCTTCTCTTTTCCGTTGAAGTCATTCTTCATGTTCTTGAATTCTTTCCATTCACACTCCTCGTTTTCCTTTGGATATTTGGAAAGCAGATATTGTTGTAATTCTTGTTCGGTCATATTCTATATATTCTGTTTCTTAATAAGTTCCAGTACAGGTACTTGCAATAGTTCTGAAATCTTGAATAGGGTTTCAAGTGATGGTTATGTAGTGTTGGTACACCACTTGCTGCCAGTTGCTGGATCTTTGCCTAATGCTTCTGACAGCCATCGGGCTGTTCTCTTGTGCTCAACGAGAACAACCTTTATACGATTGAAATCTTTATCTTCCATAAGACTAATAATTTCTGCAAATTTAGATAAAATTTCCGAATTATAAGCCAGTAAAATAAAAAACTTGAATAATTTCCCTCGAATTGTGCGAGATTAGCCTTATTTTTCGAGAAATCAAGACCACAAATGCAAAATAGTTTCTACCAACGTGCTCTAAGTCACAAAAAAAATTTTTCGTGTTATGACGACATTCGGGTATTTCCTCTTTATGCAATTAAAAACATATTCAACCAAGAGATATAGATATGTAGATTCTAACTTAAAAGTGTACCACCTAACTATAGGGAGGAAAGTATGTAATGGAGTATCTATCCGCCAAATCTGGTGGTGAACGCCGACGAGTTGCAAGAGTGCTTCATACGCCAGAGTTACCCTTCTGCAACGATGCCAGGTGGAATCTATAGTTTGAGCTAAAAGAAATAAGGTTAAATAAGAAAAGTGCAGCAACATATATATGAATCTCAAAAGAGTAAGCTAAAGAAAAACTCAAAAGTTTAATTCAATTAAAAAATCAAAAGAACTTTGGAACTTATAATCTTTTGCACTATATTTGCGCACATATAATTAAAATGTATGTAATATGAGTACAATAATAAAGACAAAAACTTCCACCTCTATAAGAATAGATACAGATTTGCTCAATATTTTAAAGAGCAATGCTAAAAGAGACAACAGAAGCCTCAGCAATTATCTGGAGACTATTCTGTTAGAAATAATCCCCCAGCAATCAATTGACAGAACCGAAGAAATTTGTCAAGGACTTCGTGAGGTAAAAATGATAAAGGAGGGTAAAATAAAAGCCAAATCCGCAGACGAACTTTTCGATGAACTATAATATTGAAACAACTCCTCATTTTGAGTTATCACATATACCACATTAGTAGATGAGAATACTGGTGAAGTATGGTTGATAGAAATTTATGATAAATCTGAATTCTCCACCATCAAGACTGACGTCATAAAGAAAATGCTAAAAGAGTTGGGACTATAATTCTCACAAAAGATGATAAGATTTACAAACACATAGATGAGTTTTATGCATATACTGAATGAACAGACACGAAAAACATTAAGTCGGAAGTTAGGAAAAACTTACGATGAGATATTGCAGATGAGTGCGGAAGAGTTAGATGCACTTGTCGAGGCTCGTATTGGCAAAAAACTCACCCCTGCATTCTCTCTCAAAAACATGGTTAGTAGAGGGTCTGTCTATTTATTTTTCAAACGTTTAGTTTCAAAAAATGATATAGATAAACGTTTAGCACGAATTTAAAATGGATAATAGCAAGCAAATTATAGCTTTATATGACGACTACAATACGATTATCAAACCGCTTATTGCAGAAGTAGAAGCGAGAACAGAACAGTTCCCGTTACCATTATTTAATGAAAAACGTGCATTGCATGACCATATTGCTCGATGCTATTTTAAAGATATAACTTCAGAGCAAAGAAATGCCGAAATACATAAAGCAGAACGTCATGTGCTTAGAATTATACTTGACTGCTATAAGTGTTTGAACTTATCTATTCACGATTCGGTTTTATTATTTGAAAAACAAACAAGACATGTGGATTTGACGGTGCTACAAAACGGCACTTTTTATCCAAAATATAAATCTCTACGCTCTGATGCAGTAAGAGCTGTACGTAAAGCTAAGATTTTAGAAAGTATCAATACTAACGAAGCGTTAGATATTTATCAGCAGGCCTACAATAAATATAGCGAATTGGAACTTCTCATGGATACAACAGCTCCCGATGTTCACTGGGCTCGTGTACATTTTACTGTAAGACGTGCATTACAAGTCTTCCTATGGATTTTAAGTGCTGTTGCATCAGGAATCATCTCCATAGTATTGGCTGATTTATTCTAAAGTTATTGATATGAGTACAATTATAAAAACAAAATCGCAGTCAAACTTTCTGATGATGATTCCTTTAAGAAGATAATCATAATGCGCGATGACATAAAACCATATCATGACAACAATGGATTTTATATTGTCGGGTTAATGGATTTCTTGCTAAAGCCGGATTTGATGGAACAATTATAGAAATCGGAGATCAAAGATTTCGATGACGCAGTATCGAACACATATTGCAGACGGGATTCTGCGCTTTTTGAAACAGAAACAAATCTATATAACAGAAGTGTTCTATATGCATATTCTCCGCGTTCTACTGCAAAAACAGTCGCAATTGCGACAAAAGTTGCAGTAAGATTTGGGAATTTTAATATAGACCTCAAATCCGCAACCAATAGGGTTTAGTGGAAGTTTCGTTCATGTCATCGTAGATGCGTTCCTTGCCACCAATGGCTACTTGTTGGACTTCTATTGGAAGTTGGGACGAGACATTGAAGCTAAGCAATATACTAATACTTATGGCTCTGGATTTTACAAAAATCTCAGTCAGGATTTGAAGAACAAAATGCCAGGGGTGAAGGGATTCTCACCAACTAACTTGAAGTACATGAGCTACTTTTATAAGCTCTATACACCATTGCGGACAATTTTATAGAGGACTTGTATATTGCAGATATTCAACGAGTTGTAGCACAAAGTAAAAATCGTCCGCAAACTGCGGACGATTTCAAATTGCTTTAAGTCTGGCGTTTTCCTTTTCCAATTCTTGAATTCTTAGAGTAAGAATACTTACATCTGTTGTGCCCATAACGGTTCGCTCTCCCATCCATTTGGAAATCCAAGAGCTGCCAGATCTATCTCTGGATAATTGGAAAATAGCGTGTGCATTTTTCCCAACATATCATTGTTGGGTGATATGATATCAAGGAAATATTTGATGATGCAGATTGTGAAATACACTCTTTGAGGGTTTGTTGGCAGGGTAATCCAGAAATGAGCAATTCTTCTTGGAGTAACAGGCATAATGGAACTTACCTTGTTCCACACCCTTGAATGATGGCAACAGGCATTTCGCAACAAAGTCAGAGATGTTATCCAAGATTCCAAGACGATAGGTTGCAAGCCGAAATAATGAGAGATGCGTTTGCGTATCTTGTCTGCTTTCAGATTACGGTAAATCATATTCACATTGCCCATCGTCAGCAACTCACCCAAAATCCATGATGGAGGATATGGGTCGCAATAGCTGTTCTTGAAATGCTTGATAAATTCTTCTGTTGATTTCGCATATTCTCTGTCAATGGTGTTCTTTGTTTCTTGAAAAGTTCTTTGGTTGGCAAAGTGAACAGAATTTGTCAGCCAATAAGTATCTCCTGTCATCTGCACAGGAATGTTCATAATGGCACGACGAATAGCTATCTCTACTTTCTCAATCTCATTGAGAAGAAGCATACGCAACTTCTTGTCGAAGCGATAGAGATTCAACACTTGTTGAAAAGTTGTACCATCTTTATACTGATGAGTTTCCTTTGGAACTTTCAAGAATGGGTACATATAAGCGGAAAGACGATAGTACCCGATGCTCTCCAAATACCGTACCGCTTTGCCTTCATCGGAAATAACAAGCCCACGACTTTTCAACAGAGTCATCAAGTCTGCCTCTGTCATATAATGTTTCGTGAAGTGCGGTAATCTTTCCATTAGCGTATTTTGAGAGTGAACGTATATAAACAAAAAAGCCCCACGCATTTGAGCATCGTTGAGAGGCTTGGTGGG
>CDZB01056681.1_pt1 | contig 11670 bp, 10 predicted proteins | sample 554961 | NCBI WGS metagenome assembly CDZB01 (sample SAMEA3182106, study PRJEB8094) | gut metagenome | biome: human; feature: gut; material: Stool; isolation source: human stools | place: Canada | collected 2013-02-26
TCTTCCATCATTTCTTTTCTGCGATTCTAAGTTTGGCACTTCTGCTTCTTGGGTTTCTTTCCTGCTCTTCAGCGTTAGGGACGATTACCTTATTGTTGATAAGTTTAAACGGAGTTTCTATTCTGCCGAAGAAGTCTTGCGTGATTTTTCCCTCAGAATTGCCTGATTTCATGACGTTCTTGACGATTCTGTCTTCCAGAGAGTGGTAAGTGATGACGGAAAGTCTTCCACCAGGTTTCAATATTTCTGTGGCAGACTTCAGCATTTCCTTGAGTGCATCCATTTCGTGGTTTACTTCGATGCGGAGCGCCTGGAAGAGTTTTGCCATATCTTTCTTCTCCCGTTCTCTCTTGAAAAGAGGCTCTACTGCCTTGATGAAATCGGTAGTAGTCTCTATTCTTTTTTCTGTTCTGGCTTTGACGAGAGCAGAGGCGATACGTCGGGAATTCTTTAGTTCTCCATAGAGATAGAAAATGTCTGCCAGCTTGCTTTCTTCATAGTCATTCACAATGTCTGCAGCAGTTTTTCCTGCTCTCTTGTTCATTCTCATGTCGAGTGGGGAATCATATCTGAAAGAAAAGCCGCGTGTCTCGTCATCAAAATGATGACTGGAAACACCCAGGTCTGCGAGCAGACCATCGATTCCGTCCACACCATAGTATCTCATCCAGTTTTTCAAATATCTGAAGTTGGAACATACAAAGGTAAAGTCTTTATTGGCCACAACGTTTCTTTCAGCATCGGCATCTTGGTCGAAACTGTAGAGATGGCCGTTGCCGTTGATTCTGGCAAGGATTTCCTTAGAGTGTCCACCACCTCCAAAGGTAACATCCACGTAGATGCCACCTGGTTGTATATTTAGGCCATCTATACTCTCGTTGAGAAGTACCGGCACATGATATGTTTCTGCTGTCTTTACCATCTCTCTTGTAGCTTAATCTTCGTTATTAAATGACATTACTTCCTGTAATGCCTTACTGAACTCTTCCTGTTCCATGAAGGTTTCTCCTTCTTCCTCGTTTTTCCAGATTTCTATGGTATCTCCCATGCCGACGAAGCGGATGCTCTGTTCTATGTCAGCCTGTTTGAGCAGTCTCTTCGGAATCAAAAAACGTCCGTTGCCATCGAGCGTCAGCAAGATGGCGTCTGCTATGAAGGTTCTGTATATCTGCTGTTCCTTGGCATTCCATCGGTTGAGTTTCTTTCTCAACTGGTCCAGCAGTTCATTCCATACGGATTCAGGATAAACGACCAGGCAGGGCTGAAAGACGTCTTTTCTGAGGACAAGGTTTTCCTCGCCAGAAACTTGTAGAATCTTGCGGAAAGAAGCTGGCAGGAAGGCACGTCCCTTCGCGTCAGTTTTAGCCTCTATGTTGCCTAAAAAACGCATACGTACATCTTATATAAAAGAATTCGGGTTCAAAGGTACACATTTTTCCCCATATTCCCCCACTTTTCCCCACAAATTTTTAAAAACTTAATAAAAAAGTTGATTGTGCGGGGAAACGAGCTTGTTTCGTAAGTGTACTTTGATGCGAGGAAAAATGTATTAAAGTGGGCAAAAATAAAGAGAAAACTGCCTTTTTACAACTAAATTTATGTGTTTTTTGATTTTTTTTCGCAAAAATGGCACGTATTTAAAAAAGTTGAGTTATTTTTGCAGCTAGTTTAGCTGAATAATGAAATGAGTGAAGCAATAGAAAAGACAATCGACATCGATAGGATACTGAAAGGCAAGATGGGTGCAAAGGCTAAATTTGTGCCTGGATTTGTCGTGTCTTGGCTCAAGAAACTCGTTCACGAAGACGAGGTTAATAAGTTCTTATGGGAAAGTCGCCATCTGTCGGGTACGGAGTGGCTGACTGAGTGTGTGAAATATCTGAAGATGGATATCGAAATTGTAGGAGCTGAAAACTTGCCTGACAAGAATGACGGCAAGCTCTATACTTTTGTTTCTAATCACCCTTTGGGTGGTCAGGATGGAGTGGCTTTGGGTTCCATCATCGGGCAGCATTATGATGGTAATTTCCGTTATCTGGTGAATGATCTCCTGCTCAATCTTCCTGGTTTGAAACCTGTGAGCATCGGTATCAATAAAACCGGACGTAACAGTCGTGACTTCCCTCGTATGGTAGAGGCTGGTTTCCAGAGCAAAAATCACATGTTGATGTTCCCTGCAGGACTTAATAGTCGCAAGCGTGATGATGGTACGATTCATGACATCCCTTGGAAAAAGACTTTCATTTCTAAGAGTGTTGAATATCAGAGAGATGTCGTGCCGATTCATTTCGGCGGTCAGAACTCGGAACGTTTCTATCGTATTGCCAGATTTAGTGACAAGCATCTGCCGTTCAATCTCGCCATGATGTTTCTGGTAGATGAGATGTACAAGAATGTGGGCAAGCATTTCAGAATAGCAATAGGAAAGCCGATTCCGTGGCAAACTTTTGATAAAAGTAAAACGGCTACGGAGTGGGCGCAGTATGTAGAAGATAAAGTTTACGAATTATAGGATTTCTATAAAAAGAAAATGGAAGAAGAGATTATACAACCAATAGACAAAGCCTTGCTGAAGAGTGAGTTAACTCCCGACAAGCAACTTCGTATGACTAATAAAAGTCATAACGAAATCTATATTGTAACGGCTAATGATTCACCTAATGTACTGAAGGAAATCGGCCGCTTGCGTGAGATTGCTTTCCGTACCGCTGGTGGTGGTTCAGGAAAGTCGATGGACTTGGATGAGTTTGATTTCGGAGAGAATTGCTATAAGCAACTCATTGTCTGGAATCCCGAGGCTGATGAGATTATCGGTGGTTATCGCTATTTGTTGGGAAAGGACTGGAAATTGGATGAGAACGGACAGCCTATATTGGCTACAAGTCACATGTTCCACTTTTCTGATAAATTTTTAAAGGAGTACATGCCTTATACGGCAGAATTGGGTCGCTCATTTGTTTCTCTTGATTATCAGAATGTGCGCAAGAATTCGAAAAGTATCTTTGCTTTAGATAATCTATGGGATGGTTTGGGAGCCTTGACGGTTCTTTATCCTGAACTCAAGTATTTCTTTGGCAAGATGACGATGTATCCTTCCTACATCCGTCGAGGTCGCGACATGATTCTCTACTTCCTCAAGAAGCATTTTGATGATAAGGAAAATCTGGTTATTCCGATGAAACCTCTTCGACTGGAAACTCCAGAGTCTGAGTTGGCAGCTATCTTTACAGAGTCTGATTTCAAGGCAGACTATCGTATTTTGAATAGCGAGGTGCGTAAACTTGGTTTCAACATTCCTCCGTTGGTTAATGCCTACATGAATTTGAGTCCTACGATGAAGCTCTTCGGTACAGCCATCAACTATGGTTTTGGTGATGTGGAGGAGACCGGCATCTTGATTGCCGTTGATGAAATCTTGGAAGAAAAGCGTGTGCGCCACATCAATACGTTTATCCAAGAACATCCTGAAGCTCTTAAGATTACAAGTGGAGCTAACAATGTTATTTATAAAGAAAAAGACAATTAACCATGATATTTTGTGCTCCCATTTCCTCTCTTGAATTAGGTGAGGAAGTGGGAGTGTTTTTTTGTCTCTGTACCCACTTTTATTTTTCCCTGCCCACGGAAAAATTCTTGCGTGGGCAGGGAGAAAAATATACCAGGGCAGAGAAGGGAATTGATAACTACCATCTTACAGAAATCTATATTGCTTATTCCCTAAGTACAAATGACTTGTTTACAACTCGTATCTCTGATAGATAGAAATCTGTGTTTCGGGTTTACGGGTGGCGTCTGACTTGTGCACCTTTGTGCTCTTCGGGGGCACAATTGTGCTCTTACCCGAGCACCAAGGTGCCTTTACCTTGGCGCAATAGTGCCCTTCCTTAGGCATTTTACTATCTTGGCGAAACAAGAACAACTGCTTGGCATTCTGTTCTCTTGTTTCCTTATTATAGGAAATGTTAGTAGCGGTATTTATATAAAATGTATGTGGTGGATTTTAGAAAAATCTTTATAGCGTAGAAAAAATAAAATCGGAATGCGATTTTACCCTTCACCCTTCATCTTTTCTCCTAAAATGCCGATAAACACAGGAGGTCTTAGGGTGAAGGGTAAAAATGCACCCTTCATCACCCTTCATCGCTCTTCATCTTTTTTGCCGTTTTTTGCCCTTTTTTAGCTACAATTGCCTGGTTTTTTGTTTGATTCGAAATTTTGCTGGTTGTGAAAAATATAGACATTAAATTTCAAAGTTCGATGAGTAAAATGCATCATGGACCAATGCCCCTTCCTCTCTCTTAGTCTTAATAGATGATCACCTTTAGCCTTAATAGACGACTAACCTTAGTCTTAAGATGATGGGCGATGAAGGGTGGTGAAGGGTGATTTTAAGTTGTTTTCCTTGTAACCGCTTGGATGTCAGGTGCTTATGATATATTGGTGAAGGGTGAAGGGCTTTTCTCATATCGCTCTTCAAATTTTCGATTACCTTCCGGATTACACAATCGGCAAACTGATACCATTGATCTTCTGATAGATGTCTAATGCGTAGATATCTGTCATGCCGCTGATGTAATCTATCACGGCCATGATGCGCTCTTCCAAATCGGGATTGTTGATGTCGTATTGGCTGCTTACACGGCGGATGAGTTGCTGGGAATAGAAACGGGTCGGGTTGATGGCGGCATCAATAAATACCTCCATCAGCGTAGCCATAATTTTATAACCAGACAGTTCTATGTCAAGTACTGGTTTGCTGTGGTAAATCTTGGCAAAGGAAATCTTTTCGCATTGCTTGTAGGCATTGCGTTGTTGCTCTGCAATATGGTCGATGAGGCTCCCCTGGAAAGTGCCGGCAAGTATTTCGTCCTCATGCTCGATGAAAGTCTTGACGCATTCGTTCTCCAGTTTGCCGATAACGCTGGCTCGCATATAAACCACCTTTTCGTTTTCATCGGTTACCCCTTCGTCGATTATGCGCTGTCTAATCCTGCGCTGGGTGTCCTCATCAAAGAAAGCTAAGAGCAACTCTTCTGTTTCCTTGAATGATAGGATTTTCAACTTGTGGGAATCCTCAATATCCATGATTTCGTAGCAGATGTCGTCTGCAGCCTCTACCATATATACTAAGGGATGACGGGCATACTTGAGTGGTTCGCCTGGTTGGGAAAAACAGGTAATGCCCAATTCTTCCGCAATTCGCTGATACGATTCCGTCTCGGAAGTGAAAAAACCGAACTTGCCGTGACTTCCAGCCAGACTGCTGGCAAATGGATATTTCACGATGGAAGCAAGCATGGAATAGGTCATCACAAAACCGCCCTGACGTCTTCCCTTAAAACAATGAGTAAGGATGCGGAAGGCGTTGGCATTTCCCTCAAAATGGGTGATGTCGTCCCAAAACTTCTTGCTAACCTTGTCTTTAACTGTAAGTCCTGCTCCTTCAGTAAAAAAGGTCTGGATGGCTTTTTCACCTGAATGACCGAATGGAGGATTGCCTAAGTCGTGGGCAAGACAGGCTGCACTCACGATGGTGCCGATTTCTTCGAAAAGAGTGTCTTTTAATTCAGGACGTTTCTCTATGATGCGGCGGGAAATATCGTTGCCAAGCGACATTCCTACACTCGCCACTTCCAGACTGTGGGTGAGCCGGTTATGCACGAAGATGCTACCTGGCAGAGGGAATACCTGGGTCTTGTTTTGCAAGCGACGGAAAGCTGAGGAGAAAATAAGGCGATCGTAATCGCGCTTGAATTCAGAGCGATCGTCATGGCGCTCGGCATGCTTATGCTCTTGTCCGAAACGCTTGTTTGATATGAGTTTTTTCCATTCCATGACGCAAAAATACACCTTTATTTGCATAATGCAAAATAAAAAGCACTTATTTTTGTTTAAAATCTTGCATTTTTCTTTCAAAAATTCCTTATTGTGCTCAAAAAGCAGTATTTTTGCACAATCTATGCTGTGCTTTACTTTAAAAAGCCAAGCAACTTGAAATATTTAAAAGTGTAATTATGATTAAAATCCAGATTATCAACAAGGGGCGCCAGCCTCTGCCAACATACGCCACACCTCAGAGTGCGGGCATGGATTTGCGTGCTAACATTGACGAGCCTATCGTACTCCATCCCATGGAGAGAAGACTTGTGCCTACAGGACTTTATATGGCTTTGCCTGCAGGATTGGAGGCGCAGATTCGCCCTCGCAGCGGTCTTGCTCTGAAGCATGGCATTACCGTGCTCAATACTCCTGGAACAATCGATGCTGACTATCGTGGTGAAATCATGGTATTGCTCATCAATTTCTCTCAGGAAGATTTCGTTATAAATGAGGGGGAGCGTATTGCACAAATGGTTATTGCCAAGCACGAACAAGGGGAATTCGTTGAGGTGGAAAGTCTTGATGAAACTGAACGTGGCGCAGGCGGATATGGACATACTGGAGTCAAATAAGAATATAAGGTATTCTGGTGTTGAATCAATATTTTTTAAGAGGAAACGATTAACGTGAAGATTAGTGCTAAATATATAGCTTTGGGAATGGTGGCTCTGTTGCTCGGAACTGCCACTTTGCCATCTTTGGCGCGTAAGAAAAAGCAAGTTAAAGCTGTTGCTGCTGAACAGGATACAATTCCTGCAAATGATAAGAAACGCTTTGATTACTTCTTCCTGGAGGCCATCCGCCAACAAGGTGCAGGCAACTATAGTGCTGCCTTCGACTTGTTGGAGCATGCCCGTGCCATCAATCCCCATGCGGCTGAGGTGTATTATTTCCAGTCGGTGTATTACTCACAAATGAAAAAGGACTCCATCGCTTTAGCCTGTCTGGAAAAGGCTGTTAGTCTTAATCCTGAAAACCAGACCTATCCGGAGCGACTGGCGCAGTACTATATTGGCAATCAACAATATGACAAAGCGATAGACTCGTATGAACTGATTTATGCGCATAATCATGATAATACGGATGCTTTGCGCATTCTTCTCCAGCTTTATCAGCAGAAAAATGATTTCTCGAAAATGCTTTCTACGATTGCCCGATTAGAAAAGGAAGAGGGCGAGAGTGAGCAGTTTACCCTGTCTAAAATGCGTGTCTATGAAATGATGGGGGATAGCAAAGCTGCTTATCGGGAATTGGAAAGCCTTTCTGATAAGCACCCTCTTGATATGGTCTATAAGACGATGTTGGGTAACTGGCTGATGCAGCACGACAGACAAAAGGAAGCATATAAGCTCTTTACGGATGTTCTCAAGGAGGAACCTGACAATGCCTATGCGGAGTCTTCGCTATATGATTATTACAATGCTACTGGTCAGAAAGAACAGGCACGACAGATGTTGGACCGTATCTTGCTGGGAAAGAATACGGAATTGGAAACAAAAATCGTGATGATTCGTTCTTTTATTCAGGAGAATGAACGTAATGGCGGTGATTCGACTGAGGTATTGAATCTCTTCACGAAGATACTCAATGTGCCTAAACCTTCTGGTGAATTGGCAGAACTGAGAGCTGCTTATATGGACTTGAAGAAGATGCCGCAGGATTCTGTAGATGCTGCTTTCCAGAAAGTTCTGACGATTGCTCCCGATAATGCGAGTGCCCGTTTGCAACTGGTACAAAGTCTATGGGAACAAAAGAAATATGATGAGGTTATTGACATGACCAACCAGGCTCAGGCATACAATCCTGATGAGATGGTATTCTATTATTTTGGAGGAATGGCGCATTATATGAAAGGGGATGATGATGCTACTCTCGTGACTTTCCGAAAGGGATTGGCACAGATAAATGAAAAGAGTTCACCTGACTTGGTATCTGACCTGTATATGATTATGGGAGATATCTTGAACAAGAAAGGTTTGGAAGATGAGTCGTTTGCTGCCTATGATTCCTGTTTGCAATGGAAGGATGATAATGTGGCTGCGCTCAATAACTATGCTTATTATATCAGCTTGAAGGGAAAAGAGTTGCACAAGGCGGAGCAGATGAGTTTTAAGACCATCAAGGCGGAACCGAAAAATGGTACTTATCTGGATACCTATGCCTGGATTCTCTTCATGGAAGAGCGTTATCATGAGGCAAAAATCTATATCGACCAGGCTATTGCCAATCTGGATTCGACTCAGAACAACAATACCGTCATCGAGCATGCTGGAGATATTTATGCTATGAATGGACTGACAGAAGAAGCTCTGAAGTTTTGGAAACAGTCGTATGATGCTGGTAATAAATCGGAAGGTATCATGACGAAAATTAAGAATAAAAGATACATCACGGAGGAAGAAATCAAGAGAATGACAGGTGGTTCGGCTGTAACTCCTGATCGCAAATCTCAAAGTCGAAGTGGTGCGAAAAAGAATAATAAATTGAGAAATGGAAAGAAAAAATAAAAACTTCGTCAAAGTGATAGCACTTTGTCTGCCGCTTTTACTGGGTGCATGTGGGACCAAGAAGGTTGTAGAAGGGAATGGCTCGACTTCTACTTCCCAGTCCCAGAATGCAAATTCCAGTCGCGGACACCAGAGTGAAGCGTTAAAGAAATTGACCTTCGTGCAGAAAGTTTCTGACAACCAGGTCTATTCTAAGAATATTGTTGGCAATATGTCGTTCAGTCTTCAGATGGGCAGCAAGGACATTTCTGTGCCAGGTGCTCTTCGCATGAGAAAGGACCAGGTGATTCGTATCCAACTTTTTATTCCTATCTTAGGTACAGAGGTTGGCAGACTGGAATTCACTCCAGACTATGTGCTGATTATCGACCGTTTGCACAAGGAATATATCAAGGCGGATTACAATCAGGTGGATTTCCTGAAGAAACAGGGAGTTAATTTCTATTCCTTGCAAGCCTTGTTCTGGAATCAACTCTTGTTGCCTGGTAACCAGAGAGTTTCTGAATCAGACTTGAAGAAATTTGATGCCGACTTGGATGCTGCCGGCGATGTGGTGCCAGTTACTTTCAAACAGGGGAACATGACCTACGCCTGGGGTGCTGACCGTAATACTGGTCGTATCTTACAGTCTGATGTGAAGTATAAGACTGCCAACAGCAATTCGGTGCTTCATATAGACTATAGTAATTTTAAGAATGTAGGAGTAAAACAATTCCCAGCCTCTCTGAAACTGAAGTTTATGACCGATTTGGCGAAATCTGACAAAGAAATGCAGATTTCCATTGATATGAATGCGGTAAAGACAGATAGTAATTGGGAGGCAGAGACTAAGGTGTCAGATAAATATAAAAAGGTATCTCCTGAGGATGTCCTCAGTAAAATCATGAATATGTAATGAGACGTATATTATTATTCATATTAGCACTTTCTTTTACGCTTTCTCCTTTTGCGCAACATAAAACTACGAGGAAGAAAGCGACCGTAACTGCTCACAAGAAGGCAGTTCGTAAGACTCCTCAAAAGAAAGTTGTAAGAAGAAAGCCGGTTGCCAGGAAAACAACTCCTGCTGCCCCTTCTCAAGCAGAGAGAAAGGCTGCTACCTATAGCAATGCTTCTATCAGAGGATTGCAGGGTCAGCGTGCCAATATCCAAAAGAAAATCAGGGAGCAGGAACAGGCTCTTCGTAGGAATAAGGAGGATGTGAAGAAACGCTTGCAAGACCTGATGGCTATCAATGGTGAGATAGATCAGCGACAGAAGAATATTGAAGGTATCCAGAAGGATATTAAGCATATTGAGGGCAATATCGGTATTTTGAATGCCCAGCTCAAGACCTTGGAACAGCAGTTGCAGGACCGTAAAAACAAGTATATCCGCTCGATGAGATATATGAGCCGTCATCATTCGGTACAGGAGAAGCTGATGTTTATTTTTAGTGCCAAGAGTTTGTCACAGATGTATCGCCGCCTGTCTTTCATCCGTCAATATTCTGCTTTCCAAAAAGCTCAGGGTGAAGCTGTTAAGGCGAAACAAGACCAGGTGAATGACAAGCACAGACAACTGCAGACGGTCAAGGGTCATAAGAATAATCTGTTGTATAAAGGAAAACAGGAGAAGACAGTACTGGAAGGAAAACAGCAGGAACAGAAAGTGGTAGTTCAGGGACTTCAAAAGCAACAGAAGACTATTCAGGCTGTTATTGCAGACCAGCGCCAGAAGGATGCTGCCATCAATGCTCAGATTGATCGGTTGATAGCACAGGAAGTTGCAAAAGCCCGTGCCCGTGCTGCAGCTGAGGCTAAACGCAAGGCTGCTGCAGCTGCTGCAGCCAAAAAGCGAGCTGCAGAATTGGCTCGTAAGAAAGCTGCTGCAGAAGCAGCTGCTCGTGAAAATGCCCGACGAATTGCTGAGGCGAAAGCGCGCGAAGCTGCTGCAGAGGCTGCAAGACGTAAGGCTGCTGAAGAAGCAAGATTGGCACAGGAGGCTGCAAAGAAAGCTCAAGAGGAAGCTGCCCGACAAGCTGAGGCTAAAGCAAAGGCGAAGGCTCAGGCTGCTGCTCGTGCTGCTGCAGAAGCTGCTGCCAGAGCTGCTGCAGAACAGGCTGCCAAACAAGCTGCTGCTGAACAGGCTGCCCGTGAGGCTGAGGCTAATCGTAAGGCTGCCGAGTTGAAGGCTAAAGCTGATGCTGAGCGCAGTAAGAAGGAAATTGCTGAGGCTAAACAGGATGCGCAGGAAGCGGCTACCCTGAGTACGGTTGACCGTATGTTGAGTGGTGGTTTCGAGTCTAATCGTGGTCGCTTGCCGATGCCGATTAGCGGCAGTTATCGCATTGTGAGTCATTTCGGACAATATAATGTAGAAGGCTTAAAGGGCGTCACACTGGATAATAAGGGTATCAATATCTTAGGTAAACCTGGTTGTGTGGCTCGTAGCATTTATGATGGTGAGGTTAGTGCTGTCTTCGGATATGGAGGAATGTGGAATGTCCTTGTTCGTCATGGTGCTTATATCTCTGTCTATTGTAACTTGAAATCTGTCAGCGTTCATAAGGGACAGCGAGTTTCGGCTCGTCAGGCTTTAGGTGCTGTAGGATCTGATCATATTCTCCAATTCCAGTTGCGTAAGGAAACGGCAAAACTGAATCCTGAAGCTTGGCTTGGAAGATAGAAAAATAGGGTGGCGGCTAACGAATTGCATAATTTGTTGGCCGCCATCTTTTGTTGTTATATATTATATTAAGGATTTTTTGTAAGAAACACTTTCTTGAAAACCTGTTCAAAAGTTCAGATATTTGTGCAAACGTTTGCTCAAGAAAAACTTGGGAATTTCTTAATATCTTGCTAATAGTTAGGGAATTTATGGATATTTTTGCAAACGGAATAAATTCGTAACTAAATATCTTAAACTTAATTATGCAAAAGAATTACTTATTATTTAACTTGCTTGTCTTGCTTTTTGGCATGACATTTAATGGCTTAGTGGTTCAGCCTTCTTCGGCTGCAGCCGTATATGTATGGAATGACAAGGTTAGTCCTGTAATTCAGCATGCTGGTGCATGGAATGATGCTATCAATAAAAAGTTGCCTCTTGTAGGTAAGAGTGTTTCTGGAAAGAATGTCTTCAAGTGGACTTATGATGGCACCGAGACAAGTGCTCCTACTCAAATCATTTTCTTGGATGGTAATGGAAATAAGATAACTGCTGACGTGGAGTTTGTCAACCACGACTACTATGTTGACGGAACATACAGCAATACTGTGACCAAGGTACATGAAGATGAGAT
>CDZB01015728.1_pt1 | contig 11642 bp, 5 predicted proteins | sample 554961 | NCBI WGS metagenome assembly CDZB01 (sample SAMEA3182106, study PRJEB8094) | gut metagenome | biome: human; feature: gut; material: Stool; isolation source: human stools | place: Canada | collected 2013-02-26
AAAATTTAGTTGAAAGAGACTATTATGACATTTTCTTTGAAGATTATCTGCCTGAGGGAAAATATGGGGCATGGACGGAAGATTTTGAGGTTGAACTGTTACAAGACAGGATTCGTTTGAAGGCTCCGCGACAAGGGAAAGGTGAAGTTTATATAGGAATAGAAGGAGGAGAAGTTAAGATTTTACAATTTGAGTTTTTTTCTACCGCAGAATATAATGTTATCAATGGCGGGTTTGAAAGAGGAAATTTAGAGGGATGGAATATTGAAGGAGAAGCCTTTGACGTAAGTGATGAGGTTACCTATTTCGATAATATTTATACACCTGTACCTATTGTAGGGCAGGACGGGTGGTATTTTTTGGATGGATTTGATGTTCGAAATGGAATGAGCCGTGAAGGTGCTTTGGGAAGTATTTCTTCTTCTGAATTTACGGCAGCTGGTAGTGGGTATATTACTTTTAAGTTGGGAGGTGGTTGTTCAGAAAAGCTGAGCGTTTCTCTGTTTTGCGGAGATGAGCTCATAGATTCCTTTAATAATTACATGTTTAGCGACCCGTATAGAAGTATTGCTTTGACAGATTATTATTATAAAATCCCTGAAAAATATATGGGGAAAAAATTGCATTTTGTATTGTCTGATTGGGCGACAGATTCCTTTGGAGGAATAACGGCGGATTCGTTTCGAACCTATTACGAAAAACAACCTGACTTGACAGGTATGTATAAAGCGGGGAATTCCGTTTTCGAAAATGAGTCAGAGGAATGGATTATTCGTGAAGGAGGAAACGGAACTCAAAGAGCCTATTCTCCTGTTTTTGAAGTGGATGAAAATTTAATGTTTACGTTAGAGGGCGGTAATTCTTCTTCGCTTAACCTTCGATTATTGGTCGATGGAGAAGAAATAGCTGTTTTCAATAATTGGAGAAAGAAAAAGACAACCTATATTTTTGAAGACGAGGAGATTAAAGGAAAGACCTGCCGTTTTATTCTTGATGACTCGGATAAAAATGAGGAGCTCATCGTTTCAGATATTTGTTCGACGACCGATGTCCCCGATGATAAAATGATTTTTTTGGCTGGATATATTAAAGGGAGTCCGTATGATTTAGATAAACATCTTCGCCCCGATGAAGCAGAAAAAGAGCTGAATGGCAATTTTAATTCTCTCGATGACTGGTTCACAGTGGATTTAGTCGGATATTCCGTTTATGATGATGGGGAATTTTTTGAGGATATTTATTCAGAGAATAAACCCGTATACGGTGCCGACGGAAAATTCTTGACGGGTTGTTATCTCAACGGCGACATGTCGGGATTAAGCGGGACAGGGACTCTTTATTCCCGCGCATTTATTGCAGACGGAAGCGGATATATTACTTTCAAACTCGGGGGCGCAAATATACAGACTTTATATTTGCGGCTTATGAAATACGAAAAAAACGGTAAGCACAAAGAAATTGCTCGCTTCAATAATTATCTTTTTTCTGACCCGTATAGAAGCATGTCATTGACATGTTATGGTTATAAACTTCCTCAAAAATATATGGGCGAAATACTGTTTTTTGAACTTGTGGATGAAGAAAGCATCGCCGCTTTTGGCGCAATGAGTCTGGATAGTGTAAAGACTTTTTATGAAATTGCACCCTCAATTTATACGGGTGAGGTCATTCCCATCACCAATTCGACATCTTCTTTAAAAATAACGGATGATAAGAATATTTATCCCGCTGGATACATGGTACCGTCGTTCAGTGATGTAACGGAAAAGCTCAATTTGGCTGGGGCTAGAAAAACCTTGACAAACGGGGATTTTGAAAATGGAGTAGAAGGATGGTTCTCAGCTGACCTTAATGCGTTTAATGCTTATAAGGTGTCTAGTGAGTCTACCTATTTCGATACAATTTATCCCAGTAATATTCCTATTTTTAATAAGACGGGTACTTATTTCCTCAATGGTTTTGGAAATGAAACTTTTACGGGAAAGATTTATTCTCAGGCCTTTATCGCAAATGGTTGGATTTCCTTCAAACTGGGTGGGGGAAATTCTGAAAGCCTTAAATTCCGCTTAATGTGTTATGTGGACGGTGTAGACGATATTGAAATTGCCTGTTTCAATAATTATTTGTTTTCCGATCCATATCGAAGTATGGCTCTGACTCGTTATGCATACAAAATTCCGGAGAAGTTTGATGGAAAGTATTGTTATTTTGTTATAGAGGATAATACTACAACAAATTTTGGGGCGATTACAGTAGACGAAATTAAAACATCTTATCTCTCTCCGCCCGTCATAAATGGAAACATTAATGATGCTGTGAGGTTGGACACAACATTCCTCGCAGGATATATAAATCAAATTGTATAATCGTAAAGTTAAAAGTACGCAATAGCGAAAAAGTGAAATGCTTAATATTATGAGACAACACGGTATTATATGATATAAGAACTAAGTGTGAAATAAATAGGAGGGTATATGATAAAGAGGATTTTTACTGTTTTATTTTCGTCTATTTTGCTGTTTGGATTTTACTCTTGCGGAGAGAAGAAAGAAACTCCGAAGTTACAATATTACAAAGAAACTCCGATACAGGGAACTCAAACGATATTCTATCGTCCCGATGAAGGGGTTCTTGCCGATGTAATTCCTTATTATGAAGACGGAAAATATTATCTGTATTTTCTGCACGATTACCGAAATGTAGCAGATTACGGTGTCGGAGTGGATTGGGACCTGCTTGTAACCTCAGATTTTATTACGTATGATTACAAGGGTACGGTTTTACGGCGCGGTTCTACCTCTCAACAGGATAATAACGTATTTACAGGTAGTATTATACAAGATAAAACCGGGCTTTACCATATTTTTTATACGGGAAATAATGCTGCATATTTGGGGAGCGGTAAACCCAAAGAAGCAATTATGCACGCTGTCAGTGAAGATAAACTCAAATGGCGGAAGATTCCCGAAGATACTTTTTATGCCCCTGCAAATTATATGAGCGACGATTGGAGAGACCCTTACGTTTATTATGACGAGACGAAAGAGGTTTATAAAATGCTGTTGGCGGCTCGGGTGACAATGGGGCCCGAAGCAGCAAGAGGCGTAACGGCCGTGTTTAAGAGCTCTGATTTGAAAAATTGGGCGGAGGACAAGCCTATTTATGCTCCGGGAAAATACCACACGCACGAATGTCCCGACCTATTCAAAATGGGGGAATGGTGGTATTTGATATTTTCTGAGTTTTCTGACAGAGTTTGCACAAGATATGTAATGAGCAAGGATTTAGAAAATTGGGTGGAGCCAAAGAGCGATATGTTTGACGGACGGGGATTTTATGCGGCAAAATCCGCCGGAAACGATACGGAACGATATTTGTTCGGCTGGATACCGACTAAGCAGAACGACTCGGATGGTGGCAGCTGGGAGTGGGGCGGAAATCTTGCCGTGCATAAAATTTACCAAAGAGAGGACGGAACGTTAGGGGCATGTACGCCCGAAACCGTAATAGAGGCATTTACCGAACTGGTTGACGGAGACACTTTGTCGATAAAGGGTACAAGCGGAAAAAGTAGTGAAATTGGAAGGCTCCCTGAAAGGTATAAATTGGGATGTGTTATCGAAGGAGATTTTTTACGCGCGGGATTTGCTATTGAACATAGCGCTTCTATGGGGTACCGTTATATAGTAGACAAAGAGAAAAATACGCTTTCTTTTGAAAATTATCCGTCGAAAAATTTATTCGGTGATGTCACTGTACCGATTTCTGCGAAAGACAGGTATGAGTTGACGCTCCTTGTAGAAGGGCAGGTTTGTACGGCATATATAAACGGAGAAAAGGCGCTTTCTGCACGTGTTGAAGAAAAAATCGGGAATGCTGCGTTTTACGTAGAAGGCGGAGTGGCGAATTTTGAATATACGATATCGACACTTCCAGAAAAGAGTAAAAGCTAACTTTGCAGCTTTTGCAAAGAAAAAAATAAAAGGAAGGAGTAAGTGATGAAAAGGAAAGTTGTATTATTAGCTGTATTAGCTGTCATCGGAACCTGTGCGTTTGGTTTTGCTGCGGCATGTGGAGGAGGAGATGACAATTCAAGTAATGCGGGAGATAGTTCTTCCTCGTCCGCTGAATTGACGACTCCGTCGAAAATTAAGGACATTGAAGCGCGGGAGGTCGATTTATTCGGTGAAGACTTGCTTCGAGCAGAAAGGGAAGTGGAATACGTTCTAACAGATTATGTAAAGGATGTAAATTCTTCTGGGGTAGCGTATGAGCTCGAAAGCGTTTCAGAAGGAGTGGAAGTGGGAAAGGTGAAAAACAACAAATTTACCGTGACCGTTTCCACGGTGGGAGAAAAGTCTTTTACGCTTAAAGTTTCTCAGAACGGAAATGAGATATTTAAATTAGAAGGAAAAATCGATGTCGTCGATAATTCCAAATACAATGTGCAAAACGGCGGTTTTGAAACGGGCGATTTAAGCGGTTGGACGGTCAGTGAAAATTCCGGTTATGTTATTGCAGAAAATCTTGTTTATTTTGATTACCTCGACCCTGTTCCCACGGTAAATCTCGATGGAGATTACTATCTCGACGGATATAATCAGGTTGGCGGATTTTCGGGTGAGGCATTGAAAGGGACTTTGACTTCTTCCGACTTCATGGTAGGCGGCAGCGGCTTTATGACTTTTAAGTTGGGAGGCGGAGCGCACAAGAGTCTGAAAGTCGAATTGGTAGAAAAAGAGACAAATAAAGTAATTGCAACGTTTAATAATTACTTGTTTTCCGACCCTTATCGCTCTATCGGATTGACAGAATACGCTTATCAAATCCCCGCAGAATATATGGGTAAACTTTGTTTTATCCGACTTTCTGACCAGGCAGAAAGCGGTACTTTCAAGGCGTTGACTGCTGATTCTTTCCGTACATATTATCCCGAAGGAGAAGAACCCGTCATCGACGAAGAAAATATTTTTGCGGCAAAATATTCCGGAGATATATTAAAAGAGCAGCTCGACTTGGAAAATGCCGGATTCGAATTACCGAACGGCGATTTTGAAACGGGCGATTTAAGCGGTTGGTGGGGAGATTCCCTGTTCGCTGTATCAAATGCCGAGGATTACTTTGGAGATATTTTCCCCGATAATATCCCGACTTATAATAAAGAAGGGGATTGGTTTGTTTCCAGCGAAAGTGATATGAACGCTACGGGAACATTGTCGAGTAAAGCATTTGTCGTTACGGATACAAACAGCCGTTGGATTACTTTCCGGCTTGGCGGAAATAAGACGGAAAATCTCTATGTCAGCCTCATGCAGTATGTAGAAGGCGGCGACGATATCGAAATTGCAAAATTTAACAATAACCTTTTCTCGGACCCGTATAGGAGTTTCGGTATGACGAAATACGCTTGGCAGATTCCTGAAGAATATGTCGGACAGAAACTCTATTTCGTGTTGCATGACGAGGCAACTTCGGATACGCCGTTCGGAGTTTTGACCGCGGACGAATTTAAGACGGATTATGCGATAGGTCAGGAGCCTGTCATTGACGGAAAAACTATTTTCCCTGCAAGCTATTGCGAGGCCGTTATCGTCGGACTCGATGAAAAACTCGGTCTCGATACTGCGACGGAAGAGCTCAGAAACGGTGATTTTGAAACGGGCGATATGACGGGGTGGTTTACTTTGGACTTGGAAAAAAATTATATCGTCACGAAAGAGGGTACTTTTTTTGAAGAATATTATCCTATCAATGTTCCTCAATATGCCGTGGACGGAAATTATTTCTTGACGGGGTGTAAATTCAATGAAAACGAAACGGGACTTGAAGCAGTAGGTTCTATTTATTCGCAGGCTTTCGTCGTGGGGGGTACAGGTTGGATAACTTTCAAAATGGGCGGCAGTAATAACGAAAGTCTTAAATTGCAGCTGATTCGTTATGTGGAGGACGGCGAACACGAGGTGATTGCCGAATTCAATAATTATCTCTTTTCTGACCCCTATCGCAGTATGGGAATGACGAATTATGCCTATAAAATCGATGAAAAATATCAAGGGGAAAAATGCTATTTCAAGCTGGTGGACGAAGCAAATACAAGTGTTTCTTTCGGTGCTATTTCTCTCGATAGCGTAAAGACCTATTATACGCAAGAAATTCAGCTCTATAAAGGTCTTCCCGTGGATATTTCCAATGAAGTCGATTCACCGAAACTTTCGGATGATAAAAATTTCTATCCGGCGGCTTATGTACGACTTGCGGTTGAAGGAATTACCGAAAAGCTCGGTCTCGATACTGCGACGGAGCAAATTCGTAACGGCGGCTTTGAAACGGGTGATTATACAGGTTGGTTTACGGACGCTTCCGGTTATTCCGCATACAAGATCTCAAATGCAAATACCTATTTCGATACGATTTTTCCCGATAATATCCCCGTCTATAACAAAGAAGGCGAATATTTCCTCGACGGATACGGTAACGAAGGATATACCGGTTCTATATATTCGCAGGCTTTTAAGGTAGGGGGAACGAGGTGGATTACTTTCCGTCTCGGCGGTAATAAGACGGAAAATCTGAAGCTTAAACTCATGAAATATGTGGACGGGGTCAATGACGAGGAAATTGCAGTTTTCAATAATTATCTGTTCTCTGACCCGTACAGAAGTTTTGGCATGACGGAATATGGATATCAAATTCCCGAACAATATGCCGGTGCTTTCTGCTATTTCGTCCTCGTGGACGACGATTCAGACGGCGGGGCTGCGAGCGGTAATACCTTCCGCGCGATGACTGCCGATGCATTTGTAACTTATTACGAAACGGCACCGACTTTGTATTACGGCTCTGCAAGTACGTCCGATATTCGGGATGGCCGTATCTATCCGGCGGGATTTATGAGCGCTTCGTAAAAAGGAGAGACAATGGGAAGGATAAAAAAATTTTTGTGTTTTGTCCTGGGGGTGGTGATGATGTTCGCATTTACTTCCTGTGGCGAAAAGCCCGAAACGGGACTATCGCTCTATTTGGCTTTCGATGAAAAATCGGGGACCTCCGCAGTGGATTCCTCCAAAGTCAATCCGGACGGAAAAATCGAATATTATTTAACGACGGCACTTTACAAAACCCCCGAGGAGCCTCGGCGCCGTCCGGGTGTGAAAGGAACGGCACTCTGGTTCGACGGGTGGAGCACATATCTTGTCTATGACGAATATGTGCTTCCTGAAAGTTTTACGATTTCCGTATGGGTCGCCCCCAGAAGTTGGGAATATCCCGATGGACAGATTTCGGCGATAGCCGGAAAATATAACAGAAATACAAATTCGGGGTTTCTTCTCGGCTATCACGATTACGGGAGTTGGAGCTTCAGCTTCGGAACCGGGGACAGGTGGATCGTTTTGGAGGACGATAACAACAAATTGGAACGTTTTACCTGGACACATATCGCTGCTTCCTTTGATGCGGCGACTGGCAAAGCTGCTATTTATAAAAATGGAGATATCGTCAACAGCGTTGACTTAGGCATAGGCGTTAAGATTCAACCGACGACAGAATCTCTTACTATCGGAAAAAATACCTTTGGAAAGATAGAAAATGATTTTCAAACGGGATTTTTCAACGGTTTGATGGACGAACTTAAAATTTATGACCACGCTCTCGACAGGACGGAAATCGAGAAAAATTTTAAGGACGGCTGTGACGAAAACGGAAATATTCCTTACTGCGATTATTCAGATATAGGTTACGAGGCAGAGCTGCTTCGTGACGACCGGTATCTACCGCAATACCACACGGCACCCGCCGCCGGCTGGATGAATGAACCGATTGCGCCCTTTGAATATAAGGGTGTGTATCATATGTTCTTTCAGAGTACGGCCGCCGGTCCGTATTGGAGGTATACGCAATGGGGGCATTGGGTCAGCGACGATAAAGTGAATTGGAGAGAGGTAAAGCCGATTTTATTTCCTGAACCGGACGGTTTTGCCGACCATCATGTGTTTTCGGGAAATGCTGTTTTAGACTCTGACGGTATTCCGTATATCATTTATACGGGCGTTAATTTCAATTTGAAAAATCTCAACCGCATTTCTTATGCAGTTCCGGCCAATCCCGAGGATCCGTATCTTACGGATTGGATACGGAGCGATGAGCCTCTTTTTGAACAACCTGCGGACTGTTCGTATACCGATTTCCGTGACCCGTATATTTACACGGAGGACGGCTATGCGTATATGATTATCGGAACGTCGTCTGCGGTTTCAAATTTCCGCGACGGCAATCCGCGCGCGGTATGTTACAAAGCCAGTCTCGACGATTTGACCGATTGGGAATACCTCGGCGTGTCCTACGAAGCAAAATATTCTAAATATTCTTACCTCGGTTACGCTTGGGAACTCCCCGTCCTCATGAGGGTAAGGAGTGACGACGGTATGTGGGATAAATATGCCCTGTTCGCATCACCTAAACCTGACGGGGATTTAGGAATTATTGCCAACGTCTACTATTGGCTTGGAGAGTTCGATACGGAAACGGGTAAATTTACGCCCGAAAACGAGGAACCCAAACGTTTAGACCTCGCCAATAATCAGGTGCTCGTCGTCACGAATATGATGGCGGATGGAGAAAATACGCTGTATGGACTGATGAACGGGGGGCAAACAACTGCGCAGGTAAAGGCCAGTGGGTGGACGAATTACGTCACCCTCGGAAAGACGATTTCCATTAATTCTCAGACCGGAGAGCTTCAATTCGATTTTGATAAGAGATATGAAACACTGCATGATAAAAAGCTGGCCGAATTAAAGAATATGAGCATAGAGGAAGCAAACGATCGATTGGACGTATCGGGTGATATGCTGCATATTCAAGCGGAATTTGATGTCAGCGGCGGTAAGACGGCGGGAATAGAATTTCGTAAAAGCGCCGTGAACGAATTTTTTCAACAGGAAGTGACGACTTTGCAATATACCTCCGATGGAAGAATTGTTTTGGATACGACAAAATCGGGAATAGGCAGTGAAAATGGGGCGGAATCGGGCGGAAAAATTGAGTGCGGAGATAATCTCCGTTTGGATATTTACCTAGACCGCTCATGCGTGGAAATTATCGTAAACGGTACGTATAATATTTCTTATACTATTCGTCCTACATTTGCCGACGCCTTGGGAGTGGCATTAACGGGAGAGGCTGAACTCAATTCGCTGGTCATACATTCTATGAAGGGGACGAGATGATATGAAAAAGAAAATTTGTGCATTTATGCTTCTCGTGTCCGTCGCAGGCTGTATGACGATTGCATCCGCTTGTAAAGAGGAAAGTCGGACCTATGTTTATGCTGCCGCTATCGAAAACGCCGGTTTTGAACGAGGAGATTTGAGCGGTTGGAGCGCAACCGGAGATGCGTTTTCCGTTTCTGAGGATTCGGACGGTTCAAAGGGAGCTGAAGGAAGATTTTACCTTAAAGGTTCAGCGGAAAAGACAGGGGAATTGCGCTCCGAAACCTTCGTGTTACAAGATACGGGATATATCAGTTTTCTTATAGGCGCAGGAGAAGGAGATTGTTACGTAGGATTTTATGTAGACAATACATTGGTAAAAAGTGTGACCAATCCTTATTTTAACAATAATCGGGACGACGCGATGCGCAGAGTTCTGGTAGATATGAAAGAATATCTCCATAAAAAAATTTATATAAAAATTGTGGACAATGCGTCTGATTTGTTGTATTCTTATATTAACGCAGATGCGTTCGACGTAAACGTCACTCCGACGGATTACGCAGTCTACAAAGGAATTTCAATGGAGGTATAGTATGGTAACGAGCAAGGATGTGGCACAGAAGGCAGGGGTATCGCACGCGACGGCTTCAAGAGCTTTTACAAACCCTGAATTAGTCAGTGAAAAGACGCTGAAAAAGATTTTGAAGGCGGCGGAGGAGTTGGATTATGTTCCGAATACTTTGGCGGCGTCTTTGAAATCCTCTCAGCCGAACAGCGTGGGATTTATTATTTCCAATATCCGAAACAGCTTCTTCACCGATATTGCCCATAAGCTTCAAAAACAACTTTATTTGCTGGATATGAATTTTATGGTCGGACTGTCGGACGAAAATGTCGAGGAGGAACTTAAATGTATTCTCTCTCAGATTTCGTATCGCGTTTCGGTAATTCTGTTCACTCCTTCCGCTTATTCCAAAGCCATAGAAACAAAAATTAAACGTGCACACGGGATTCGGTTTATCCAACTTTTCAGAAATTGTTACCCCGACGCAGATTCTCTAATTATAGACGACCGAAAAGGCTCGGAATACGCGACGAAAATATTTTTGAAAAAGGGTTATAAAAGAATACTCATGCTCGACGGAGACAGTGAATTACCTACTTATCGCCGTGCGGGCTACTTAGATGCGTTCGAAAAGGCGGGCTTAAAACCGGACGAAAGATTTATAAAAAGTCTGCCTCTTTCTGGAGATGTTACGGGAGAAATTGGGTGTTATATTGATGAACTGAAACCGGATGGAATTATCGCTGTTTCCGAATTTCTTACAGCTAAGACCGTGGAGACTTTGAAAATGAAGGGAATGGAAATCGGAAAAGATATAGGGTTGGTCGCTTATGACGATTCCCTTACAGCGCAAGCTCTCGGTATTACGGCAATCGGTCACGATGAGGAGGCGATTATTTCTGAAATACAAAATCTCATGCATCAGGCGATTGCTGGACGGGAGGCAAGGGTACATAGAGTCATGAATCCTGTGATTATTGAGCGAAATTCCGTTTTTTAACGAATTTCAAGGAGACAAGAATGAAGAAAAAATTCAAAAAAATATTTGCGGTCGCGGCAGCGACGGTACTGTCTGTTTTTTCCTTCGCCGGATGCGGAGAGGGGAATAGTCCCACGAATACGGATAAAAATACGTTCGTTTACCTTTCCAGCTGGACGAGAGAGGGCGTAGGAACGCATCTTAATTCAGGGGCGAATATTGGTCCGCTCAACTATTTTACAGTAGAGGGACTGGCTAGGTATGTACGTATTTCGAATGAAATCGTCTATCAGCTTGCAGAGAGTTTCGAGCATCTCGCCCCCAATGAAAAGGGGGAAATCATCACTCGCGTTCATTTGAAGCCGGAGGCAAAGTGGCATGACGGAAGTGATTTTGTTGCAGAGGACGTCCGCGGATATTATATTCTCAATCATGGAACTGTGACGGAATATATTTACGATATCGTTGCTGTCGATTCTAAAACGGTGGATTTTTATTGGCGTCCGGAACTGGAGCCGAGCGATGAAATCAAAACCATGATGCTCAGTCAAGATAAATCCGGCGGTGTATGTTATGCGGTATTTAAGGAGTATGTAGATAAATGCTGGGAAATTATTCAATCGTGTGAAGATGTGGCGGAAGATGTTCTTGCACCCTTCGGAAAACGAATCAGCGGAGAAAAGATGTCGCAATATACCGCTAATTTCCAGGATTATCGGAATAAAAAAACTGATTGGTTTGTCGGTACAGGACCGTATAAATTAGATCTTGTTTCTACGACACAGATGTCTTTGGTTCGTGTAGAGGACTATTACGACGTTGAAAAAGTAGCTTTTGAAAAGATAAAGGCTATCAATGGAGTAAATGACCTCAATACCATTTATGC
>CDZB01009222.1_pt1 | contig 11603 bp, 7 predicted proteins | sample 554961 | NCBI WGS metagenome assembly CDZB01 (sample SAMEA3182106, study PRJEB8094) | gut metagenome | biome: human; feature: gut; material: Stool; isolation source: human stools | place: Canada | collected 2013-02-26
GGTGGTCTTGCCGCAGCCGGACTCGCCCACCAGACCCATGGTGGTACCGCGCTTGAGGTTGAAGGTGACGCCGTCCACGGCCTTCACGTAACCCACGGTCTTGTTGAGCATACCGCCCTTGATGGGGAAGTATTTCTTCAGGTCCTTGACCTGGAGGATATACTGAGGATCGTACTGGACCTGCTCCTCAGCGGTCTTCTTGACATCAGCCATTCTGAGCGTCCTCCTTTCCGTAGTAACGGTAGCAACTGACCATATGGGTGGGGGACAGCTGGATCATGTGAGGATACTCACCCTGGCAGCCTTCCACGCACATTTCGCAGCGATCCTTGAAATAGCAGTAGTTGGGCATGTTGATGGGGTTGGGGACCTTGCCGGGGATGGAATACAGCTTATCCACCTTCTTACCGACCATGGGCTTGGAGGCCATCAGGCCGATGGTGTAGGGGTGAGCGGGATTGGCGAAGATCTCCTGGGCGGTGCCCTTTTCCACCACGCGGCCGGCGTACATGACCACCACATAGTCTGCCATCTCGGCGATGACACCCAGGTCGTGGGTAATCAGCATGATGGAGGAGTTGATCTTATCCTTCAGGTTGCGCAGCAGGTCCAGGATCTGGGCCTGGATGGTCACGTCCAGAGCCGTGGTAGGCTCGTCGGCGATGATCAGGCGGGGATTGCAGGACAGGGCCATGGCAATCATGACACGCTGACGCATACCGCCGGACAACTCGTGGGGGTACATCTTATAGACACCCTCGCTGTTAGCGATGCCGGCCATCTCCAGCAGATGGATGGAGCGGGCCTTGATGTCCTCGGGGGTCTTGCCCTCACCGTCGTGCAGGGCAATGACCTCGTCCAGCTGGGCGCCGATGCGGAACACCGGGTTCAGGCTGGTCATGGGCTCCTGGAAAATCATGGACATGTAGTTGCCGCGGAGCTTCTGCATCTGCTCAATGGGGGTCTTGGTGATGTCGTAGGCCTTGCCATTGCCGAGATTCAGGCGAATCTCGCCCTCCACCACCTGGCCCTGGGGCCGCTGGAGCAGCTGCATGATGGACAGGCTGGTGACGGACTTGCCGCAGCCGGACTCGCCCACCACGCCCACGGTCTTGCCGATGGGCACGTCGAAGGAGACACCGTCCACGGCGCGGACGGTACCCACGTCAGAGAAGAAGTAGGTATGCAGGTTCTCGATCTCCAGGGAGTTATTCTGGTCGTGCATCTGGGTGAGGAACTCCTCCTCAGGCACGTTCTTGCGCTTGTGCAGCTTTTCAAACTGGTCCGTGATCTTGCGGTTCTCCCGGGAAATCCGGCGAGACTCCTTGGCGGACAGATAGCCGCTTTCGTTTTTCTTAGCCATATGATCTCCTCCTTCCTCAGCGCTTCATCTTCGGGTCAAAGGCATCCCGCAGACCGTCGCCAACCAGGTTGAATGCCAGAACCGTCAGCAGCAGCAGCACGCCGGCGGGGATCCAGATGAACCAATAGGTGGTCAGAACGTGGGTGTTATTGACGTCGCTGATGATATTGCCCCAGGAAGCGAAGGGGAACTTGACGCCCAGGCCCAGGAAGGACAGGGTAGCCTCCATGATGATGACGCTGCCCAGGCCCATGGTGCAGGTGACGATCAGCTGGGGAATGACATTGGGGATCAGGTGCTTGAAGATCCGGCGGGACACACTGAGGCCGCAGGCCTCGGCGGCGGTCATGTACTCCTGCTCACGCAGGGACAGGATCTGGCCGCGGACCAGACGGGCGATACCAGCCCAGCCCAGGAAGCCCAGGATCAGCATTAAGTAGACCATTCGGATGGTGGGGTCCACGCGGGATGCATCCATGGCCGCGCCCAGAATAATGATGATGGGCATGGAGGGGATGCAGTAGAAAATATCGACGATACGCATGATCAGGTTATCCACCCAGCCGCCGAAGTAGCCGGAGATACCGCCGAAGATCACGCCGATGACGGTCTCAATGATGATGACGATGAAGCCGATCAGCAGGGAGACGCGGCCGCCGTACATCAGGCGGGTCAGCATATCCATACCGTACATATCGGTGCCCAGCCAGTGGTCCTTGCTGGGGAAGGAATACTGATCGTACTGACGGCTGGGCTTCTCCTGGAGGATCTTCCAGCTCATGGTGGCAGGATCATACTCCAGATCGTACTCAGCGGTGGCGCTGGTGGGAGTATCCTCCTGGGTGGGAGCGTTGGGGTCCTCGGTGTTGATGCCGGAGGAGGGCTCCTCGGTGTCGGGCTCCTCCTCAGGCTCTTCGACAACGATCAGGGACTCGTCGGTGTAGCTGAAGGCAGCCTTGCCGTTTTCAGCGGTGGCAATGGCGGCATACAGCTTCTCCTTGAAGTCGCGGCTCAGGAACACGTCGGGGGAAATGGCGTTGACGATGATGTTGCTGACATAGGCCACATCGGCGCCGTCCTGGGAGGTGATGCTGCCATCCTCAGCCAGGGTGTAGGCTACGCCGTCGGCGGTGAATTCCTTAGCGCCGGAGGCGGAGGCCAGCAGGGCCTGATAGTTGAACTCGAAGGACAGGGTGCTGTCCTTGGCGGAGGCGTTCACCAGCTTCTTGCCGGCGTAGCCCACCACCTGACCGTTGTATTCCACGGAATAGAAGTCGTCGGAAACCTTGGTCAGGGTGAAGTTGTCGCTCTTGTTGGAGAAGGTGGTCTTCCCCTGCTGGATGGCCAGCATAGCTCTGGCCTGGGCGGTGAGGTCAAACACCTCGTCGTTGTTGCTGGCGTACTGGAACTCGGTGTTTTCCTTGGCTGCGCCGAAGTTACGGCGGATAGTCTTATCGGTGTAGAAGAACTGGTCCTGACCATAGGGGGAGATCAGGCCGCCGATGAAGGAAAACACGAACATGAAAACCAGGATGACCAGACCGGTGACGGCCATGCGGTTGCGGATGAAGCGCTTGGCCACCAGCATACCGGGAGAAAGGACCTTAACACGACGGTCATCGTTCAGAGAATACTGCTCCTGAGCAGGCTCCTGGTCGGCGTGCTTCATTTCCTCGCGGATCTCCTCACGGATCTCCTGCTCGATCTGCTGCTCATTGATCTTATCTTTGCGATCTGCCATTTTACTTCCTCCTCCCTTCTTAAGCGATGCGTACGCGAGGATCGACCACGGCGTACAGAATATCAGAAATCAGGTTACCCAACAGGGTCAGCACGGCCATAAAGACCAGGTAGAACATGGAGAACGGAATGTCGCCGCCCACCATGGACTGGTAGGAAATGTAGCCGATGCCGGGGATGGAGTACAGCGTCTCGGTGATCAGTGCACCGGAGAACAGGCCGGGCAGAGAACCGCCGATGATGGTGACCAGGGGGATCAGGGTGTTGCGGAACGCATGGTGATAGATGACCTTGCGCTCGGACAGACCCTTGGCCCGGGCCGTGCGGATGAAGTCAGCGTTGAGCACCTCCAGCATGTTGGTGCGGGTGTAACGCATGAGGGAACCGACACTGATAACCACCAGGGTGACGATGGGCAGAACCAGATGATGTCCCATGTCCAGGAGCTTCGCGAAGGCCGAGAGCTGCTCGTGATTGCGGCCAGTGAGACCATACAGGTCGAACCAGCCCAGCCTCACGGAGAAAACCAGCTTCAGCAGAGAAGCAAAGAAGAAGGTGGGCAGCGAAATACCGGCCAGAGCCAGCACCGAAATGACATAGTCTGTCTTGCTGTACTGCTTGGTGGCGGCAATGACGCCCAGGGGGATCGCGATGATGATCTGCAGCACGAAGGCGATAAGGCCCATGAAGAAGGAGATCCACACACAGTTGTTGAATACTTCCGTGACGGGTTTGGTCCACAGCCAGCTGTCGCCGAATTTGAAGGTCAGCATCTGGCCCAGCCACTTGAAGAAGCCGGGGATAATGCCCACATCCAGGTTGTACATGTGGGTGAGCTGCTCCATCCACTCCTCAAAGGACTTGGAACCGGGCTGCATGGACTTCTGACGCGCCATAGCCTCCACGTAGGACGTGGGGAGACAGCGCATCAATGCGTAGATGACGAATGCGACAAGGAACAGGATGACGATTGAGATTAGAATTCTTTTGATGATGTATTTGCGCACTGATAACCCTCCGATCTGATGATACAGTGATGCAGATTGGCGGAACACGTCTGTTCCGCCCCTCCCTATAGACTACCCACTGCACATCAAGCAACACCCCCGGCCCCGCCCGGGTCGCTCCTTGATATGCAGTCGGGGCACCCCCGGCGGCCGGAGCCGCCGGGGCGTACCTTGTGACTTAACCTATGTTGTCGTACAGGTCTTGGGTGCGGAACTTTGTCAGTTCAGCTCAACGTTCTGAACCTCGCTCAGCCAGCCATAGAAGGTGGTGATGTCGGGGGTAACAGTGTTCATGTTGACACGCTCGGTGGAGAAGATGATGGCGTTCTGACGCTGATAGACAGGAACCTCAACGGCCCAGTCAACGATGATGTCCAGGCAGGACTTGTACAGAGTCTTACGATAGCTCTGGTCCAGAGAAGCGCGGGCATCCAGGATCAGCTGGTTCAGCTCGGCATCGTTGATGTCGTACATGTAGTTGGAGCCGCCGGCAGCCTTGCCGTCCATGCCGGAGAAGTAGATCTGATACATATCAGGATCCACGGTGGCGCTCCAAGCGGCAGCCCACATGTCAGCCTGGTCGGCCTCGATGGTATCCCACAGCTGCGTGCTGTCGGACAGGTCGGTGACGATCAGGTGCACGCCGATCTTCTCCAGAGCCTTGGAGGCCTCGGTGAGGATCATGAAGGAGGGGTGATCGCCCTTGCCGTCGGCGGGGATCAGGGCCTCGCGCTCGATGGCGTAGTTAGCGGTATCCATACCACCCTCGGGGTTGGAGACGACCTTGCCGTTCTCGACCTTGCAGCCGGCGGCCTCGAAGAAGGTCAGGGCAGCCTGCAGGGCGGCCTCATACTTCTGCTCGTCGTTCATGTCGGAGGTATAGATGTCCTTACCCTGAGCATCCACAGAGAAAGCGACCTTGTAGCCAGGATCGGCAGCCTGAGGAGCAGCCCAAGAGGTGTTGGAGATGGGGTAGTTGATGACGGAAGCGCGCTCGCCATAGTAGGACTCGATGGCGACGGTGCGGTAAGCAGCCAGAACGGTGGCGAAAGCCTTACGATAAGCCTTGGAGGCATCGGAGCCGGGCTCATTGTTGACGTTCATGGTGTTGGCGCTCATGCCGAGGTAACCATAGCCCAGGTTATCCACGGTATCGGTGGTGATGGCGGGGCCGTTGACATCGTCGTTCTTGTTGGCAGCCTTGATGGCGTCCACGGCGGTGGCGCTGAAGGAAGGATCGGTGATATCCACGGTGCCGGTGACGACGCCGTTGAGCTTATCGTCTTCCTGAGTCTGCAGGAAGTTGACATACTTGGTCTTGGGGGCGCCCAGATAGTAGGAATCGTTAGCCTCGAAGTTAACGGTACCATTCTCGAACTTGATGAACTTGTAGGGGCCAGCACCCATGGGGGTGGTGGTCTTGGCACGGACGGTGCTCAGATCGCCCTTGTCGAAGCCGAACTGGTTGTTCTCGTAGTTGTACTTGGTCTTGTCGCCATAGTAGTGCATGGGGGCGATGGTCACACCCAGCTGATAGATGGCGGTGGCGTCGACCTGGGTCAGGGAGACGGTCATGCTGTAGTCGCCGGTCTTCTTGATGCCGGAGATGTTGGCAGCGGAGGTGCCGGTCTCGATACCCTTGGTGTACTTGGTCTCGTAGTCGTTCAGCAGGCTGGTGAAGGTGGTGCCTTCGGGCTTCTCAGCGTCGACAGCCTCGGCCAGGGAGGGATACTTGGCGACGATGGCGTTGAAGGCATCAGCCTCGGTAGCATCGGCGGGCAGCTCGAAGCCCCAGTTCTTCATGCAGGCGGCAACGGAATCGCCCTCGGCGTTAGCGCCCTGGGCAATGCAGTACTGCATGATGGCCTGGACGAACTTCACGCCGGCCTGATCCACGTCAGCCCAGAAGGCAGTCTGCTCTTCCTCGGTCCACTTGTTGTTGGTGAAGTCGGTGTTGTCGCGGCCGGCAGCCAGCATCAGGTTGTACAGGGTGTCCATACCGGAACGGTAAGCATCCATGCCCTCGATGGGCAGAGCAAACAGGGTGCTGTTGCCGTCGTAGGTAGGATCGCACAGGACGTACATGGAGAAGATGACGTCATCGATGGTGATAGGCTCGCCGTCGGAGAACTTCAGGTCCTCGCGCAGCTTGAAGTTGTAGTCCACAGTGCCATCGGTGTTCTCCACGATCTCGCAGTCAGCGGGACCATAGTAGGTGTAGTCGGTGCCATTGTAGGCCTTGGTTTCGCCTTCGATACCCTTCATGATGATGGCGCCCTGGCGATCGCCGTTCAGCAGGCTGATAGCGGTCATGACCCAGACGTCCTGGTCATAAGTGGTCTCGGAGAAGAAGGGGGAGAACTTGCTGTTGAACGGGGAATAACCCACGACCAACGGGGTGTCGTTGTTCTGCTTGTCTTTGTTGCCGCAGCCAACGAACAGGCCCAGGCACATGACAGCGCAAAGTACCAGAGCCAAGATACGGGTAGCTTTCTTCATTGGAATCCTCCTTAAATTTTTTTGAACGCGGGCAGAAGCCCGGAGTTCACAAAAGAAATTGGTGGATCACGCCTGAGGCGTATCCAAGTCGCGGGCGGGGAGCTTTTCCCATTTCAGGGTCAGCATATACCGCCACAGGAGCCACGCTCCCCCGGCCACCAGCGCCTTCAGCGCCAGGTAGGCGATCACGGAGGCCACGCGGCCGCCGGAGCCGTTCATGGCCAGGTAGAGCACCATGGTCACGAAGCCCAGCCCCGCGAAGATCATGCAGAGCATGGCCCGGTGGGGCAGCGCCTGCACGCTCTTTTTATAAATGTACTCCCGGATGGGTTCCTCCGCCTTCCGCAGCCGGAGCACCGCCCAGATCACGCTGACCGCCGCCGCGGCCTCGCAGATATAGGGGAGGATGACGTACCAGCAGTTCAGCATGGCGGGGGCGTCGCTGCAGCCGCCGGCCACCACGGCCAGCATGACGGCAACGCTCAGTCCCAGCAGCTCCCGCTGGACCCGGTCGCGGCTGCGGCCCTGGTCCACATAGGAGTAGTGGGCGCCGGTATATACATAATCACCGGCAAGATTCACATGGAAATCGTTGAGATGGGCACGGCGTCCGCCGCGCTTTTTATTCTTTTCTGCCATGATCTTTCCTTTGGGGACGGCTGGGTGCGTCCACGGCTCGCTGTCCACTACGCACCAGTCTGTTCGCCGATGGCGGACGGTTTTTGTGCATTTTACTTATCGCCGCCCAGGATTAAAATGTTTTCCTAATTGTATCATGAAACAGTAGATTTTTCAACACTAAGATTAAACTTTCTGTGAATATTCCAAAAAAAATGACAATTATCCATTTTCTTTGTATTTTTATTCTCTTGCGCCGGATTTTCTGCTGTTTTTATCCGCTAACTTTCGCCGCAGATTAACGGTTAACAATTATATCTCGCAGATGTTTTCGGTGAACAGTTAGGTCAATTCGATCATGTTGTGGCAGAGCTGATAGTACTTCCCCTTCTGGTCCAGCAGCTCCCGGTGGTCGCCCCGCTCGATGATCCGCCCCTGCTCCAGCACCATGATGGCGTTGGCGTTGCGGACGGTGGAAAGCCGGTGAGCGATGACGAACACGGTGCGCCCGGCCATCAGGCCGTCCAGCCCCTGGCCGATGAGCTTCTCGGTGCGGGTGTCCACGGAGGAGGTGGCCTCGTCCAGGATCAGCACCGGGGCCCGGGACACCGCCGCCCGGGCGATGGCCACCAGCTGGCGCTGGCCCTGGCTGAGGTTGGCGCCGTCGGAATAGAGGACGGTGTCGTACCCCCGGGGCAGGTGGGAGATGAAATAGTGGGCGTTGGCGATCTTGGCGGCCTCCATGCACTCCTCGTCGGTGGCGTCCAGGCGGCCGTAGCGGATGTTCTCCATCACCGTGCCGGTGAACAGGTGGGTGTCCTGCAGCACGATGCCCAGGGAGCGGCGCAGGTCGTCCTTGCGGATGTTGCGCACGTCGATGCCGTCATAGGTGATGGAGCCGGCCTGGATATCGTAAAACCGGTTGATGAGGTTGGTGATGGTGGTTTTTCCCGCGCCGGTGGAGCCGACGAAGGCGATCTTCTGGCCGGGCTTGGCGTACAGGGACAGGTCCCGCAGCACCGGCTTTTCCGGCACATAGGCAAAGTCCACATGGTCAAAGCGTACATCGCCCCGCAGGGGCACCAGGGTGCCGTCCGGCATACGCCAGTGGTAGTCGTCGCCCTTCTGCTCCAGGGTCACCTGGCCCCGGTCCTCCTCGGGAGGCAGGTCCAGGATGCCAAAAATCCGCTCGGCACCGGCCAGAGCCATCATCAGAGCGTTGAACTGCTCGGAGATCTGGCTGACGCGGTCGGCAAAGGTGCGGACATACTGCAAAAAGCCGATGAGGATGCCGCCGGCCCCCTCCCCTGTCAGCCACAGGACGCCCACCGCGCAGGTGATGGCGTAGAAGATGTGGGACAGGTTGTTGAGAATGGGGCCCACCATGGAGGTGACGGTGGTGGCGGTGGTGGAGGCCTTGCACAGGTCCTGGTTGATGACGTCGAACTGCTCCATGACCTCCTTTTCGTGGGTGAACACCTTCACGTCACGCTGGCCGGTGATCATCTCCTCCATATAGCCGCTGACGGCGGCGGTGAGGCGCTGCTGGCTGGCGTAGGTGCGCTTGCTGATTTTGGTGGTGACCCGCACCACCAGCACCACGATGGCCCCCAGCACCACCATGATGGCAAACAGCCGCATGGACAGGGCCAGCATCATGGCAACGGTGCCCACCAGGGAGGTGATGGATATGGCCAGCTGGGTGATGCTGTGCTGCAGCAGCTCGTTGGTGGCCTCGATATCGCTGGTGTAGTAGCTCATCAGGGCGCCGGTCTTGTTTTCGTCGAAGAACCGCACCGGCTGGCGCTGCATGGTGTCGAACAGCTCCGTGCGCAGCTGCTTCATGATGATGGCGCTGCACTCCAGCATCAGCCGGTTCAGCAGATAGTTGGTCAGGGCCGACAGCAGATACAGGCCCGCCAGGCCCAGGATCAGGCTGATGTACTTGGCGTAGGTCTCGTTGGGGGCCGCGCCGCTGGCCTCCAGCAGGTTTGTCAGGGGCTTCATGCAGTAGGCGGCCCCGATGGTGGCGGCCACATAGGCCAGGATGGACAGCATGGCCGCCGTCAGCAGCAGGCGGCAGTGCTTGAAGTAGCACACCAGACGCCACAGGATGGCGAAGGGGTTCTCTACCTTTTTATTATATTTCCGCAGGTCAACTCGCGGCATGATCCACCGCCCCCTCTCTCATCTGGCTCTCGTACACGTCACGGTAAATATGGCTGCGGGACAGCAGCTCCTGATGGGTGCCCATGTCCGCCAGACGCCCCTGGTCCAGCACCACAATGCGGTCGCAGGACATGATGGAGTTGATGCGCTGGGCGATGATGACCTTGGTGGCGCCGGGCAGGGCCGTCCGCAGACAGCGGCGGATGTGCTCGTCGGTGGCCATGTCCACGGCGGAGGTGGAGTCGTCCAGGATCAGGATTTTTGGCCGCTTCAGGATGGCCCGGGCGATCAGCAGCCGCTGGCGCTGGCCGCCGGACAGGTTGGCGGCGTTCTGCTCCAGCACCGTGTCATAGCCGTCGGGGAAGCGGTCGATGTACTCGTCGGCCCGGGCGATGGCGCAGGCGGCCTGCATCTGGGCCAGGGTGGCGTTGGGGTCTGCCCAGCGGAGGTTGTCGGCGATGGCGCCGGAGAACAGGGAGCCGTTCTGCAGCACCATGGACACGCCGCTGCGGAGATTTTCCAGGGTGTATTCCCGGACGTCCCGGCCGTCCACCTTCACGGTGCCGGACAGGGCGTCGTAAAACCGGGGGATCAGGCTCACCAGGGTGGACTTGCCCTCGCCAGTGCCGCCGATGACGCCGATGGTCTCGCCGGAGGCGATGTGCAGGGTCACATGGCGCAGGGCCAGCTTGTCGGGGTCCCGGGTATAGCTGAAGCACACGTCCTCGAAGTCGATGCTGCCGCTTTCCACTGCGGCGTCGGAGGGGCCGTCGGTGATGTCGATCTCCTCGTCCAGCACCTCGTTGATGCGGACCAGGGAGGCCTGGGCCCGGGACAAGGACATGACCAGCCAGCTGATCATGGACAGGGAGTTCACCGCCATACCGGCGTAGTTCACCAGGCTCACCAGCTGGCCGGTCAGCAGGCCGGTGGTCCGGAAAATGATCTCCCGGCCGCCGAAAAACAGAATCAGCACGCTGCACGTCCACATAATGCCCATGGTAATGGGGCCGGACAGGGTAAACAGTCTCCCTGCGCCCAGCTGGGCCCGGCGCAGATCGTCGGTGGTTTTGTCAAAGCGCTTGGACTCGTAGCCGCCCCGGACGAAGGCCTTCACCACGCGGCTGGCCACCAGATTCTCCCGGACGGCCTGGTTCATGCCGTCCATCATCTTCAGCATCCGCTTGAAGCGGGGCTGGCCCACCTTCAGCAGGATGGTCATCACCACCGCCAGCAGCGGGATGCAGATCAGCAGCAGGGGCGCAAGACCCGGGGAGACGATGAAGCTCATGACCGTGGCCAGGATCACCATCACCGGGGCCCGGTACAGGGTCACCAGGGACTGACGCATGGTATCCCGCAGGGTGTTGATATCCGTGGTGGCCCGGGTGATCAGCTGGGGGGTGGAGATGTGGTCGATGTTGGAGAAGGAGAAGCTCTCGATCTTCCCCAGCAGAGTGCTGCGCATATTCCGGGCGAAGCCCTGGGTGGCAATGGCGGAGCAGCGGGCGGCCAGAACGCCCATGGCCATGGACAGGCAGGCCACGCCCACCATAACGGCCCCCACCGTCAGCACGAAGCGGTTGCGGTTGGCGATGAGCTCCGGGGAAAACAGCCCCTGGAGCATGAAGGTGCTCTCCCGGTACAGGCCGCCGTCCACGATGGTGGACATGAGCATGGGGATCAGCAGCTCCAGCACCACCTCGGTGATGCCGAATATCAGGGCGGCTGCCGTCCAGCCCTTATAGCGGCCCAGGACGGGGCCCAGGTGCCGGAAAAGCCCCGGTTTTTTCTGTGTCTTGATAAGACGTCACCTCTGTTTCTTTTATGCAGGATTTCTGAAGTTATACACGGCTATTATATCAGACCCCGCCGAGTTTCACAAGCGGAAAAATTCCGTGGCTTTTTATCCGCCAGAATCCACAAAAAGCGCAAAAAAATGCTGCAAGCGCAGCGCTTGCAGCATTTTTTCATTTGGGTGAAACTTACTTCAGCTCGACCTTGCCGCCGACTTCCTCGACCTGCTTCTTCAGAGCCTCGGCGTCCTCCTTGGACAGACCCTCCTTCATGGTGGTGGGGGCGCCCTCGACGGCAGCCTTGGCCTCGGCCAGACCCAGACCCATGACCTCGCGGACGACCTTGATGACCTTGATCTTCTGAGCGGCGTCGAAACCGGTCAGGACCACGTCGAACTCGGTCTTCTCCTC